>JAEEGL011108347.1_pt1 | contig 10639 bp, 10 predicted proteins | sample 9134231 | NCBI WGS metagenome assembly JAEEGL01 (sample SAMN16246548, study PRJNA631951) | gut metagenome | biome: gut microbiome; feature: rumen; material: fiber-attached | host: Bos | place: Iran: Karaj | collected 2018-10 | reverse complement strand
CAAGATCTCACATAATATAGTTTGAGATATCAACAATATTGTTGATTGAGTTACTGCATACCATAGCAAGTCTTCAATTAATCCAAAGAGGGCTCTCAGCAAGCTTTACATCATATACATAATGTCCGATATATCTAGGGCAAAGATCAGGGTCTTCAACTGTTACACTGAAACCTTCATTCTCTACATCTGTCTCTGTGTAGCTAAGATCGATCTCTTTTAATGGCTTATCAAGTGCTGCAGCAACTTCTCTTGCAAGACCGTAGATACTCTGGCAGTCAGGTCTGTTAGCTGTGATTGATACGTCAAAAATCCACTCATCAAGTCCAAGAAGAGGCTTTACATCTATACCAACCTCAGTATCCTCAGGGAATACAAGAAGTCCGTTGTAGCCTGCACCTGGATACATATCCTCATTTACACCAAGCTCAACGCCTGAACAAAGCATACCCTCTGAATCATAACCACGAAGCTTGCCCTTCTTGATTGTTGCAACACCGATAACTGTTACATGATCTCTCTCAGTCTCAATAACTGTAGCGCCTACAAGTGCAAGTGGGTACTTTCCGCCTGCCTGAACGTTGTCAGCTCCGCAGCATACCTGGAATGTGCCATGCTCGCCTGCATTAACTGTACATACATGAAGGTGTGTATCAGGAATAGGTTCGCAGGTAAGAACTTCACCTACTACAACATTAGAAATGTCTTTTCCCACTTCCCAACACTCTTCAACCTCGAATCCACAGTCGAAAAGCTTCTTTTCCAACTCTTTAGGTTCGATATCTATATCAACAAAATCTTTAAGCCAACTTAAAGGTACTAACATTTAATTTTCCTCCTATAGTTTTAGATAGCCTGAAATTACTCGTAATGATCAATCTGCTTAAGAACATCAAGGTCTGACTCAAACAAAAGCTTGATGTTGTTGATACCGTATTTAAGCATTGCTGTACGCTCGATACCGATACCAAATGCAAATCCGCTGTACTCATCAGAATCAATTCCGCAGTTCTCCAAAACTTTCTTGTTAACAACACCTGCTCCAAGAACCTCGATCCAGCCAGTACCTTTGCAAAGGCTGCATCCCTTTCCTCCACATGCGAAGCAGCTGCAGTCAACTTCTACAGATGGCTCTGTGAATGGGAAATATGAAGGACGAAGTCTTGTTGTTGTTCCCTCGCCGTAAATCTTCTGAACAAAGAGTTCCAAAGCGCCCTTAAGGTCACAGAGTGTTACCTTCTTGTCAACTACAAGGCCTTCCATCTGTGAGAACATAGGTGAATGTGTTGCATCATCATCTGAACGGAAAACCTTACCGGGTGAAAGAATCTTGATCGGAGGCTTCTTATTCTCCATAACATGGATCTGTCCTGATGAAGTCTGAGTTCTAAGAAGGAACTCAGGGCTCAAATAGAATGTATCCTGCATATCTCTTGCAGGGTGATCCTTTGGAGTATTGAGAGCCGTGAAATTGTAGTAGTCATTCTCAATTTCAGTGCCTTCATAAATCTCAAATCCCATTCCTGCGAAAATATCTATAAGAGTCTCTCTCATCTGTGTTACAGGATGAAGATTACCCTGATAACGCATCTTAGCAGGCATTGTTACATCCTGCTTCTCACTCTCGTATCTGAGCTTGAGCTCTTTCTCTTTCATCTGCTTGTCAAGTTCTTCGAACTGCTCAAGAGCCCACTGCTTTAATTCATTAACATTTTTGCCGTACTCAGCACGATCCTCTGCTGCGATGTTCTTCATCTCCTTCATCAGAGCACTGATCTTGCCGGTCTTGTTATCCATGAAGCTCTTTCTCATCTCATAGACAAGCTTGGAGTTATCAAGTGTCTGAGAATTTGCCTTGATTTCTTCACGAATAGCTTCAATTTTCTGACGTAATGTGCTGTTTTCCAAATTTCCTTCCTCCTACAAAAATAAAAAAGTCCCATAGCCAAAAGCTATGGGACGAATTAACCGCGGTACCACCCAAGTTCCTGTCATAAGACAGACACTCATTAAAATCCGTAACGAGGATCAACGTTCCAAACTACAAGCATAAAATGCCTTCACTTGAAATACTCAGGTGCGAAATTTCCAATCAGCTTTTCCTTTGGAGCTCTCAGCCGGTGACTCCAATTCTCTTTAAGGCTTTAGCGGATCTTGTCGGGGCATGCCCCACACCGTCAATGTATCGGATATTTTTATATTTCATAATTCTATTTTGCAGAATATAAAAAGTCAAGTATTTATTTACGAGAAAAATATCTCTATTCCAATACCAATAAGTATCAGTCCACCAATAATCTTGGCATAGCTTGCAAGTCTTGTTCCGAATTTTATTCCAAGTTTAAGTCCTGCATAACATACTACATAAGTAACCGCACCGATTATTGTGGCACTTATCAGAACCTGAAGTGTTCTGTACTTAGAAATTGTAAATCCTACAGAAAGTGCATCTATTGAAGTTGCAATTCCCTGGATAAAAAGAATTTTGTTCGAAATAGCTCCTGCATCAGGGTCGATTCCGTATTTTCTGCATTCATTTCTGTCACAGGCTCCGCAGTTGTGATCTCCCTGACACTTTATCTCTGCTCTTCTGTCCAGAATTCCCTCGATCAGCATCTTGCCGCCAATAAATGCAAGAAGGATAAGTGCTATCCATGGAATAAACTTTTGAAATCCAATAAAGAAATTTGCTGCATTATGTACCAGAAACCATCCGATAACAGGCATTGCAAACTGAAAAGCCGCGTAGACAAATGCTATCTGAACTCTTCTTTGCTTGGACATTTTGTTGTCAGCAAAGCCATTAGCCAGGGATACGGAAAAAGCATCCATCGCAAGGCCAAAGCCAAGCATTACACTGTTAAAAATCAGATAAAAATCAATCATACTATTTTGCCAAAAATCTCCCAACATCAAATTTTAATGAAGCAGGCTCTTTTCCCTAATTCAAAGAATAAAGTCCCAAAAGATCTGTGAATGCACGATAGAACTTGTAATGCGTCTGATTCCACTGCGTAAACTTGCCAATGCTCGCAATTATCAGTACACAGGGCCTATCATCCTTATCTCTAAATCTTATCATCACATAAGAATATACACCCAAATCCTTCAAGAAATCCTGTACGCTCTTTGCATAAGGTGGAAGGTTTTCTATTCTGTTAACTACAATAAAGTTCTGATCGGAAAAATATTTTTCCCTTGCATCACTATTCAGTATCCCAAGTAAAAAGTCCTGTGCAGCCTGATCTCTTATAACTTCAGTTCCCGCAGAATACTTGCAGAAAAATGGCTCTCCGACAAAAAGAGTCATATGCTGAAGTTCAAAAGCCTCAGCGAACTCATCCATGAAATGCTCAGGTGTACTACCAGCCCCATGAAGAGTCATATCGAACATCTTAACTATAACTTCGCCAAGAGGCAAGTCCCTTTCGTTGATTTTTTTGAGATTCTGCCTCTTTTGCCTGATAGAATCAAGCGTTCCATGCTTTGCCAAAGTGTAGATAATATAGCGGTTTCTACCCTTATCCTTTGCCATATACAGGCAGTAGTCCGCCAACATGAAAATATCCTCATAGCTGTCAGCATCCTTTGGATATGTAGCAGAACCTATCGATACAGACAAAGGCGTGTTCTCATCAATTCCGGAATTAGGGAATGTAGCACTCACCATATTCTTAATATTCTTTAGTTTGGCCCTGAGTTCATCCTCATCCTGTACATTATAAATGACCACGAGGAATTCATCTCCGCCAAATCTCCCGGAAATACCTTCATTTCCAATTTCGGAGGAAATTATGTCCGCAATCTTTTTTATAACCTCATCTCCGACCTGATGCCCGTAGGTATCGTTGATACTCTTAAAGAAGTCAATATCAATGATCACAAGTGTGGTACCATCAAGTCTTCTGTCATCAATTCTCTCTTTTGCAATACGAATGATATCTGACTTATCAACAAGGCCTGTCAGTGAATCATGCTTGATACTGGTAGCCTTAGTCACTCCCTTATTGGTTCCAAGATGAATATGGCCAACGACACCCTCTGATTCCTTGTCATAGAAAACAAAGGATTCTTCAAGCTGTGTATATGTGACATTTGTGTCCTCATTTAAAAGGTTCGCATCCACTCTTGCAGTATATCTTCCGGCCTTTGCTCTTATCTGCCCTATAAAGCCCTTTACAACCTGCCTGTGACGTCCCTTAGCATTTGTTAAAAGAAATTCCTCAAAATCGTCAAGTGTATAAATGCCGGAATCAAACATCGCCTGCTCAGTATTATAGACCTTAACAATATCAAGGGATGGATTGTATTCAAAAAAAACATCCTCATAGAGGTCAAGCTGAGCCTTATATGAGTTGATATCTCTGTTAAGCCTCGCGTAAGCTCCCATCAGGTCATCGATGTTCACCATGATGAGCCTTATCATATCGCTGTTTTCTTTTCGTGAAGCGCGCATGTAATAAAGGCTCTTATCACTGCCATTCTTAAGCCTTGCAGGAAACCAGTTGTCATCAAGAAGTTCCAGCTTTTTTATGAAATTCTCTCTGTACTCCTCCATGACATAGTCTTCAAAGGATGAATATGTATCACTCCCTATTATCCTGTATGCCTTGGCATCAGCGGATATCAGCCTGTGATCTTCGCCCGTAAGCGTTATTTCATGGAAATTTATGTCCCTCATAGGATACCTCAAGTATTCTTATCAGCCATATAATTCTACGCGTAATTCCAATAATATTATAAAACAAAAAAATCCGCTATACACTATTGTGTAGCGGGTTTTACAAGTGTTTATAAAACTTTAATTTATACTTTTTATGCATTAAAAACGGGCATCCATTGAATCAATGAACACCCGTCTTTAAAAAGTGATTTCCAAGGGTCTAATCCTCGTCTTTCTGTAGCCATCTGATTAAGCTACTATTATTTATATAAATCACATCCTTTAGCGACTCCTTGACATTCCCTGGCTCCGATGAAGCATCGCCACCCTTGCTGTAAATGTCAGCCGCTCCGAAAACCATCGCTTATCTTTGATGAAGCTTATGCCATCTCGATTGCCTTGGTTTTATCTACAATGTGATTGTATATTTAATATAGCATCAAGGTTTAATTTTGTCAACCATCTTTTTGAAATTGTTTCTATTTTCAGACTATTCTGAAAATTATATTTTTTTCATTGCCACATCATATGGATTAATGTATTATGAAATGTGGCAATTAATTATTATTTTCAAACGTTGCCACAATTAACATATAGAAAAGAGGATAAGAATGAGTGATTACATTCTGAGTTGCTGCTCAACTGCTGATCTTGACCAGCAGCACTTTGATAACCGCAACATTAAATACGTATGCTTTCATTTTGAAATAGATGGAACAAGTTATCCTGACAATCTTGGACAGTCAATGCCATTTAAGGAGTTTTACGACAAGATGGCTCATGGCTCCATGACCAGGACTTCTCAAGTTGGTGTCGGTGAATACGTTGATTATTTCGAGCCATTCCTCAAAGAAGGTCATGATATCCTTCACCTCACACTCAGCTCTGGTATTTCAGGAACACTTAACTCTGCTACTATTGCCAGAGATCAGTTAAAAGAGAAATATCCGGACAGAAAGATCTATGTAGTTGATTCACTTGCTGCATCAGCAGGTTTTGGTCTTGTTATGGATAAGCTCGCAGACCTTCGTGACGAGGGAATGAGCATCGATGACGCTTACGAATGGATTATCGAGCACAGACTCAACTGCCAGCACTGGTTCTTCGTTTCAGACCTCAAGTATCTTGTAAGAGGCGGCAGAGTATCCAAGGTTGCAGGTGCAATCGGAAACGCCCTTAACATCTGCCCTCTTCTCAACGTAGACTATCAGGGACGTCTTATTGTAAGAGCCAAAGTCAGAGGTAAAAATGCTGTTATGAAAGCTCAGGTCAAGAAAATGGTTGAGCTTGCTGAAAACGGAACAGATTATGATGGCGAGTGCTATATCTCCAATTCTGACTGCTACAAAGATGCCAGAGCCGTAGCTGACATGATTGAAGATCAGTTCCCTAAGCTTAAGGGCAAAGTTAAGATCTATAGCATCGGAACTACTATCGGAAGCCATACAGGCCCGGGTACTGTTGCTCTTTTCTTCTGGGGCAAACAGCGAATTGACTGATCAAATTTCTAAATGCATAAAAATTCAAAAAAAGAGACTCGGTTTTCCGAGTCTCTTTTACTATATCATTCAACCAATAAGCAACTGATGTGAGCCATAATCATTGATAAGATCTTTGATCTTCTTGTCATCTCCTATTACAGTTACATCAAGTGGTTTAAATAAGTTAAGTGATAATAATCCTACAATTGACTTCCCGTCAATGTAGCTGTGCCCGTCCTGCACGTCAATTTCGCAGGATGACTTCGAGTTCATGTTAATGAACTGAATGATCTGGGACTTACACCCAAGCGATACTTTTACATCTTTCTTCATATTTCTTTCCCTCTCTCATAAGCCGCAGGCTAATACCGACGACGCTTATTAAGCGTACCACCTCAGGATGCAAAAGTGAATACTTCAATTATTAAAAAAATATAAAATTTGGTAAATTAGTTTCCTTGAAAACGCTTACAATACCTTATTCCGAATAAACTTTCTTTAAAAGGCGTTTCTCAAAATCGCTCTCAGGCATTGGGTTATCATACAAGAATCCCTGTGCGTATCTGCAGCCAACACTCTTTAAAAGTTCTATTTGATCCTGCCTCTCAACGCCTTCAGTAAGAACTTCTATTCCAAGTTCTCCTGCCATCTTAATGATATTTCTAAGCACAATCTCATCATTAATGTTAACTGTATCGTTGTTAATAAAGGATCTGTCTATCTTTATCATGGAAACAGGGAAATCACGCAGGTTCGAAAGTGATGAATATCCTGTTCCGAAATCATCGATTGCTGTCTGAACGCCCATTTCTTTAAGTGTCTTCAGGAAGTTTGTCATGAGAAGTCTCTCATCCTCACTTGCTGTCTCAGTAACTTCTATCTGGATAAGCTTCCTGTCGATTCCGTTCTCATCAATAATAGAAACAATCTCTTTTGCCAGATGCTTATAGTTCAAATCTCTTCTGGAAAAATTGACCGACATCTGAACAGGCTCAATTCCGTTATCGATCCACTTCTTAATAAACTTGCAGCTCTTCTTAAGAACATAGAGGTCAAGTGAAGCAACCATTCCTTCCTGCTCAAGTATAGGAACAAACTCGGTAGGATAAAGAACGATACCATTACAGAACCACCTTGCAAGGGACTCTGCGCCGATGATCCTTCCTGTCGTAATATCTACTTTAGGCTGTATATAAATTCTGAATTCATCGTTCTCAAGAGCTTCTTCATAGCGGTCTTCAATCTGCTTCTGCCTATAGATTCTGGTGCTCATGGCTTTATTGACGAATACATAAGGCTTATTGGCAATGTTCTTGGCATAGTTACATGCCATTCCGGCTCTCGATATAAGTTGTCCCGGCTCCTTTAAAGATTCGTCAACGGCATAAACACCGGTTACAGCAGCTATATTAAAGTCCTCTCTCTTGCCGTTCTTCTCTCCGTAAACAGGCACAGAAGAAATAAACTTAAGAAAAGCCTTCGTTCTTTCTTTCCTGATGAGGGCTGTATAATTGTCACCGCCAAAATGCGCGATTATCTCTTCTCCCTCGCAGAATTTTCTGAGTTTAGACGCATATCTTTTCATGATCTCGTCGCCTTCAGAAATTCCATATCTTCTACTGATAAGTCCATAGCTCTTGAGATTAAAGTAGAAGGCATCATAATTCATGATTTCCTTACTCTCCATGAGCTTTGATGCATGCGCAATATAGCCACCGGAATTCGGAAGCCCCGTAAGATACTGAGTAAGAGCGCTGTCATGTACTACCTTCTCTAAGAGAAATCTCTCCATATGAATAATGAGAATATCGACAATTATTGCAAAAGATTTGTACTCTTCTTCATTCCAGGATTTGTCATCCTTAAGGTAGATGTTATATGTTATGGACTTTTTGTTGGCAAGCGTATGTTTGAATAAATATGCAGGAGCTTCATCCTCCGGTACAGGACCAAATAGCGGAACTATAACATCAGGAGAACTCGCTATATCTGATTGTTTGATCTCGGAAATAATCGCTACGATTGAGCGCAGAGAATACTCCTTGGATACGTCTGCCAAGGCGCTTGGTGAAATTTCAGGTGTAATTTCCTCTTCCGATAGAATCTGAACGAAGTTTTCAAAGCTTCTTTCAAAAGTCATGTATTAGGTCCTCACCAAAAATTGATTGTTAAATGTTGACTGCCTGCAAGAAAATTAAAGAGTTATCTTTATACATAATTTTACATAAATCTTAACATTTTTTCAATGTAAAACAGCATTCCCATAACACGAAAAAAGCTGTGCTCATAGAGCACAGCTTTCCATTCGTTCAGTACTAAAATTATTTCTTGTTTACAAGATCCTTAAGAGCCTTACCAGCCTTGAACTTAGGTGCTACAGATGCAGGAATCTTGATAGCAGCGCCAGTCTGAGGATTCTTACCTGTTCTAGCAGCTCTCTTTGTTGTCTCAAATGTGCCGAAGCCTACGAGCTGAACTTTGCCCTTCTTCTTAAGCTCCTTTGTTACTGTGTCTGTGAAAGCGTTGAGTGCTGCAGCAGCGTCCTTCTTAGAAAGGCCTGCCTCCTTAGCGATTGCATCGATAAGTTCTGTCTTGTTCATTAATTTTCCCTCCAAAAAGAAATATTTTACTACATTGCCCATTTTACCACTCTTTTGTACCGCAAACAAGCTAAAAAAGGCTAAAATCAAGGAAAAATTGCATTTTTGTTCAAAAAAATCCACATTTTACCTAGTTTTCAGAGCTATCTCTATCATTTTTCCCAGATATGTAAAGTCAGTTATGTCGCTCTGAGGAAATTTTCTAGACAAATCCCTGGTATTATACAGAACAAAGTAGCCTTCTGAACCTTTATTTTTTAGTTTATAGAAAAAGGCATGCTTTATTCCTTTTGTACTAAATACTTCTTTGGCTGCTACTGTATTTGACAACATTTTCTCAGGGGAATCAATAACCAGTACTCCATTCGAGTTAAAAAGCTTATCAAACTCTGGCTCAGTAACATATTTAATATCTAATGAGCTCTCGACTATTCTTCCCATGCTGTTTTCGCCAAGAAGAGGTGTATTCTCCGTCCTTCTGTACCCAAAGTAGCTCTTCTTAAGATCATTTATAAAAATATAGCCCTCGTCAAGCTCATAAGTCGCAAGCATATCCATGAGAATGCCTTCAACTGTCTTCTGCTCATCACCAAAAAGACCTTCCATTGCTCCGAGCATCATCTTCATCTTATCCTGAGGTGGTGTGTCCTGCACGACCTTATTCTCCTCAAGAAGTACTCCGTCGATGATCTTGCCATGAATATCGGGATTGTACATTACATAGCGGTTCTTACCACGGTTCTTCGCTCTATAGAGCATTCTGTCTGCAAGATTAAAAAGGGCTTCATAATTGTCAACATAGAGCGGATAATTAGCACTTCCTACTGAAACAGTGACAACAGGGAATCCGTCTTTGTCACGATATAGATTCTCCACGCTTTCTCTGATAGGCTTAAGATAGTTTCTGAGCTTATTCTTGTCCTCAGCGCTCTCGATGACAAGCATAAGCTCATCTCCGCCAATACGACCGGCCTTACCATTGTCACCGATTACGCCTGATATGATCTCGCTTACTTCACGCAGAACCTTATCTCCAAAGGAATGTCCCTTTGAATCATTTATCTGCTTGAAATTATCTATATCCAAAATGCAAAGATCTATCCTGTTATTGGGATTCTTGCACATCTCTTTTGCGTAATCAGTAATAGCCTGTTTGCTAAGAAGTCCTGTACCAAAATCAACAGCCAGAGTTTTCTGTCCGCTTCCAATTATTGAAATATCCTGAAAGCTTATTCTGATGTTAAAAGAATCATTGTCAACAGGAACTCTCTCGCAAAGTGCTGTAACCCAGTTGTATTCGCCATTTTTGTCGCACAGTCTGAAACAGATGTCAGCTCTTTCCTGATCAGCAAGCCTTTCAACCATCTCGTGGACAAGATGCCAGTCCTCTTCTTTGATATTCTCAATAAAATGATTATCGCGGCCTTCCGGAACATATCCAAGATAACCTTCTGTGGCATCAACAATATTCAGATTTCTGTCGATTACAAGTGTGCCTGTGTTGTAATTAATCATACTGTCTTCGCTCTTTTGAATCATGTTATCAAATAGTAATTTAATAAAACTGTTATAGAAATAATAAGGTCATAATGTGTTTTATGCAACAGCTAAAATCACATTATGACCTCATAATCATTGTTTAATTAGAGCATATCCTGGAATCCAGGTCTGTAAAGATGTCTCGGAATACCATCAACCATGATAGGTCCTACATCGCCCTGAATAAGAGGTCTTACATAAGTAATGAACTCATTGGTTACATATGTGCCATCCTTGTTGATCCACTCTCTTGGAACGGTACGCTCGTCGTTAGCAATCTTATGAACATCCTTAACCTCTGTTCCAGCCTGATAAGGATCATCAGAAAGTCTCTCGATAACAACCATCTTACCGCT
>JAEEGL010873275.1_pt1 | contig 10639 bp, 8 predicted proteins | sample 9134231 | NCBI WGS metagenome assembly JAEEGL01 (sample SAMN16246548, study PRJNA631951) | gut metagenome | biome: gut microbiome; feature: rumen; material: fiber-attached | host: Bos | place: Iran: Karaj | collected 2018-10 | reverse complement strand
TGCCGCCCTCCCAGAAGCGCTGGGCGGAGGCGGTATTGACGCTTCGCAGGGCGGCGGAGCCGTTGCCGAGGAAGAATTTTCCGCGCTCCTTGGCGAGGGAGAGGATGGCGTTCTGCAGGCCCTCGCTGGCGAGGGCGACATCGTATTTGAGGCGGACGACGTTGCCCTTGTCGTCGAGGTCGGCGGAGAAGCCGTCCCAGCGTCCGTAGTCGTAGCGGGAGTAGTCGCGGTGGTTGCCGAAGCTGAACTCGTCGATGTAGATGCCGTCGGCGCCGTTGTCGAAGACCTTCTTCACGTCGTCGAGGAGGACGTCGTAGTATCGGCTGCCCGCGTAGGGGGCGTAGTAGGCGATGGCCCAGTCCTTGTCGACCCAGGTGCCGAGGTGGGAGCGGTCGTAGTGGGGATGGTGGTAGAGTTTGCCGTCGGCGGTGCGGATGCCGTTTTCCGCGTAGGGCCAGCGGTGGGCGAGGGGCAGATAGACGGTCTCCATCGCGGGGTGCGTGAGGCCGATGTACTTCGCCTCGGGGGCCTCCTGGCGGAAGAGCGCGATCTCCTTGCGCATCGCCTCATCGAAGTCTTTGCGGTGGCTGAACTTCAGGAATTCGTCGATGTCGAGGTCGGGGGTGCGGCCAGGCGCGGGCTTCGCGCCTTTCGGCAGCTTCGGGTAGCGGTTGCCGCGCACGACGGAGTGGTCGAAGCGGCGCCACGGATAGACGCCGACCCCGATCGGCCCCAGGTGCGCGAAGGAGTTTCGGATCTTCTCGGCCTGAGTCCTGCCAGGCGCGGTGCGCATGTAGGGCCCGACCAGGAAGAAGGCGTACGGCGCGGTGACGGCGCCGATGTTCCAGCGGCGGCGGAGACGGTTCACGAAGCCCCAGTAGCCGCCCTCCGTGAAGAGGTCGATGGTGTAGACGAGCGTCAGGGAGCACTTCGGCGCCAGCGCGAAGTGCGCGGCGAAGATCTCGGTCTCGGTGTTCGAGGTCTTGACGCTGCCGATGAGGCGTGCGAAGTCGTTCTCCTCGGTGATGCCGATGCCGCCGCCGTCCTTCGCGCTGTTGTCGACGAGGACCACCGTTGGATTGGACTCGTAGGAGGCGATGTGCGTGACGTCGCCGCTGCCCGAGAGGAAGGCGCGCTTCTGGAAGCCCGCCGTGCGGAGGCGGTGGTGGAACGGGATGCCCTGGATGGCGGCGGAGGCGTTCTTCCACTCGTCGATCCAGTGCAGGAGGCCGTCATCCTCCACCGTCAGGCGGCGGCGCAGCGCGACGCCGTTCTTCCAGGCGGCGTTGACCACGAAGCCCAGTTTTCCCTCCTCCTCCACCGTCACCTTCGGCGCGCCCTTGGGCGCCGTGTCGGAGGCAAGCAGCTCGAAGGGCGCCTGGAAGGGCATCGCGAGCTTGCTCTCGACCAGATACGCGCGGCCCTTGGCGTCCAGTACCGCGAAGCCGCCCGCCGCGCCGACCTCCAGGCGCATGCCGCGCTTCGCGACGGCGCACTTCACGGGGGCATAGCGGACTTCCGAGCCAGGGGGCGGCGGGAGCGCGGCGCGGTCGAGGTAGCCGACCGCGACATCCTGCGCGATCAGCGTGATCGGCGTCGTCCCGACCTGGCGGCGCACATTCACGAACTTCAGGTTGTTGCCGTCGACGCCCAGGATGACATCCTCCAGGTCCAGCAGGAACATGCTGGCGTTGTTGCCGACCGAATCCGCGTCAAGGGCGTCGGGCGTGGGCGCGAAGGGCATGCAGAACTGGTTGCCCGTGAAGTAGCCGAACTGGCGGCCCTTGTAGACGGAGAGGAAGACATAGAAGGGCTCCTTGCAGAGCATCCGCTCGTCCCCCGCCGCCGTGTAGCGGCCCAGCGGCCTCGCGTTGACCTCGATGCGCATGGCGGTGTTGCACCCCGCGCTTTTCCGCGCGTAGCTCACGAAGCGCCCGCGCAGCACGCGGATCTTGCCGGGCTTCACGGGCAGCGACGGCAGCGAGAACTCACGGGATTCGCCGTTCTTCTCAATGCGGAAGTCGGGCAGCTTCTGTACTGGCTCGAAGGGCAGCTCCATCAACTGCTTCGTCGTCAGCGGCGCCGCCGCCAGCCACATCCCCGTCAACATCAACCCCAGCCAAAGCCTGCTCTGCATTCTGATTCTCTCCATTTCCCCCGCCACAACTGCCATTTTTCGACGACGTGCCAGCGACCGAACGTCATCAAGACGGGGCTTAATATAGCCGTTTGCCCGTCCCCTTGACGCCAGGCGGTGGATTTTTCTGCGCTTCTGAATGGCAAAACGGCGAAATGCGATTAACTTTAGAGAGTGTCTGATTTCCGTATTCGCAAGCAACCCTGTCCAACCCACGAAAGAACCATGAAAAAGACCATTCTCGCCCTTGCGCTGCTGGCGTTGACCGCCGGTGCGCTCTCCGCCTTTGACATGACCGCCTTCCAGCTTTCCATCTGGGCCCCGCGCGTCCAGCTGGTCCCCCCCGAGATCGCGGTCGGCTTCCTGAAACTGAACCTGCCGTACGGCAGCAACTACCAGGTGACGGGCATCGACCTGGGCCTGGTCTCCATCAACAACTCGCAGGGCGACGAGATGCCCGCCGAGGTCACTGGCTTCCAGCTGAACCTCTGGAACAGCACCGACGGCACCTTCGCGGGCGGGCAGATCGGCCTGGTCAACGTCGCCGACAACAGCTACGGCCTGGAGATCGGCCTGGTGAACGCCGTGAGCACGACCTCGAGCGGCTGCGCCATCGGCCTGGTCAATGTCTCCCACGAGTTCAACGGCCTGGAGATCGGCCTGGTGAACTACACCGAGTTCCTGCGCGGCGTGCAGATCGGCCTGGTCAATGTCGCCACCCGCTCCTACGTGCCGTTCCTCCCCATCATCAACATGTGCTTCTGATGCCGCATCGCTAAGGCATTTCCAACGGGGCGGCGCCGAATCCGGATCCGGCGCCGCCCTTTTTCATACCCGAATGCTCCGCCTGGAATTCCAATCCGGAACGCTGGTGCTTGTGGACGAGGGCGCCGCCCGCCCCGACGCGCCCCTCCCCGCAGGCCTCGAAGAGTTTTGCCGCTATGACCGCCGCGTCCAGATGTGGCGCGCCGCCGCAGGGGACTACAACGCCATCGTCACCGCCCTCTATCGCGCCAAGGTCGAGTATCATGACCACGCCCGCGCCTACGGGACGCTCTCCCTCGTCTTCTCTGGAAACGGGCGCACCATGCGCGACTACCAGCGCGAGGCCCTCGCCGCCTGGGAGGAGAGCCGCCGCCGCGGCGTCGTCGTCCTGCCCACGGGGTCAGGCAAGTCCTTCTTCGCGCAGAACGCGATCGCGCGCGCGGACCGAAGCACGCTGGTCGTCGTGCCCACGCTCGACCTCCTGGCGCAGTGGGTGCTGCAGCTCAAGAGCGCCTTCCACACGGAGATCGGCGCGATCGGCGGCGGCGAGCGGGAGATCCGCCCCATCACCGTCACCACCTACGATTCGGCGCTGCTGCAGCTCGACCAGCTCGGCAACCGCTTCGGGCTGCTCGTCGTCGACGAATGCCACCACCTGCCAGGGCCGATGTACTCCCAGATCGCGCGCCTCGCGATTGCGCCGTGGCGCCTGGGGCTCACCGCGACCCCCGAGCGCCCCGACGGCCTTGACCAGCAGTACCCCGCGCTGCTGGGGCCCATCTGCTACCGCAAGGAGATCACCGACCTGAGCGGCGACGCCGTCCTCGCGCGCTACGAGACCTACACCATCGACACCGAACTCGACCCCGACGAGCAGGAGGACTACACCCGCTACCACACGCGCTACATCGACTTCCTGCACCGCAACCGCATCTCGCTGGGCACCCCTGCGGGCTGGGGGAACTTCCTGCGCGCCTGCAGCCGCCAGCCCGACGGGCGCGACGCCCTCAACGCCTATCTCGCGCAGCGCCGCATCGCGCGTTCCTCCCGCGCCAAGCTGCGCCAGCTCTGGCAGCTCCTCGACGCGCACCGCCACGACCGCATCCTCGTCTTCACCGCCGACAACGCCACCGCCTACCAGATCGGAAATCTCTTCGCGCTGCCCGTCCTCACCCACCACACGGGCACCGCCGAGCGCTGCCGCTTCCTGGAGGCCTTCCGCAACGGCGAATACCCCGTCCTCGTCACCAGCAAGGTCCTGAACGAGGGCGTCGACGTCCCCGCCGCCAACATCGGCATCGTCATCTCGGGCTCTGGCTCCGTGCGCGAACACGTCCAGCGCCTCGGGCGCATCCTGCGCCCCCAGCCTGGCAAGACCGCCATCCTCTACGAACTCGTCAGCCTCGGCACCTCCGAGACCTACGTCTCCGAACGACGACGGCAGAACGCCGCGTACAATGCGTGAAGGGGGGGCATAGTCGGCGAAGTCGGCAGAGCCGGCAAAGTCAACCTTCCGCCGTCGGGTGCGCGCGGAAGCCGCGCGTTGGCGTCCTCCCCCTTCCCCCATTCCCTGTAGCTTCATGCTCACCTCCGATCTCATCACCGCCTCGCTGCGCAGCGGGAACCTGCGCCCTGGCTTTGTCCGCGCGACGCTGCCGGACCGCCTCGCGCTGGCCGAGCAGCTGATCGCGGCATACCGCGACGCGGCGGCCGAGCGGCTCACGGCGGCGGCGCTCGACGAATCCGTCGAGCCGCTGCTGGACGGGGCGGCGGACCGACGCTTCGCGAAGGCGCTGCGGAAACTGCTGGACGACCGCAGCACCTTCTCCTCCGTCGCCGAACAGGACTTCCCTGCGCTGCGCGCGGAACTCTTCGCGGCCTCGGCGGCGCTGCTGCAGGGGGAGCGGCCCTTCGCGGATTTCGCCGAGTTCCAGTCAGCGCTCTCGGAACGGCTGCCCGCCCATCCGCTGCTGGAGCCGCGCCGCATCTACGCCGACCTCCCCGAGAACGACTGCCTGCTCCAATTCGAGGACATCACCGCCCCGCAACTGCTGGACCGCTACAACCTCGCCCTCGTCCAGGCGCTGCTCCTCGGCGCCACGCATCTGGACCTCACCATCGCCGACCCCGAGCCACAGCGCCTCCGCCGCATCTTCAAGTACCTGCGCTTCTTCCAACTGCTCGCCACCGTCGAGGCCGCCCCAGGCGCCCCGAAGGCCGACGGCGCGCCGCTGCGGCTGCACCTCGTCGTCGACGGCCCCGCCAGCATCCTCGAGCAATCCCGCCGCTACGGTCTCCAGCTGGCCAGTTTCTTCCCCGCCGTCTGCACCGCCGCCGAATGGCGCCTGGTCGCCGAGGTCACCTGGCGCGACAAGCCCGCCACCCTCGAACTCGACCAGGAATCCCGCCTCGTCTGCCCCTACCACAACTTCTCCGCCTACGTGCCCGACGAAATCAAGCTCTTCCACCGCCATTTCCAGGAGAGCGTCTCCGACTGGAAGATCGTCGGCCACACCCCGTTCCTGCGCGGACCAGGCCGCGAGGTCATCATCCCCGACCTGAGTTTCGAACACCAGGACGGCGCCCTCGTCCACCTCGAGCTCTTCAACCGCTGGCACGCCAGCGGCCTTCCGCAGCGCCTCGCCTGGCTGGCGAAGCACCCGAAGCAGTCCGTCGTCCTCGGCGTCGACCGCACCCTCGCCAGGAAACCCGAACTCGCCGAGGCCCTCGAACGTTCCTCCTGGTTCGCCGAACACGGCTTCCTCTACCGCGACTACCCCACCGTCGACAAAACCCGCCGCGCCCTCGAATCCTTCCATGCGCCGCATCACGGCGCCTGAGAGCCTCCCCCGCCCCCGCGGCCTTCCATCCATGATCCCTCTCCTGCAAAAACTTCGGACCGAACGGTCCGTGACCTTCTGGCTCGGCATCTGCCTCATGCTGATGCTCGCGGGCACCGCCTACGTGGTGCTGCACATACATGCCGCCAACGTCAGAAAGCGCCAGGAGCCAGAGGTCGACATCCTCCCGCAGAACCGCTTCCAGAGGACGCTGCGGGTCGTCGCGGACATGGACTACAAGCCGTTCTCCTACCGCCATGGCAGCCCCGTTCCGCGCGGCTATGACGTCGAGCTGGTCACGGAAATCGCCAACCGCATGGGCTACAACCTGGAGCTGCAACTGCTCAGCTGGAAGGACGCCGTGCAGACGATGCAGCAGCGCAAGGCCGACCTCATCCTGGGCTGCGACTGGCAGGATGTCGCGGTCATGGACTGCAACTTCACCATCCCGACCTTCGAGGAGAAGTTCGTCGTCTTCGAAACCATCCCCAGCAAGTCGTTCAGCGACCTGTACGGCAAGCAGATCGCCATCATCGAGGGCTGCGGGCTGATGGACACCCTGAAGCACTACCAGCTCTGGGAGAACTGCGTCGAATACACGACCGTGACGGAGTGCGCGCGCGCCGTCCTTCGCCGCGAATGCGACTGCTTCATCGCCCACCATACCATCGGCGAGGTCTGCCTGCGGGAACTCGGGCGGGAACGGCGGCGGTTCAGGGGGCGGATGGACTTCGCGAGCGGCCAGATGTGCTTCGGCGTCGACCAAAACGCCCGCGACCTCTTTGCGGGCGTCAACGCCGCCCTGCTGGCCCTCCGCGCCGACGGCACGATGGACCGCCTCGCCCGCAAATGGCTCGAGCGCTTCGAGGAGGAGATCACGCTGCGCGAATATCTGCGGCGTCATCCCGTGGTGCTGCTGGTCGCCCTGGACCTGGTGGTGCTGGTGGTCCTGGTCTTCCTCGTGATGCATTTTTCGATGGTGCGCATCCGCCGCGAGAAGGACCGCGCCATTGCGGCGGAGCGGGCCAAGGACTATTTCTTCTCCTCGGTCAGCCATGACATCCGCACCCCGCTCAACGCGATCATCGGCTTCTCCGAACTGCTCAAGAGCGGGATCGAGGACGAGGAGGAGCGCCGCAACGCCCTCAACGCCATCACCACCAGCGGCAGCACCCTCCTCGAACTGGTGAACGACATCCTCAACCTGTCCAAGCTGGAGGCCAACAAGATGGTCTTCAACCCCGAATGGACGGATCTGGCGAAACTCGCCTCAGGCGTGCTGCACTCCTTCGACACCGCCGTCATGCCAGAGAAGGTGCGGCTGGTGGAGGACTTCGGCGATTTGCCCTCCGTGTCCGTGGACATGCAGCGGATTCGGCAGATCCTCTTCAATCTGATCGGCAATGCGGTGAAGTTCACGGAACACGGGGAGGTCCGCCTCGCGCTTCGGTTCGAGGCGCCTGCGGGGGTGGCGAGCGGGACAGGGCGGCTCACGATGGCCGTCACGGACACGGGATGCGGGATCACCCCTGAGAACCAGAAGCGCCTGATGCAGCCATTCGTGCAGGTCGAGTCGCACGGGAACGCCCAGAAAAACGGCACGGGGCTCGGGCTCTTCATCTGCAAGCAGCTCGCCCAGCGGATGGGCGGCGCCCTGACCCTGGAATCGGAGTTCGGGAAAGGCTCGACCTTCACCGTGACCCTGCCGACGGTGGAGTTCTCCACCCGGCGAAAGATGGAGCCCTCGGAGGCCGACGACTCCATGACGATCGTGCGGCGCGACCTGCGCATCCTGGTCGTGGACGACGTGCCCGTCAACCGACATGTGCTCCAGGCCATGTTGAAGCACCTGCAAATCCAGCATGTCACCTTCGCGGAAAACGGCGCCGAGGCCCTTCGGCTCCTCCATGACGCCCCCGACGCCTTCAACCTGATCCTGACGGATTTGTGGATGCCCGAAATGAACGGGGAGGCCCTGGTCCGCGAGATCCGCCGCGACCAACGCTGGCAGGAACTCCCCGTCTATGCCGTGACCGCCGACGCCGAGGCCCAGCGGAGCTTCGCGGAAAGCGGCTTCACGGGGCTCCTCCTCAAGCCCGTCACCCTCGACAAACTACGCGCCATCATCCTGAAGGCCGACGAACCGCAGCGCCATCCAGCGGAACCGACTGGCGGGAAATAGGGTTGCACAAACCGCGGCCGAGGAAGGAGGAAAATCTGCGGTTTCGCTTTGCGGCGGCTCCATCTGGAATTACATTAAGATGATTTGACTGCATCGCCGCCGAAGACGGCGAGACCGCCGCATTCGCCTCCACTTTCGTCGAACCCATGGCCTCAGCATCGGCATTTCAATCCCAGGCGGCTGCCGCCCAGCCACAAACGGACTCCCCCGCACGCCCCAATGCGCCGCTCAGCGCAGAGGTCGTCATCCGAAATCCGCATGGGCTGCATCTGCGCCTCGCGGCCGAACTCTCGCGGCTCTGCCGCAACTACGACGCCCGCCTCACCCTGGCCAATTCCAAAGGGCGCAGCGCGGACGCGGGGAGTCCGCTCTCCCTCCTGACCCTCGCGGCGGCGTGCGGGACCCGCCTCACCGCCACCGCGAACGGGCCAGATGCGGAGGCCCTCCTGCAGAAGGCGGTCGCGTTCTTCGACACCGCCACCTGTTGATTTCCCTGTATTCAGGCCCATGCACAAGGCTGAACTCCTATCCCTCCTGCAGCGCCTGGAACTGCATCCCAGCCGAAAACTGGGGCAGAACTTTCTTTTGGACGAAAACTGCCTGGGCGCCCTGGTGCGGGAGGCCGCCCCAAAAAGCGGCGAGCGGATCCTCGAAATCGGCCCAGGTACAGGCGTCCTCACCGAACGCCTCCTGGCGGCGGGATGCCAGGTGACCGCCATCGAGTATGACGCCCGCCTCGCCGCCTTCCTGCGGGAACGGTTCGCGGGGCAGGACGCCCTGACCCTGATCCAGGGCGACGCCTGCCATGCGGATTTCGCGGCGCTCTTCCCCGAAGGCGCGCCCTGGCGCTGCATCGCGAACCTGCCGTACTCCTGCGCCTCCGTGCTCCTCGCTGGCATGAACGCCTGCGCCAATCCCCCCGCCGCGTTCCATGTGCTGCTGCAGCGGGAAATGGCCGAGCGCCTGACCGCCCCGCCAGGCACCAGGGAATACGGCGTCCTGACCGCGCGCCTCGCCTTCTCCTACCGCGCCTCCATCTGCCGCACCGTGCCGCGCGGCGTCTTCTTCCCGCCGCCCGAAATCGACTCCGCGTTCCTCGCCCTCGTGCGCCTGGAAAACGCCCCGCCGCCCGCATTGCGCGCCCGCGCCGACCAGATCGCGGGCATCGCCTTCGCGCAGCGGCGCAAACAGGCAAGGCGACTCCTCGAAGCCGCCTTCCCGCATGCCGACGTCCCCGCCGCCTTCGCCGCCCTCGGCATCCCCGCCGACGCCCGCGCCGAAGTCATCGCCCCCGCGCAATACCTGAAACTCGCCGCCTCCATTTGAACCAGTCCGCTTCACACGGGATCCACCACTATGGCAAAAATGATCTCTGACGCCTTCCAGAACAGCGACACCATCGGCAAGATCATCGTGCTGCTGCTGCTGGTCTTCAGTTTCTGGGTATGGGAAATCATGATTCTCAAAGCCATTTCGGTCGCAGGCATCCGCAAGGCCGTCAAGCGCTTCAACCGCCTGTATGCCGAACATGACAAGTCGCCGCTGAAACTCGCCGTGAATCTGCGCGCCTGCACGCTTGACGGGCCCCTCGGTGAAATCTGCAAGGTCGGCCTGAATTCGCTCATCGTCGCGCTAGGGCTCCCTGAGAATGAGCGCAATTCATTGTTTGTCAACAATATCCTCCCAAGAAAACTGACTCCTGAGGAACTCGACAAGATCCGCTCGAACATGAACCAGGCGATGAACTCCCAGCAGCTCCAGATGGAGGACAAACTCGCCGCGCTCGGCTCGCTGACCTCGATCTCCCCCATGTTCGGCCTCTTCGGCACCGTCTGGGGCGTCATGGCCACCTTCATCGGCATCGTCAACAACGGCGGACGACCCGACATCCAGGCCATCGCCCCTGGCATCTCAGGCGCGCTCCTCACCACTGTCGCGGGCCTCGCCGTCGCCATCCCCTCCCTTTGCGGAAACAACTGGATCATCTCCCATATCCAGACCACCGACATTGAAATGGACTCCTTCATCGAGGAGTTCATCACCTCCCTCAACGTCTTCAAGGTCGCCAACGCACAGCAGGAGGCCTGAACCAAATGCGCGCCAGCATCCACCGATCCAGACTCCGCCAGACCGTCGAGATCAACATGACCCCGCTCATGGATCTCACCTTCACACTCCTCATCGTCTTCATCATCACCGTCCCCGTCCTCGACTATTCCACCGACGTCGATGTCAGCCCCCCCGAACTGACCACTTCCAAACCCGTCACCGATATCAACGAGGACATTATCCTCGCCATGGACAAGGACGGAAACTGCAAAATCAACGACATCCCGCTCCCATACGCATCCCTCGAAAGCCGCCTCAAGGAACTCTGCAGCGCAGGACACACCAAGGCCTATATCCTCGCCGACAAAAGCGTCGTCTATGACGAAGTCATCAAACTCCTCCGAACCGCCAAAAACGCTGGAATGGAAACCTCGTTGATGACGACACAAGAGAAATGATGATTTAGTGTAGTATAATCAACATTCGGCGACATAACAGCTTCTTTCTTGTTGCAAGTTGTTTAAATCCAATATAGTTTAAGCAATCCCAGGCCCCAGGCCCCAGGCCCCAGGCCCCAGGACCCAGGACCCAGGACCCAGGACCCAGGACCCAGGACCCAGGACCCAGGACCCAGGACCCAGGACCCAGGACCCAGGACCCAGGACC
>JAEEGL017382297.1_pt1 | contig 10640 bp, 11 predicted proteins | sample 9134231 | NCBI WGS metagenome assembly JAEEGL01 (sample SAMN16246548, study PRJNA631951) | gut metagenome | biome: gut microbiome; feature: rumen; material: fiber-attached | host: Bos | place: Iran: Karaj | collected 2018-10 | reverse complement strand
ATATATATTTCTAAATTCTTCTTCTTCTGTTTTAGCAGTACCTGTCATACCAGATAATTTGTTATACATTCTAAATAAGTTTTGGAATGTAATAGTAGCCATAGTTTTTGTTTCTTCATTTATTTTAACTTCTTCTTTAGCTTCTATTGCTTGATGTAATCCATCACTATATTGTCTACCATGCATTAAACGTCCAGTAAATTGGTCTACAATTATTACTGCACCATCTTCTACTACGTAGTCAACATCTCTTTTAAAACCATAATTTGCTTTTAATGCTTGATTTAAATGATGAACTAATACTGCATTTTCTAAATCATATAAGTTTTCTAAATGGAATGCTTTTTCTATTTTTTCTACTCCTGAATCAGATAATGATACACTCTTAGTTTTCTCATCTACTACATAATCTTCTTCTTTTAATTTCTTAACAGCTCTATCTGCTTGTTGATATAGATCTTTTCCTTCAAATTTTCCACCTGATATTATTAATGGTGTTCTAGCTTCATCAATTAAGATTGAGTCAACTTCATCGACAATAACAAAGTTTAATGGTCTTTGTACTCTATCTTGAGCTCTTACTACCATATTATCTCTTAAGTAGTCGAAACCTAATTCGTTATTTGTTGAGTATAAAATATCACAATTATATGCTGCTCTTTTTTCTTCTGGAGACATTTCTCTTTTATTAACACCAACTGTTAATCCTAAGAATTCATGAATACTTCCCATCCATTTACTATCACGATCTGCTAAGTATTCGTTAACAGTAATGATATGTACTCCTTTTCCTGTTAAGGCATTCAAATAAGCAGGCATTGTTGCAACTAATGTCTTTCCTTCACCAGTTTTCATTTCAGCTATGTTTCCATAGTGAATTGCTAGTCCACCTAATAATTGTACGAAATAAGGTTTTTCACCTATTACACGATATGCTGCTTCTCTTACTACTGCAAATGCAGGTACAATTATATCATCTAGGGTTTTCCCATTTTCTAATTCTTCTTTAAATTCTTGTGTTTTAGCTTTTAACTCTTCATCAGATAGTGCTTCCATTTCTTCACTTAAGTCATCTATCTGAGTAGCTATAGCTTCAAATCTTTTTAATTCTTTATATTCTGAGTCAATTAATTTTCTAAATATTCCCATGTTGCATTCCTCCACGCAATCTATTTTAACAAATTACTATTCAAATATCAATTGAATACTTTATTTTAGTAGAAAAAAAGGAGTTTTTACTCCTTATTTCATATTTATGATACCATAATTGCCATCTTTTCTTTTGTATAGAACAGATACACATTCTTCATCTATGTTCTTAAATACAAAGAAATCATGGTTTAGTAGTTCTATTTGAAGCATAGCTTCTTCTTCATCCATTGGTTTCATAGATATATCTTTTCTTTTTACAATAGAACTTTCATTTTCTTCTTCTATTTCTTCTTTAGAATCATAATCAAAATTAAATTCTAATTTTTCTACATTTTTATATTTTTTATTTAATCTATCTTTGTTTTTTCTTATTTGTCTCTCTAATTTAGCTACAACTAAATCAACAGCAGCATAAAAGTTTTCATTAGATTCTTCAGCTCTTAGTGTGAATCTTTTTGTTAAGGCAGTTACTTCAATTATTTGTTCTAGGCCTCTTACTTTTACTAACACATTAGCTTCGATATCTTCTGGGTTCTCGAAATATTTGTTTAATTTTTCAAGATTTTCTTCTAAGCATTCTTTCATTGCAGAAGTTACTGTGACTTTATCGCCACGAATGTTCAATTTCATTTCCATCATCCTTCGTAATTAGATTATACCATTTATATTAGATTTTTTCTAGATTCTTTACATTATTTTTTGATTATAGCACTCAAGTTAATAAAGTCTGTTATAAAATTTGTTGTTAAATAACTTAGTGCTAAAGCTAATAATACTACTAAGATTGTTGCTTCTATCTTTTTATTCTTTCTAATTATTGGCTCGAAATTAACACCACTTAAGGCAAATACACTTAATAATGCTGTTATGGCATATATATAAGTTTTATAGTTCATTATAGTTTCCTCTTTCGTAATCAACTATTTTATTTACTCTTCTAACGTGTCTTTCTTCTGTAGATGGTAATGTTTCTATAAATGTTTTAATCATATTTTTAATTTCTTCAATTGGTTGTTTATAACTAATACATATTATATTGGCATTATTATGTTCCTTTGCTAATCTAGCTTGTTCTATATTAGAACAATGAGCTGCTCTTATACCTTTTACTTTATTAGCTGCTATACTCATTCCTATACCAGTACCACACATTAACACTCCTAAGTCAGCTTCATGTCTCATTACTGTTTTTGCTACTCTAAAAGCAAAATCAGGATAATCATCAGTTGGATTATTATCAGTACTTTCATCTATAAAAGTATATTCTAATAAACTTTCTATTATTTTTTGTTTTTCTTCTACTCCATTATGATCAGTTGCTATTGCTATTTTCATATTATTCCTCCTCTTTTTTATTCATTGCTTCTTGGAATCTAGGTAGCATTCCTATACCATTAGATCTATGTGGTGGCAATTGATATATATCATTACCTGGGAATTCATTTGCTTCTATTAAATATGGTCCTTTATCTCCCAAGCATACATCCCATCCTACGTAGCCCATTTCTGGTATTTCTTTACTTGCTTGAACAACAAATCTTTTAATTCTTTCCCATTTAGGTATTTGTAACCATAATATTTGTTCATTAGTAACTGGGTGTCTTTCATATACATGATCATGTTTATCTATAGCTAAATAATCTATAATACCTGTTTCTATATTAATAGGAGCTGCTAATCCTTCATGATTGAAATTATCTACTACATTATTATTATTTCCTATACGTAAATAAGCTGCTACTATTTGTTTATTAAGTGTTACTATACGCATGGTATTAATAGATGTAGGATGTAATCTAGATATTTCTTCACATTGAGTTGCTACTTCCTCTACTAAATATCTTTTAGTTTCTAATAGATTATTATATATTTCTTCTATATTTTTGCTATTAACTTTAATTTTTTCAACACCATGTCCACATTGATCATCAATTGGTTTTACAATAATAGTTGAATGTTTTTTAGTAAATTCTTTAAATTCTTCTAGATTATCCGATTTTAATTCCATCCAATCTCTTAATAAATATTTATTAAATCTTTTATTAAATTCTAGTTTATTATGAAAATATTTTATATATTCTGGATTATTATATTTTTTTACTATTGCATTATTAATACCTCTTGTAACTATAGTTTTTCTTTGTTGCTTATTTAAATCATACATTTCAAATAATTTATAATCACTATAACCAGCTTGGTATTTTAAACCACATGATACTATATCAAAGAAAATTGATATTTTATTCTTTTTGGTTTTATCATGAACATAATCAATGCAATCAAAGAATTGTTTATAATTCATTGAAGAAATTCTTTTAATTAAATAGCCTACTTTCCCCATAGTTATCACCAGTTTTATTATAGCATTTTTTATTACAAATTAAAAATAGCATTTAAATGCTATCTTTATTTCTAGTTATTATTAAATATACACCAAATATTACAAATAGAAGAAATGCTCCTAAAGAGAATAATTCTCCACTTGTATTTTGTTTCTTTAAACTATTAATTACTTCTGTTTGAGATTTAGTACCATCAAATACTTGTACTTCAAAATCATCTGTTGATACTATATTATGATCTCTTTGAGTACCTACTATTGTTTTTGATTCTACTTGAGACATATCATAATAAGTATAGTATATACGCATTTTATCTTCATATTTAGGATTATTATCTTCATTTTTTACATTAGGTGCTTCTGTTAAATATGTACTTGCATTTTTATGTTCTTCTAATTTTAGATTATATTGTTCTGCATCATATTTATTAAATCCTTGATATGGTTTATTATTAGACATTTTTATTAAAGTATCTCCTGATATAGTAAATTCACCTAATGATACTGATCCTGTAAATATTTCTTTCTTATATTTATATTGTTCACTATCTTCATATTGTACTTCCCAACGATAATTATCTCCTTGTTTTTTATAGTATTCTACAAATCTAGTTATTACTGGTGAAATAATATCTGTATTAAATTCTTTATCTGTAGCTAAATCTTTAGGGATAAATTGACCACTTAATATTACTAATTTATTTTCATTTTCTTCTAAATATTCATTTTTAGATAAAAAAACTATATCTTCTATTTTTTTATTATTTTTAGATTCTGATATGTTTATAGATATATATCCATATAAACAAAATAAACCTATTAGTATTAAGATACCTCCTATGATTGTTTTTTTCATATTATCACCTATTTAAGTATATCATTTTTTAGCAATAAAAAAAGTCTCTATTTAGAGGCTTCTTCATTAAAACCATATCTACGATTGAATTTTTCAACTGATCCTGTTTTCTTAGCTTTTCCTTGTTTTCCAGTATAGAATGGATGACATTCACTACATACTTCAACATGTATTTCATCTTTAGTTGATTTAGTCATAAATGTTGCTCCACAAGCACAAGTAACTTTGCAATCTTTTACTTCTGGATGTATTCCCTTTTTCATTTTATTTTCTCCTTCCGCCATATCTATATTAATAGACATAGTAATTTCTTCGTCTTATGTATTATATCATAAGAATTTGTATAAGCAAGTATTTTTTATTTTTTAAATGAGATAAAGTGTATAATTTTACCTACAGTAAATACTATTTTATCACTATTCTTTGATGCTATTTCTTTTGATATTGCTTTGCATCCTACTGTTAATGATGATATAACAGCTGTTATTATTATTGTTGTTAATAAATTAGGTAGATTAAATAAATCTACTAAACTTATTGTTAATACTGCTCCTAAGCTACCACTGATAATACCACATATGTCTCCAATTACATCTTGGCATACTGAAGATACTTTAGTACCATTTTTTAATAAAGCTATTGCTTCTTTAGCACCGGCTATCTTTTGGGCAGCTCTTGCATGTAATGAAGCTTCTTCGCTTGTTAAGAAAGCAACACCTATCATATCAAAAACAATTCCTAATAGAATTGTTAATAATAATATGATAAATAATACTATCTCATTAAAAGAATTTGTAATAGCAGCAGATACACCACTAAAAACTATGGATAATATAAAAGTCAATAAAAAAACTTTATATATCCAGTTAACATTACTCTTCATATTAACTCTCCTTATAAAGTATTAGTAAAAAAAATGAATGGTATACTATAAATTAATTTTACGGCTTTGGTCGAGTTGAATTTCTCTAACACCTACCATCGATTACTCTTTGGCGATTTCTCTTTGAAAGTGTTATCCGAATGTTACCTGTTCGAATACTCGATTACCACTTAGTCCGCACCTCAAACTTTATAATCATGACATCCTAGAGAATTTCTCTAACACATAGTGACTATTCTTATTCGCTTTTGCAATCACATTTTCATTCAATAATAATCATTGAAATCCCACATAACCACTCACGACATGCACTGGTCATTGGATGCTTGACGGGATAAAAGGAAGTTAATCATATGCCATTATGACGTTCCTTAAATCTTAAATTACATAACCACCCGAATCTGGGCGAATCAAGCAGTTATGCAAAGTGTCTATCAGTACAATCCGGTAGATTTTTAGCCCTACCTTCAAATAATATATGTGACTAGGATAATGCACCATACATGCTACACATTTTATCAAATATTAAGGTTGGTGTCAAATTTATCTATAATAAAAAAAACTAACAATTTGTTAGTTTTATTCTTCTATTATTGTTATTTTTGCACCTACTGCAGTTAATTTTTCTACTATATTTTCATATCCTCTTAAAATATGTTCTATATCATTTACAGTAGTTTTTCCTTTAGCAATAAGACCTGCTATTACCATTGCAGCACCAGCTCTTAAATCTGTTGCTACTACTTCTTCTCCTTTAAGAGGTGTAGGTCCAGTTATTATTGCTGTTTTTTCACTTGGTCTTATATTTGCTCCCATTTTTTGTAAGTATTTAATATGACCCATTCTATTTTCATAAATAGTTTCTTCAAATATAGACATACCTGTTGCTTGTGTTAATAAAACACTCATTGGTTGACCAAGGTCTGTTGCAAATCCTGGGAAGACTAATGTTTTAACATTTATTGCTTTATATTTTTCTGGTTTAGTTATTAAAAGTTTATTCTTATTAACTTTAATTTTAACACCCATTTCTTTTAATTTAGATAATAAAGCTTCTATATGTTCTTCTATAATACCGCTAATAGTTAAATCTTTTCCTAGAAGGGATCCTATTATTACATATGTTCCTGCTTCTATTCTATCTGGTATTACATCAATTACTCCTTTATGTAGTTTCTTTACTCCTACAATTTTTATTTCACTAGTTCCTGCTCCAGTTATTTTTGCACCCATGCTATTTAAGAATGATGCTACATTAACTATTTCAGGTTCTTTAGCAGCATTTGATATATAAGTAGTACCTTCTGCTTTAGTAGCTGCTAACATTATATTAATTGTTGCTCCTACTGATGCAAAATCTAAATAGATTCTTGCTCCTTTAAGTTTTTCTGCTTTAAAGACATACTTATTTCCTTCTATTGTAACCTCAGCACCTAGTTTTTTAAATCCATTAATATGGAAATCTATAGGTCTAGCTCCTATATTACAACCACCTGGGAAATAGATTTCTGCATAATTATATTTAGCTAATAATGCTCCCATAAAGTAATAAGATGCTCTTAATTTTTTAGCCATTTCTTCTGGTACTACTTTATTTTCTATATTAGTAGTATTTATTTTCATTACTTCGTCTTTATATTCTACTTTACCATTTAGTAGTTCTACTATGTCTATTAAGGATTTAGTATCAGATATGTTTGGTACATTATATAATGTTACTTCATCATCTGATAGTATGGCTGCAGGAATTAATGCAACTACACTATTTTTAGCTCCACTTATTTTTATTTCTCCTGTTAATTCATGTTGTCCTTCTATTATCATTTTCTTCATTTTTACCACTCTTTTAAGAAGTATAACTTCTCAAATTTACTATATAATCTATATAGTTCTTTGTCAATTCATTAATACTTGGTTTACGTTAACATAAAAAGAAAATAAACACATTGTTTATTTTCTTATAATAAATAAATATCTATCTAATTGTTGTAAGTCTTTTTCTAATAATATAAGATCATTAGGATAATATTCTTTAGCAATATTAATAATATCTTGTCCTTGTTCTTCTCCTATTTCAAAAGCAATAATAAATCTATTATTTACATATTCTTTTGATTGTTTGATTATTTCTTTGTAAAAATATAATCCATTATCTTTAGCGTATAATGCAAGATGTGGTTCATTATTTTTTACTATATCCATTATTTGTTCATCTTCTCTTATATAAGGTGGATTACTAATTATACAATCATATTTATTACTTATATTAGAAAATATATCACTTTGGATAAATTCTATTTCGCTGTTGACAAGTTTTGAGTTATCAACTGCTACTTCTAAAGCTAATGGAGATATATCACATGCTGTTACTTTAGAATTAGATAATAATTTTTTTAAAGATATAGCTATACATCCACTACCAGTTCCTATATCTAATATTGATATATTTTCATTTAGATATTGTTTTATATAGTTATATGTTTTTTCTACTAAAAATTCTGTTTCTGGTCTTGGTATTAAGACATTTTTATTTACTTTTAGTATATTGCCATAAAAGTTTACATCACCAACTATATATTGAACTGGTTCACCATTATTTAGTCTTTTAATAGCATCATCTAAGTTATCTTCTTTATGTAAATATTTTTTTATATATTCTATTTCATTCATATAAATCACAAAAAGGAGATTATTCTCCTTTTAACTTTCTTTGTAAATCTTCTGTTTGTAGTGCTTCTATAATTTCATCTAAAGCTCCATCCATAACTTTATCTAAATTATTAGTTGTATATCCTATTCTATGATCTGTTACTCTGTTTTGTGGATAGTTATACGTTCTTATTTTTTCTGCTCTATCTCCAGTACCTATCTTACTTCTTCTTTCACTACCTACTGCAGCATCTTGTTCTTCTTGAGCCATTTGATAAAGTCTTGCTTTTAATACTTCCATAGCTTGTGCTTTGTTTTGTAATTGACTTCTTTCATTTTGACAAGTTACAACTGTATTAGTAGGCAAATGAGTGATTCTTACAGCACTAGGTGTTGTATTTACTCCTTGTCCTCCATGTCCTGTTGCACAATAAACATCTATTCTTAAATCATTTGGATTTATTTCTATATTAACATCTTCTACTTCTGGCATTATTAATACTGTTGCTGTAGATGTTTGAATTCTACCATTAGATTCTGTTATAGGTATTCTTTGTACTCTATGTGAACCTGATTCATATTTTAATTTTGAATATACATTTTCTCCTTTTATTTTGGCTTCTACTTGAGAATATCCACCAGAAGTACCTGCTTCTTCATTTATTATCTCTAGCTTCCAACCATTTTTATCTGCATATCTTGAATACATTCTAAATAAGTCTCCAGCAAAGATATTAGCTTCATCGCCTCCTGCTGCTCCTCTTATTTCCATAATAATATCTTTATCATCGTTTTCATCTTTAGGTATTAATAATACTTCTAATTCTTTTAAAAGAGTTTCTTCTTTAGCACTTAGTTCTTCTATTTCTAATGCGGCCATTTCTCCCATTTCTGGATCATTTACTAATTGTTTTGCTTCTTCTAAATTAGAAATAGTCTTTTTATATTCATTATATTTATTATATGTTTCTTCTAAATTCTTTTGTTCTTTTGATAATTTTTTTAATTGTTCATAATCAGATAACACTTCTGGATTAGTTAGTTCATTTGTTAATTCTTGATATTTTTCTGATATAGCATCTAGTTTTTCAAACATAGTTTTCACGCCTTCCGCTCGTATTATATCATATTATTTATAAGTTTTAAAAAACAAATGGATTAAATTCCATTTGTTTCTTCATCTTCATCTATAATAACTAGATCTTTTAAATCGTCGTCGTCATCGATATCATCTGTTTCATCTTCTTCTGAATAGATATCTTTTTCTTCTTCGATTTCGTTTTCTTCTTCTTCTACTTCTTCAATTTCGTCTTCGTCTTCTTCATTATCTATAACTACTTTAGTTACATGTCTAGATTTTAGATCCCATAGACCTTTATCTACCATAATGAATCTGCCATCTGTAGATAGAACATCAAAGAATGCTGGTAATTTATCTAAATATTCTGCATCACTTAAACCTAGTAAATCGCATACTTTTTTGAACAATTCATTAATCTTCATTTTCTTTTTTGATTCTTGTAGTACTTTTAGTGCTATATCATCATATGACATAGCTTCTAATTCTTCTTTTGTATAGTCTTTTAATTTCATAAAAAGTCCTCCTAATAATTCACTAGGAATAATTATACATTTTTTTTGTGATAGTGCAATAGTAAATTATATATTTATATTATTTTTACATTCTGTCTGGTACTTCAATGCCCAAAATATCTAGTAATTTCTTGTTATTATCTAAAACAACTTTTGTTAACATTAGCCATGATTCTTGTAAATCTTTATTTTCTTCTGTTAAAATTCTATAATTTGCATATAAATTGTTATATAGATTTGTTATTTTATATAGATATTCTGTTATATCATTTAATGATCTTGTTGTAAAAGATTTTAATAATACATTTCTAATACTTAATAATTGAATAATTATATCTCTTGCTTCTTTACTATTTATTAACTTATATTCTTTATAATTTATATTACTATTATCTGCATTTTTTAATAATGATTTCATTCTTATTGTTGAATATAGTAAATATGGTCCTGTTTTACCTTGTAAATCAGCAAACTTAACTGGATCAAAATTATAATCTGTTAATCTATATGGTATTAAATCTGCATATTTAACTGCTGCTATTGCAACTTGTTCTGCTACTTTATCTCTTTCTTCTCCCGTTATATTAGGAAGTATTCTTTTTTCACACTCTTCTTTAGCTATCTCAATAAGATTTTCTAGAGTCATTACTCCACCATCTCTAGTTTTAAATGGTTTTCCATCACTACCATTCATAGTTCCAAATGGTATGAATTCCAAATTAGTGGTTTTTGGTACAATACCTGACTTATAAACAGCCCTAAATACTTGTTCGAAATGTAATGCTTGTCTTACATCGGTCAAATACCATACTTCATCAGGATTAAATTTTTCCATTCTTTCTAATAAACAAGCTACATCTGTTGATTCATAAGATGCTGCTCCATTTGATTTTATTAATAATATTGGAGGAACTTCATGATCGTCATCAGGTTTTTGTAGATGGATTACTTTAGCTCCTTCACTTTCTTCTACTAAATTTTTCTTTTCTAAGAAATCTATAGTTTTAGGAATATATTGATAGGAATCTGATTCACCTTCCCATATTTCAAATGTTACATTTAATCTATCATATACTCTTTTTATATCTGTTTTTGATACATTCATTATATGATTCCATAAAGCCATTAAGCCTCTATCTCCTAATTGGAATTTAGATGTAATAATT
>JAEEGL017282502.1_pt1 | contig 10640 bp, 9 predicted proteins | sample 9134231 | NCBI WGS metagenome assembly JAEEGL01 (sample SAMN16246548, study PRJNA631951) | gut metagenome | biome: gut microbiome; feature: rumen; material: fiber-attached | host: Bos | place: Iran: Karaj | collected 2018-10 | reverse complement strand
GTATAGCTATGGGTCTTATTACAAGTAAAGATGAAAAAGATTATACAATTTTAACAGATATTCAAGGTATGGAAGATCACTCAGGTGATATGGACTTCAAAGTAGGTGGAACAAGAAAAGGTATTTGTTCACTTCAAATGGATATCAAGATTAAAGGTATAACTAAAGAAATATTAAAAGAAGCTTTAGATCAAGCTAAAAAGGCTCGTATGGAAATTCTTGATGTAATGGAAGCTCAAATAGCTGAACCAAGAAAAGAAGTATCTAAGTATGCTCCAAAAACTGTAACATTTATGATAGATCCACTTAAGATTAAAGATGTTATAGGTAAAGGTGGAGAAACTATTACTCGTATTATCTTAGAAGCATCAAATGTAACTTCTGTAAGTGATGTTAATGCTGTTAAAGTAGATTTACTTGATGATGGTAAAGTAATTATTTATCACTCAGATAAAGAAATAATTGAAAAGACTGAACAAATGATTAAAGATATAGTAAGAGTTCCTGAAGAAGGTAAAATTTATAACGCAAAAGTTGTAAAAATAATTGATTCTGGATGTTTCGTTGAAATATGGCCAGGTTGTGAAGGAATGGTACATATATCTGAGCTAAATACTGAAAGAGTAGAAAAAGTAACAGATGTTGTTAAAGAAGGCGACGAAATCATAGTTAAATGTTTGGGATATGATAAACGTGGCAGATTAAACTTTTCAAGAAAAGAAGCAATAAAATAGTTGCTTCTTTTTTTAATTAATGATATACTAATTCGCGAGGCGAAAAAAATGAACAATAAAAAATATTACAGATTACCTAAAAAAGGCAAATTATATAATTTGACAGAATATGATATGTTATTAAACGATTGTGCTCATCAAATTGAAGAAGGTACAATTACTAAAGCAGATATTCTAAGAATGTTTAAAGAAAAAATAGTTGAAGAAGTAAAAGAAGAAAGAAAAAATGGATTAACATTTAATGAAGTTTTTGCAAGTTATGTTTCTTGCATTCAAAATAATATTGTTTCAATTAACGAAGTCGAACAACAATTAGTTGGTAGATCAAAATAAAAATAGAAGAATTATTCTTCTATTTTTTTGTATACTGCATCAACACTTGTAAGTTTCTTTTCTTTATAATATGGTTTTAGGTGAAAATGTAAGTGTTTTACTTCTTGGACATCGCCATTATTTTGAATAAGTGTTATACCATCTATATTAAGTTTACTTTCAAGTATTTCTTTTACTTTTCTAACACCTTTCATTACATTTTTTAGTGAATCCTCGTCAATATCACTTATATCTTTAAAATGCTTTTTAGGTATAACTAGTGTATGTCCATCACTATCAGGATTAATATCTAAGAATGCTAAAACATCATCATTTTCATATACTTTATAACAAGGTATTTCTCCATTAATTATTTTACAAAAAATACAATCCATATATAATCATCTCCTAATTAATTCTAACACAAAAATAAAAAAGAGTGAATACTCTTTAGTGAATACTGCGATATTCATTATATATTGATTAAATATTTAAAATATTATACAAAATATAACATTTTTATTGTATAATTAATATGGTGATTTAAATGAATACATTAAAATTAGTTAATTTAACAGTTAGTGTTGAAGGAAAAACAATACTAAATAATTTTAATTTAGAAATAAATAGTGGTGAAATACATGTTATAATGGGACCTAATGGAGTAGGTAAATCTACACTAACAAAAGTTATTATAGGAGATCCAAACTATAAAATCGAAAGTGGATCAATATATTATAACGATGTACTTATAAATGATATTCCTGTAGATGAAAGAAGTAGAATGGGAATATTTTTAGGGATGCAACTACCACCTGAAATTGAGGGTGTTACAAATGCAGATTTTTTACGTACTGCAGTTAGCACTAAAGAAAAAGAAAAGTTTAAATTAATGGAATTTATTAATAATATTGATTCTACTGTATCTAAACTTGAAATGAATAGTGATATGATACATCGTGATGTTAATAAAGGATTTAGCGGTGGAGAAAGAAAGAAAAATGAAATACTTCAAATGTATATCTTAAAACCATCTATGGTTATGTTAGATGAAATAGATTCAGGACTTGATGTAGATAGTCTTAAAATAGTAGGAAATTCTGTTATGGATTATTATAAAGAGTCTAATTGTGGTATTTTACTTATTACACACTATGATAGACTACTTGATTATATTAAACCAACTCATGTACATATAATAAAAAATGGAACTATTATTAAAACTGGTGATTATAGCTTAGTTAAAGAAATAGAAAAAAATGGTTTTAATGAAAATAATAACAAATTTGATTCTACTGGTATATGTGCTATAAGGAAAAATATAAATAATGAATAAAATAATAATAGATGATAATATCATTAAAGCAGCTAATGTATCTAAAAGTATAGAAATAGAATATTTTAAATCAGTTAATTTCTTTGGTCTTAATGAAATAAAGATTAATATATTTAAAACTAGCGAATTAATACTTGAAATAAATACATTAGAAAATACTAAATTTAATTTTAATTTTAATATAAATAGCAATGTAGAATTTAATTTAATAATTAAAACAAGTGGTAATAATAGTAAAATACAATACAAATATGAAATAGGTGAAAATTCTATTTTAAATGTAAATAAAATAAATAAAGTTGATACTATTAAAGAAATGATTATAGTTAATTTAAATGGTGAAAAAGCTAATATAAATTATAATTTTAAAACTATATGCGATAATAAAGAATTATATGATTACTATATTTATCATAATTCTAAAAATACAGTTAGTAATATAAAAAATAATGGTGTTGCAAATAATGGATCAATCATATATCAAGTATCTAGCTTTGTACCAAAGAATATAACAGGATGTGTAGTTAATCAAAATAATAGAATAATTAACTTAGGTAATAATACATCAGAAATTAAACCTAATTTATATATTGATTGTAATGATATTGAAGCTTCACATGCGGCTTTAATAGATAAATTTACTTTTGATGAGATATTTTATTTACAAAGTAGGGGTATAAGTTATGATGACGCATTAAAATTACTTATTAAGGGTTTCTTATTAAGTGATATTAATGATAAAACTTTAATAGATTATATTACAGAAATATTTAATTCAATATGGAGGTGAGTTATGAATAGAGATGATTTTTTAATACTAAATAAAGATATTATTTATTTAGATAATGCTGCTACAACTCTAAAGCCTAAAGTACTTAGTGATACTATAAGCGATTATTATAATAATTATAGTTCTAATGTACATAGAGGAGACTATGATATTAGTATTAAAGCAGATACCGCATATCTTAATTCTAGGGAATTAGTAAGAAAGTTTATTAATGCTAATTCTTTAGAACAAATAGTATTTACAAATAATGCAACTGATTCACTAAATAAGATAGTATTTGGATATTTTAAAAATCATTTAAATAGTAATGATAAAGTGCTACTTACAAAAGCAGAACACGCATCAAATGTTTTACCATGGTTTGAATTAAAAAAAGAAAAGAATATAGATATAGATTATATTCCATTAAATAACGATTTAACAATAACAATAGATAGCGTAAAAGAAGCAATTGATTCTAATGTTAAAGTAATAAGTATTGCACATATAACTAATGTTATAGGAGATATTAGACCTATAAAAGAAATAGTTGAATATGCGCATTCTAAAGGTATAAAAGTCCTTGTAGATGCAACTCAATCAGTTGGTCATATGAGATTAGATGTTGCGAGTATAGATCCAGATTTTCTTGTATTTTCTGCACATAAAATGTATGGACCAACTGGAATTGGTGTAATGTATATAAAAGAAGATTTAGTTAATGATATTAAACCAATTATAACTGGTGGTGGTATGAACGCATCATTCAGTTATGATGGTGAATATGAATATAGCGATATGCCTTATAAATTAGAAGCAGGTACACCAAATATTGCAGGTGTTATTGGACTTTCTAGTGTTATTAATTATTTAAATATGATTGGTATGGATAGAATAAATAACTATGAAAAAGAACTTAAAAATTATGCTTTAAATAGATTAAAAACTGTACCTAATATTATTATTTATAATGAAAACAGTAAATCTAGCATAATTACATTTAATATAAAAGATATATTTGCTCAAGATGTTGCAATATATTTAAATAAATATAATATTTGTGTTAGAGCGGGTACTCATTGTGCTAAGATGCTAAAAGATGAATTAGGTATTAAAAATACTGTTAGAATCAGTTTAAGTTTTTATAATACTAAAGAAGAAATAGATAAATTAGTTGATGTATTAAGCAATGAAAATTTAGTAAATGAATTGTTCTAATTTGTCTAATTTTATGATAAACTATATATAGTAGGTGATTATATGGCAAGTACATTAGATCATAAATGTCCTAATTGTGATGCAGTATTAAAGTTTAATCCACATGGTCAAAATTGGAAATGTGAATACTGTAGAAGTGAATTTAATTTAGAACAATTAGAGGAATTTGAAAAAAAATCTAATAAAGAATTATCTAAAAAATCCAAAAAAGAATATGATATGGATGTTTATACTTGTAATAACTGTGGTGCTGCTATAATAGCAGACCCAAATGTTTCTGCAACTTCTTGCGTATATTGTAAAAATACAACAATATTAAAAAATAAATTACAAGATGAATTTAGTCCAGACTATTTAATACCATTTAGATTTACTAAAGAAGATGCTATAGAGGCATTCAAGAAAATTGGTAGAAAAAGACCTTTTATGCCTAAAGAATTTAATAAAAAAGAAAACATAGAAGAAATGAGCGGTATATATATACCATTCTGGTTATATGATTATGATGTAAAAGGCGAAGTTGATTTTAGTTGTAAGAGAGTTACTCATTGGACATCAGGTGATTATTCATACACTAAAACAGATACATATTCTGTTGAACGTGGTGGGGATGCTAGTTTTAATAATGTTCCTGTAGACGGATCACTTAGATTTGATAATAGTATTATGAATTCAATTGAACCATTTAATTATGAAGATATGACTGATTTTAATTATTCATATTTATCAGGTTTTTTGGCTGAAAAATATGATGTAGATAAAGAAGAAGCTAAAAAGGATGCAAATGATAGAGTTAGTTCTTCATTTGAAAGTGTTATGAAAAATGATGTAAAAGGTTATACTACAGTTATAACAACTAAAAAGAATATAAATTGTGATAATGGTAAAATTAAATATGTATTACTTCCAGTATGGATGTTAAATATTAAGTATAAAGATAAAATACATACATTTGCAATGAATGGTCAAACAGGAAAACTTATAGGAGATATTCCAATTGATAAAAAGAAAGCATTTCTTTATTGGATATTTATAACGCTTATAACATTTGGTATATGCTTTGGTATTGCTTTCTTAGTACGAGGTAAAATATGAGAAAGTTAAAATATTTATTATTAATATTTACACTCGTATTTATTGGAATACTAAATGTTAAAGCAATAGATACAAGTGATAAAGTATATGATTTTGCAAATGTATTAACTCCTTCTGAAAAAGAAGACTTAAAAGAACTTATAGATGAATATATAGAAGAATATAATATGGATATGGCAGTTGTTACTGTTAAGTATCATCCTTATTCTTCTACTGAAAAATATGCCGATGAACTACACGACGAATTAATTAGTAATGGATTTGGAATAGGCGAGTATAATGACAGTATTATATGCATACTAGATTTTAATGAAGAATTACATAAAAATGTTGGGGTTCAGATAAGTACAAATGGTAACGCGATAGTTTTATATGATGATGCTAGAATAGAAAAGATCATAGATGCAGTTGCTGATACATACTATAAAGATAGATCTAATTTTAGTGGTATGTTTAAATCATTTATAGATAAATCATCATATTATGCAAAAGAGGGTATTCCTAAATCTAATAGGAATGTTAAACTCAATTCAAATGGTATGCCATATGTTGAAAGACCATTCCCTTGGGCAGGAATAACTACACTTTCGCTTATAGTGTCAACTATTACTGTTGTAATACTTATTAGACGTAATAAAATGGTACATAAAGCTACTAATGCAGATTTATATATAAATAAAGAAAGCATTAATATAACTAATAGAAAAGATCAATTTATTACAACTGCAACTACTAGAGTAAGAATAACTTCAAGTAGTTCTTCTGGTGGAGGACATGCAGGAGGATCTAGTTTCCATTCAAGTGGTGGAGGATTTCACGGTGGAGGAGGAAGAAGTCTATAGACTTCTTTTTTATTTATTTTTAAAAAAATGTATGTTATAATTACACTAGGTGAGAATATGAAAAAGGGATTTACACTAGTAGAACTTTTAGCAGTTATAGTAATAATTTCTATACTTACAGTATTAACTGTAACAGTTGTATCAAACTTAGTAAAAAGTGGTAAAGAAGATTTTAATCAAAAACAAAAAACACTTATATTAAAATCGGCTGAACTATGGGGAACAGATAATATAGCTACATTACCAGATGATGATGAATGTTCTTATATAACTGTTGAAGATTTAATAGAAGCTGGTTATATGAATGATGTATATGATATTAATACATCAGAAAAAATAGGTAGAGATACTAAAATATATATAGAATCTAATATAGCAACTAGTGGTAAATTAAATTATACATATTCTATAGAAGATCCTGAAAATATAAATCCTAATTGTAATAGTAACTATTCATTACCACCAGGATTATATCAAGGAAGTAAACTAGTTCAATCTTGGGATGAATTATTAAGTAGCGGTAGAATCATAGTAGAGAATAATGTAATTACTGATTCTTCTTCAATTATTGGAAAATTAGTAATAGCAGATGGTATAACTGAACTAGACAGGTGGGCTTTCAGACATGGTCATACTAATAATATAACTAGTGTCATAATACCAGATAGTGTTACTACTATTGGCGATGATGCTTTTTCTGATGATGGTATAATAAGCGTTGTTTTAGGAAAAGGTGTTGAAACTATCGGTGAGAACGCTTTTAAAAATAATAATATAAAGAGTATAACAATACCAGATAGTGTTACTAGCATAGGCGATTGGGCATTTAGTAGTAATGGAATGCGTGAAGTATATATAGGAAATAGTGTAACAACTATAGGTCAAAATGCGTTTAATACAAATAATTTAACAAGTATAACAATACCAGATAGTGTTACTAGCATTGGCTATGCTGCATTTGCTTATAACAATTTAAAAAGCATTACTATAGGAAACAATGTTGACGGCTTAGTAATTGATACGTATGCTTTTTGGGAAAATGAGTTAGCAGATTTAACAATACCAGATGGCGTTACTACTATTGGCTATGCTGCATTTGCTTATAACAATTTAAAAAATATTACTATAGATGATAATGTTTATAATTTAACAATTGATGATTATGCTTTTTCTTATAATAATATAAAGAGTATAACAATACCAGATGGCGTTACTCACATTGGTGACGGTATACTTCAATCAAACCCTGTTGAGAGTATAGTTGTTTCAGCTGATAATTTAGTATATGATAGTAGAGATGATTGTAATGCGATAATTGATACAGAGCATAATATGTTACTTGTTGGCTCAAAAAACACTGTAATACCAAATACAGTAACAGTAATTGGTTATGGAGCTTTTTATGGAGTGGGTTTAACAAGCATAACAATACCAGCAAGCGTTACTAATATTTATAATTATGCATTTTATGGAAATCCATTAGCTAGCATAAGTGTCGATTCAAATAATCCGGTGTATGATAGTAGAAATAACTGTAACGCAATAATATATACTGATGAGGACGTATTAGTTTTAGGTTCAAAAAATACTGTAATACCAAATACAGTAATCGAAATTGGTGATTATGCTTTCGATAACGTTGGACTAACAAGTATCACAATACCAGATAGTGTTACTCATATTGGTGCTGCTGCATTTTCAAACAATCAATTAGAAAGTGTTGTTTTAGGAAATGGTGTTGAACAAATAAGCGATGAGGCTTTCGCTTATAATAAATTAAAGAATATAACAATACCAGATAGTGTTACTACTATTGGCTATGCTGCATTTGCAGACAATCAATTAGAAAGTGTTGTTTTAGGAAATAATGTTGAAATGCTTGATTATAGTGCATTTTCAGACAATCAACTAACAAACATTACAATACCAGCAAGCATTACTAATATTAGTGATAGTGTTTTTTCAAACAATCCATTAACTACCATAATTGTTGATTCAAATAATTCAGTATATGATAGTAGGGACAATTGCAACGCAATAATATATACTGATGAGGACGTATTAGTTTTAGGTTCAAAAAACACTGTAATACCAAATACAGTAATCGAAATTGGTGATTATGCTTTCGATAACGTTGGACTAACAAGTATCACAATACCAGATAGTGTTACTGCTATTGATTATTCTGCATTTGCAAACAACCAATTAACAAACATAACAATACCAGATAGTGTTACTACTATTGATAATAGAGCATTTTATAACAACAACTTAACTAGTGTAACTATTGGAAGCGGTATTGATACAATTACTGATGATTTATTTACTAACAATCAATTAACAAGTGTAACAATACCAAATACTATTACTAAGATTGGTTCAAGTGCATTTAAAGACAATCAATTAACAAGTATTACAATACCAGCAAGCGTTACTAACATTGGGGGATCTGCATTTGAGAATAATCGCCTAACAAGTGTAGTAATCCCAAATACTGTTACTTCACTTGGCGGATATGCTTTTGCTAATAATCGTCTATCTAGTGTAACTATTGGAAGTGGTATTGATGCGATTATGAATTATACATTTATTAAAAATAATTTAACAAGTATAACAATACCAACTACTGTTAAAATAATAGGTGTCTGTGCTTTTTGTGATAATCCACTTACAAGCGCTACTTTTGAAAGACCTAATGGATGGTATTATACGGAAACATCTCATCCAACAGTTGAAGCCGATTTATCAGATCCATCTGCTGCAGGTAAGTTTTTACGAACAAACACGCGATATATTTCTTATTGTTATTAAAATATAATACAAATTGTATTATATTTTTCTTTACTTAATTTTTATTAAATGATAAAATGTTTGTGGTGATTTTATGAAAAATCTTATATTAATTAAATATGGTGAACTTACTACTAAAAAAGCTAATAGAAAAATGTTTATTAAAATACTTTCCAATAATATCAAAAATCTTTTAAAAGGCATAGATTATACTATAAGATATGATAGAGTTAGAATGTATATTGAATGTGATGATGTTGATTTAGTTTTAAGTAAAATTAAAAATATTTTTGGTATTCATGGTATAGTTGTATGTCATCGTGTTAATACTAATGTTGATCAGATTAAAGAAAAAATTAAAGAATTATTAAGTAAAGAATCTTTTAAAACTTTTAAAGTAAATACTAAAAGAGCTGATAAATCTTTTGAAATTCATAGTATGGATTTTAATAATTTAATAGGTGGATTTGTTCTAAAAAGCTTTGACTGTAAGGTTGATGTACATAATCCAGATATACTTATTACTATCGAAATACGTAATGATGGTACTTATATTTATACTAATGAAATTAAAGGTTTAGGTGGATATCCAGTAGGAGTTCAAGGAAAAGGATTACTTATGTTAAGTGGTGGCATTGATTCTCCAGTTGCAGGTTATTTATCACTAAAACGTGGTGTTGATTTAGAGTGTTTATATTTTGAATCTCCTCCACATACTAGTTTAGAAGCTAAAAATAAAGTTATTAAACTTGCAAGTATTATAAATAAATATTCAGGTAATATTAAAGTTAATGTAGTACCTTTTACTAAGTTACAGGAAGCTATATATAAAAACGTTAAAGAAGAATATGTAATAACTATAATGAGACGTATGATGTATAGAATTGCTGAAAGAGTAATAAAAAAACACAAATTAAAAGTAATAATTAATGGTGAATCTATAGGTCAAGTTGCAAGTCAAACTTTAACTAGTATGATTGTTATTAATAGTGTAACCAATATTCCAGTAATTAGACCTGTTGCGTGTATGGATAAATTAGAAATAATAGATATTTCAAAAAAAATAGATACATATGAGACAAGTATATTACCATATGAAGATTGTTGTACTATATTTTTACCAGATCATCCAGTAATTAATCCAGATATAGATAAATGTTTACTATATGAATCTAGATTTGATTATGAAACACTTATAGATGAATGTGTAAATAATATAGAAACTATTACTAGTTTAGAAACTGATAGTTATAACGATTTATTATAAAAAAATGTATAAAAAATACCTTTATGTACACATTATTAATGTACAGGAGGTGAAATAATGAAAAATACAAATAAGTTCGTTGTACCTGGAGCTAAACAAGCTATAGAAAAAATGAAATACGAAATCGCTAGTGAACTAGGAGTTAATATGGGTCCTGATGCTACTTCAAGAGCTAATGGTTCAGTTGGAGGAGAAATCACTAAGAGATTAGTTCAAATGGGTGAACAACATTTAGGTGGAAACACTTATTCAAAATAATAAAAGATACTTAGTATCT
>JAEEGL017260872.1_pt1 | contig 10640 bp, 5 predicted proteins | sample 9134231 | NCBI WGS metagenome assembly JAEEGL01 (sample SAMN16246548, study PRJNA631951) | gut metagenome | biome: gut microbiome; feature: rumen; material: fiber-attached | host: Bos | place: Iran: Karaj | collected 2018-10 | reverse complement strand
TCGTGGCCGAGACCATTCGGATCCAGATGATGGATCATTTCCTCATTTATATTGATGAGAAAAAAACGGACCACCTGGCCGCAAAATCCAAGAAAGGCGCCGCGCTGATTCAATACCTGATCCTGAATGAGGGAGAACCGGTGCCGAACCAGCGCCTGCTGAATGCCCTGTGGGACGAGGACAAGAGCTCCAATCCGGAAAATGCGCTGAAGACGCTTGTTTCCCGGCTTCGTGTGCTGCTGAACCAGATTGATCCGGCCCTGGGCGCGTGCATTGTGTCCGACCGCGGCGCATACCACTGGGAATGCATTGAAGGCATGACCATTGACCTGTATGAAATTGAAGCCATTTTCAACCGGCTCAGCGAGAACAACGTTCCGGTTACCGAACAACGGACACTGTACAACCTCCTGCTGGAAAAATACCAGGGCGACCTGATGCAGCACAGTGAACAGAATGAATGGGCACTGGCCAAGGCAACCACACTGCATAACAAATTCATCGCCGCGATATATGCCTATATCGAGCTGCTGAAAAGCAAGGCCCAGTACGCGGATATCGTCAGTGTATGCCGGCGGGCGCTGGATGTTGACTCGTTCGATGACCGGCTGCATATGGAGCTGATGTCCGCCCTGATCAAGATCAACCGGACCGGTGAAGCACTGGTGCAGTACAAGCATGTGGTGCAGCTGAATTACCGGTACCTGGGCGTCCAGCCGAGCGAAGACCTCCAGGAATTCTATAAGCAGATTGTTTCCGCCGGAAAAACGCTGGATTTCAACCTGGAATCCATCCGCAACGAGCTTCGTGAAAGCGGGGAACGGCGCGGCGCGTTTGTCTGCGAATACGCGGTATTCAAGGAAATCTTCAACCTGCAGATGCGGAACCTGGAACGCCTCGGCGCCAGCATGTTCCTGGCGATTATCATGATTTCCCCGTACAACGACAAGGAAATTGACAGCATGCGGCTGGACAATATCATGACCGGCCTGATGGAAATCCTCCGGAAAAACCTGCGCAAGGGCGACACGATTACACGGTTTGCCCCGACCATTTTCGCACTGTTACTTCCGACGGTGAATTACAACACCGGCGGAATGGTGCTGGAACGTGTGAAACGGGTATTCTACAGAAGCTATCCGAACAGCAACATCGTATTCAATTACAGGGTCGGGCCATTGTCTTCCAAGGGAATGAGCCCGGAAGAAGAAACACCGAAGACCGCCGAGTAAGGCGGTCTTCTCTTTTATCAAATATGTCACATCAAAACAGTACAAAATTCAATACCATGTAACCGAAAAATCACCTCTTTTTGATATAATAATATCAGGAAAAGGGCTGAAGGCGACCGGAAGCCCTGAAAACGGAAGACAGCAGGAACATTGCTATTACAATGGGCTGAGAGGCTCATGACACCAGGAAACAAGCAAAGGCAGCGGTGACCGACAGGGACCGAAAAAAGAAAGATTTTTCGGGAACGCCAGAAACACCGTGTAACCAACGGGACAAAACTGAACCAATTACATGTAACCATGAGCCACCAGGCAAGCTGGAACTTCTGACTGATGAGGTGAAAAAGAATGAAGAGAACAATGAAATGGATCATCATGCTGGCGGCAGCCATGATGCTGACTATACTGGCCGGAAGCGCCATGGCTGACGACCGGGTCTATACATCTCCCTCTTTCCGCCTTCCCGGAAGCCGGATCGAGATTCCCGCGGAGGCGCCGGCTGCGGAAGAAACTGAAGCCGAAACGGAAACGCCGGCAGTGGAAACTGTGCCGGTGGAAGCGGTGAATGAAACAGAAGCGGTTTTTCCGGAAAGCGAACAGGAAGATGAAGCAGCCGCGGAAGCGGAGATGACCGACGAAGCAGCCGCAGAAGCGGAAGCAGCGGAAGAACCCGCCCCGGAAGCGGAAATGACCGAAGAAGTAACCGCAGAAACGGAAGCAACGGAAGATCCTGATGTGAAACCGGAAACGACCGAAGAGGAAACCGCGGACACGGAAGAACCGGCTGCGGAACAGGCGGAAGCCGGAGAACCGGCAGCTGAAGTGCCGGAAGACGCTGCAGAACCGGATGACTATGATGAGCTTACAGATGAGCCGGCAGATGATCCGGATGCGTGGGCCGCTGATCCTGAAACCGAAACGGTGCCGGAGGAACGGCAGGTGCTGATCCGTTCTTCCCGCCGGGAAACCGTGACAGGCGGTGAGATTATTGAACTGACCAGCCGGCTGATTGGTTTCGGCGACGCAGTTGTTCATTACCAGTGGCAGGTGGACCGGAATGACGGAGCCGGCTGGGTGGACGCGGAAGACGGAAACCGCTGGAAGTACACCTTCCTGGCAGACCGGATCACCGTGATGTATAACTGGCGGCTGATTGTGACCGTGGATGAATAAAGGGGCCCTGGGAACCGGATTACACGGAGAAACCCGAAAGGACGGGGAGGAATCAAAATGAAGAATGGAATGAAGAAAATGGCAGCCGCGGTACTGGCCCTGATGATGACGGCCGGTATGGTTCCTGCCATGGGAGATACCTATTCCAGTTCCGTGATTGCCGGATACGGGGACGGATACCGGGATCCGCTGGAAATCCTGTCGAAAAACGGCACGATGGTCCTGGTTAACCAGACACTGGACCTGGAAGCCAATGAGACGTATGTACCGGAATGGGCGTCCGACAACGAGGCAGTTGCTGCGGTGGATGATGTCGGCCGGGTAACCGCGGTTTCGGAAGGAACGGCGATGATTACCGCGACGGAAGACGGGCAGCGTGCTTCCATCATGATTACTGTGATTAATCCGGAACCCATGACCCAGGCGGCAGAAACAGCGGAGGAACAGCCGGAGGACGGGAAAACAGAGGAAGAAGTTCCGGACGGGGCGGCGGAGCAGCCGGAGACAGAGCGGCCGGTGAGTGAAAAACCGGCGGAGAAGATCTCCATCGTGATCGTTATCAACGGCGGGGATGTCCGGACGGTATTTGACGGGCAGATGCATGAGATGAGCGCCTATACGGCGGCCGGAAGCCGGGAAGAGTTTGACGCATCCAGGATCCGGACGACACGGGATATCAGCGTGGCCGCTGAAAACTGCGGCACATATGAGATGAAACTGGATCCCTCCGATTTCCTGTATGATGATCCGAATGTGAACGCAGTCTTTGCAGTCAATAACGGATGGCTGCGGATTACACCGGCCAAAGTCGTGGTGAAGGCTGATAACCAGGAAAAGGAATCCGGAGAACCGGATCCGGAACTGACCGTAACGGTGACCGGACTGCTGGACGGTGACTCGGTTGAATATGAAGTCAGCCGGGTGCCGGGAGAAACCGCCGGGGAATACCGGATTGACGTGAACGGCACCGAGAAGCAGGGCAACTACCGTGTCCAGTATGAGGAAGGAACCCTGCTGATCCGGGGTGCCCCGACCGTGGCGATTGAGGACAGCCTGCAGCCCGGCCAGAAGGTATATGCCGGCACCGAGCGAACCCTGAAGGCAGTGGTCTCCGGTTTCGAAACCGACAGGCTGGCATACCAGTGGCAGTGGAGTATGGACGGAGAAAACTGGAATAACATTGAAGACGCTGTGAAACGGACCTACACCTACAGGATCAGCAGGGAAAACGCAAACAACAGCTATCGCGTACTGGTGACACCGATGGGTGAATAAGACCGGCGGACCGGGAATCGAAGCGCCCCTCCCGGGGGCACGATGAACAGCCCTGTTGGAAAGGAAGATCAGTATGACAAATCATCGTTACCCGAGACTGACGGCATTGCTGCTGGCCATGCTGATGGTATTCAATATGGCTGCATCCGCGGCTGCAGACGGGGGACCGGAAACCGTTCCCTCCGAAGGGACCGGAAGCGGCTTTGTCCTGGTTGAGGAAGCGGACCTGGGCGGGAGCGGATTTGCCGCATCCGAACAGCTGAAGAGCGATTCCGGAAACGCAGTGGCCGATTTCCGCACAGCGGATCCGAACCGGAAATATACACTGGACCTGACTGTGACCGAAGGAAGCGAGACGTTCCCTGAGGATACGGAAAGCGTCCGGATGAGCTATACGCTGCAGAATATGACAGCGCAGGACGGGGAAAACGATGACGTTTCCTGGACTTATGAACCATCCGCGCGGCAGCTGGTATTCCGGTGGAAAAACGGAAAAAAGGACCGGATTGCCGCGACGGTGGCGGTTGCCGCGGATTATCCGGCTGAGCAGGACATCTCCGGCCGGTATGTGCTGGTTTCCGGAAACGGCGCTATGCTGGGATATGAAACGTTTACCCTGGACAACCGGGATAAGCTTACAGCTTCCCCGGTAACTGTTACAGACGGGAAAGTCCGGCCGGACACCTGGCAGGACGCGGCCTGGGTGCTGACCCATGTGACCGGCGATTACTATACAATCCGGTCCGCAGAAACCGGAAAGTACCTGTATATCAGCGCAAAAAACGAGAACGGATACAAAGCCAACAGCCTGTACCTGACTAACGCGGATGAAAAAACAGCCCAGCGGATCCAGGCCGTGAACGCGGGCGGCGGAAACTGGTCTTTCCAGCTGAACAAGGCGGCTGTGAACAATTCCGGCAACAATCCCGAGAAAGGGTTTGGCAGCTGGACATATGCCGGCAGCACGAATGAGATTTTCCACCTGTATGCGGAATCAGCGATCGACCATGATCCCACGAAGGAACTGTCCGGCACCTGGGGACTCTACCGGGGTTCTGGGAGCAACCACAGCTTTGTGGCAAACCGGATCAATGACAAGGGGCGGCTGGCAGCAATCCGGCTGGATGTAAAGGATGATGTGATATATCCGCAGGATGATATTCCGGAGTGGACGTTTGAACATGTCAACCGCGACTGGTACTATGTGCGGTGCGGCAGCGAATACCTGAATATTTCAAACAGCGGGGCTTCCATGAGCGATACCCCGCAGGCCCTGTACGCGAAGAGCAATACCGGCTACAGTGACTTTGCCCTGATGACGGATACAGCTTCATCGAAGGCGTTTGCACTGAGCAACGTGGGCGCCATGGCGGAGAACGGATACGGAAGTGAGAAGGGGACAATCAATGACAAGACGCGGCTCTCCCTGACGGATGCGGCGGTCCGCAATACGGAGATCAGCGGGACGTGGGCGATCGTGACGGAAAGCACCGGCGCAGCCCTGACCGCAGAGAAAAAGGATGAACAGAAACTGGCCTCCGTGCCGTATGCCATGACCCAGAACGGCAACGTGTTCTCTTCGGAAGGAAAGATTGCCGAATGGACGTTTACCCGGGTAAACGGAAACTGGTACACGGTCCGCAATCAGGACGGAAAGTACCTGGACCTGACGCATGAAAGGATTACGCTGTCCGAGACGGAAACGACCGTTTATATCCATGAGAGCGAGGGCAGGTACCGCCTGACAAACGGCGGAAGATATGCCCTGAACAATTCCGGCAGCAGGAACGGTTACGGCCCCGTCAATTCCGGGAACAATCTCAACCCGAAAGAATGGCAGACGCTGGTCCATGCTGTGAAGGAAGACACAGATATCCTGGAGTTCAACCTGAACGGCGGTACGGTGAACGAAACGCCGGCGGCACTGGAGCTTGAACCCGGAACCACCGTCATTCTGCCGGACCTGGACGGCACGAAGAACGGCGAGGAATTCCTGGGCTGGTCGGAAGCGAAGGACTTCTATTCCAAGAATCCGGGTACCAACCACAGCTACCGCGAGGTTATCCGGGCCGGAAGCGAATACACAGCCGCGGACGGGCAGGAAACACTCTACGCAGTATGGAACGATCCCTACAAAAAGGTGAAGTTCGGCATCCGCGAAAACGGCGTGCTCCAGAATGAACCCAGCGATTACCCGGTCACCGCCTACAAGGGCCATCTCTGGCTGGATGATGCCCTGGATGAAGGACTCTGGGTGATTGATATTGACGGGACCAAGGGAATCAAAGATTACTATATGGACAACCGGGTGGCGTCCAGCGTAAAGAAGCTGCCCACCGTGGAGCAGATCCAGGAAGCACTGAAAAAGGAAGGCAGCAAGGTTACTTTCGATCCGGAAACGCAGTATATCCACTGGTATGTGCTGAAACGGCTGGATAAGGAATGGCACGTGGATGGTGTAATCCGGAACCGTGATGAAATCAGCATCACATACAATGAAAATGTTCCCGCTTCCGAAAGAGGCTCGGTTCAGAATATCTCAGGCGGATACCAGTTTGCCCGGGGAACGGAGATCATCATCGGCGCGGAAAAGGACAGCAGCGAAGCCCTGACACCGCAGCGCGGCGGGTATGTGTTCGTCGGCTGGAACACGCAGGCGGACGGCACCGGCGATGCCTACCGGTCCGGTGAGGCTGCGCAGCCGGAGAACAACCTGAGCCTGTATGCCCGGTGGATGAACGAAGCGGATTATTCCGGGCATACCGTGACCTACTACGTGGACGGCGTACAGGACGGCGAGGCCGAGAACCATGACTACGGAACACCGCTGACCGCACGGACCGTGGACGCCCGGGAAGGCTACACCTTCAGCGGATGGAACGGACTGCCGGCAACGATGCCGGACCATGACGTGGAAGTAACCGGCAGCTGGACGATCAACAGCCACCAGGTGAAGTACATCATTGACGGCGTACAGGACGGCGAAACCGAGACCTATGAATTCGGAACGAAGCTGACCGCACGGGCTGACAAAACACGCGAAGGTTATACCTTCAGCGGCTGGAGCGGACTGCCGGAGACTATGCCGGACAACGACGTGGAAGTAACCGGCAGCTGGACGATCAACAGCCACCAGGTGAAGTACATCATTGACGGCGTACAGGACGGCGATACCGAAACCTATGAATACGGAACGGAACTGACCGCACGGACCGTGGACGCCCGGGAAGGCTGCACCTTCAGCGGCTGGAGCGGACTGCCGGAAACCATGCCGGACAACGATGTGGAAGTGACCGGCAGCTGGACGCTCAATGAATATACTGTCACATTCACCAATGAGGATGGCACGGTGCTACAGAGCGGAAAGGTCCCGCATGGAACAACGCCTGTATTTGAGGGACAGGATCCGGAAAAGGCAGAGGACAGCGAGCATGTGTACCGGTACATCGGCTGGGACCAGGAAATTGTGCCCGCCACAGCGGATGCAACCTATACCGCAGCCTACAAAGCGCTGACAAAGGTGATCCTGACAGCGGAAAGCGCCATCCGGGAATACAACGCAACGGAGCAGCGCATCAGCGGATTCTCCTGCAGTGTGAACGGACTGGACATTCCCGGCGCAGCGGCATCCGGCAGCGGGAAGAATGCCGGCACATACGAAACCACATTCACCGGAGTAACCCCCGGAGAAACCCTGGACAGCACCGGGAACTATATCGTGACCGAGCTCCGAAAGGGTACGCTGACCATTACTCCGAAGGCCGCGACGATCTTCGTCCGCAACCTGGAAATGACCTACGGGGATGAAGAACCGGAACTGACCGCCTGGACAGAGGGAACAGCCGGAATGGATTACCTGTTCCGGAAACTGAGCCGGGAGGAAGGCGCGGACGCCGGAACCTATGCGATTACCGCGGTCCCGGTAAAGGACCCGAACTACACCATTACAGTTGTTGACGGGACACTGACGATTCATCCGCGGCCGGTTACCGTTACCGCTGAAAGCAAGGTCAAGGTATACGGCAGCGAAGAGCCCGGACTGACCGCCCGGATTGACGGCCTGGCAGCCGGGGATTCCGCGGAGGCTATCCGGTTTGCCCTGGAACGGACAGCCGGCGAAGATGCCGGGGAATACGCCATCCGGGCATCCGGCGAGGCAAGGCAGGGGAATTACACCATGAACTTTGCCGACGGGAATATGACGATTCTGCCGGCGGATACCGTGCTTGTGCGGATTGCCGCAAACAGCGGAACCTTCCCTTATGACGGAACGGAAAAGAACCTGGACGGATATTCCGTGACAGAGATCAGCAGCCCGCTTTACAGTGAAAGCGACTTTAACTTTACCGGAAGCAGCGAACTGAGGGGAACTGACGCGGGAGTATACCGGACAGAAATGACCGGGGAGGACTTCCGGAACCTGAACGGCAATTTCGCAAAGGTTGTATTTGAGGTAACAAACGGAACGCTGGAGATTACCCGGCGGAAGATTACCATGACCAGCGGAAGCGCGGAGGCCCCGTACAACGGTGCCGCACTGACCGCGGATGAGGTGACGGCGGACGGAGACGGATTTGTTCCGGGTGAGGAACCGGCTGTCACTGTGACCGGGATCCGGATCCAGGAAGGCACATCGGAGAATACTTTCCGCTGGACTTTCGCGGAAGATGTGAACCCGGAAAACTATGAAATTACAGCGGTATACGGCACCCTGACAGTAACCCCGGCCATTACCCACACGCTGACCATCCGTTACCTGGATGAGAACGGCAATGAGGCGGGCGCATTCACCCGGGAATACGCTGCCGGCGAGGCTTACCGGGTAATGACTCCGGAACTGGCCGGGTACCGGGCAGAGCAGGATCGAATTTCCGGTGTAATGGGTGATGCAGACATCACCGTTACCGTGAACTACATCCCGCTGACCTATACCCTGACGGTGGAGTTCATATCCGAGAAGGACGGAAGCCGTGTGGCTGAACCCGTTGTCCTGCAGCTGAGAGGCGGACAGGCCTTCCGCGTACAGGCACCGGAAGCCTCCGGATATACCCCGGTGAAGCAGGCTGCCACCGGCACCATGCCGAACGCGAACCGGCGGATTACCATTGCTATGATTCCGGATGCCCCGGCGGAAGGAACCGGCGGAAGCCGCCTGGTTATGGAAATCGGTGAATACGGCATCCCTCAGGGATCAATGAACAACGCAGCTGCGATCGGTGACGTATACGAATAATCAGGCCCCCCATCCCCAGGGACTGTCTCTGATGAGGCAGTCCCGTTTTTTCAGCCGGAACCGAACCCTTTTCATCCGGGATGATCCGGCATATAATACAGGCAGAAAGCATACGGAGGGGTTGAATATGGCATTTTATGAAGACGTGATCAATGCGGCGGGATTCCTGCGCGGAAAGACCGCACACCGGCCGGAAACCTGCATTATCCTAGGCAGCGGCCTGGATGCCCTGATGGACAGGGTCCGGAACGCGGATACCATCCCCTACGCGGAGATTCCCGGATTTCCGGTATCCAGCGTAGCCGGCCATGCGGCCCGGATGATCTTCGGAACGCTGGGCGGACGGGAAGTGGTGCTTATGTGCGGGCGGTTCCACTTTTATGAGGGCCATTCCATGAAGCAGGTGACCTTTCCGCTGTTTGTCCTGCATGAGATGGGCGTACAGACCCTGATTGTGACCAACGCATGCGGCGGAATCAATGAAAGCTTTACGCCCGGGGACCTGATGCTGATTACGGACCATATCAACCTGACCGGGAACAACCCGCTGACCGGACCGAATGACGAACGATTCGGGCCGCGGTTCCCTGACATGACGGAGGTGTACAGCCGGGACCTGCGACGGGCGGCAAAGGAACAGGCGGAAGCACTGGAAATCCCCCTGAAGGAGGGCGTATATGCCCTGTTCCCCGGACCGATGTATGAGACCGCGGCAGAAATCCGGGCATTCAGGACACTGGGGGCGGATGCAATCGGAATGTCGACGGTGCCGGAAGCGACCGCGGCCCGGTACCTGGGTATGAAGGTGCTGGGAATTTCCTGCATTACAAACATGGCGACCGGAATTGCGAAAAAAGCCCATTCCCATGAGGCAGTACTGGAAAAAGCCCGGCAGAGCGGGGAACGCCTGTGCGCGCTGATTGAGGCCGTTACAGGTTCCATACAGTGCGGATGACGCCATTATCCAAAACACAGAAAAACCGGGGCAGCGACTGCTGCCCCGGCTTTTCCATCGGGAACGATATCCCTTGTTTTAATTATTCAGCCATCTGAATGGAAGAAATGATCGCACCCTTGACTTCATCCCATTCCTCATCGCCATTCAGGGGGGTGAAAGCGTATACGAGGATCATGGTTTCAGTGATCGGAACGATCAGCATATCAATGTCCTGCTCCTCAACTTCCGCAGCGACCGTCTGAAGGCCGTTTACAATAACGAGCTTGGCGGATTCCGCAATGCCCAGGCCGGTGGCATACTCTTCCAGGCTGGGTACGTTCAGCGCGGACACGGTGATGGCGTACGCTTCATCTTCGGTTGCGAATGCGGCTACAACACCCTGGTCGGCCAAAGAGGAAACATCCTGCGCGACCAATTTGGTGGGAACCCAGTAGATCAGCTTTACAGCGGGCTCCTGGAAGACAACCTGCTGGAATTCACCGGAGGCTTTGGTTTCTTCGGAGACGTTGTCCCAGGACAGTTCGGCGGCAGCACCTTCTTCAGCCATCGCGAAGGAGAACAGCAGGCCCAGGGCCAGGATCAGAGCAAACAGTTTCTTCATGTCTTTACCTCTTCTCTCAGGGGGTATGATCCCTGACAATATTTAGCTGGCGTGTTCAGACGACACAAACCTTGTCCATTATACAGAATTTCACCATTTTGGCAAGGGGGAAACGGGCAAACTCCAACAATTTAAACTATTTTATATGATACTGCAAATCACAGTTCG
>JAEEGL017162576.1_pt1 | contig 10640 bp, 10 predicted proteins | sample 9134231 | NCBI WGS metagenome assembly JAEEGL01 (sample SAMN16246548, study PRJNA631951) | gut metagenome | biome: gut microbiome; feature: rumen; material: fiber-attached | host: Bos | place: Iran: Karaj | collected 2018-10 | reverse complement strand
GCAGCCTCATCCTGGACGTGCGGGGCTACACCGATTACCGGGTGCTGGGGAGCACCCGGGACGACGCGGCCGGGGAATGCTTCGACAAGGCCGCCCGGGTGCTGGGCATCGGCTACCCCGGCGGCGCGCAGATCGACGCCCTGGCAAAGACCGGCGACCCGGAGAAATACCCCCTCCCCCGGGCGAAGGTGGACGGGAGCCCCTACGACATGTCCTTCTCCGGCCTGAAGACCGCCGTGGTGAACCTGGCCCACCGCGCCCGCCAGACCGGGGAAGCCCTGGATCTCCCCTCCCTGGCCGCCTCCCTCTGCCGGGCGGTGAGCGACACCCTGGTGAGCCGGGCGGCGGAGGCCGCGGAGGAGCTGGGCTACGGCAAGCTGGCCATCGCCGGAGGCGTGGCCGCCAACTCCGTCATCCGCGCCGAGCTGGACCGGGAGGCGGCGAAGCGGGGCATCCGCACCTTCCCTGCCCCTCTGGCCTATTGCGGGGACAACGCCGCCATGATCGGCTGCCAGGGCTACTACGAATACCTGGCGGGCGTCCGGGCCGACAGCAGCCTGAACGCCTACGCCACCATGTCCCCGGACAGCCGCTTCCTGCGCTTCTGAGCTCCCGGGGCGGGACGCGCCGCCGGGCGGGCGCCGTCGCAGGGCTCTCCCGCCGCCCCGGTTTTTCCGCATTTATGTCGACTTTGAGCTGACCCCCGTTTTCGCGTCTCCGCAGGGTCGTCCTCCGGGGATTTTCCCGCCGAAAACCGTCGGGAGCCTTTATTCTCCGAGGTCCTTCGATTGTGGACAACTTTGTGGAGAATGTGCATAACTCGCGGTATATCCAATACAACGCAGCATTACGTAAACCGGTTTTTCCCTTTTTCCGACCCCGGATTTGACAGTTTTTTCCTGATACTCTCATTTTGTTACAATCTGTCACCCATTTTTGCCGAATCCCGCCCCCGGCGGGACCCCCTTCTTCCCGACGAACACCGGCGGTCCCTCCCGGCATATTACGAATCGTTATCAAACGACCCTCCGCCCCGGCGGAGGGCGGTCAAGAAACGGAGGATACAGCATGCAGACGAAAGATCCCTTTTTCCGGGACGTAAAGAGCTTCTTCCCCGTCGCCGGCAACATGTTCAAGCGCCGGGGGGCCTGGTTCGGCCTCTCCGTGCGGGCCAGCGGCTACGGCACCTCCGCCCTGCACCTGGCGACTCTTCACGGCGGCAGCGCCCGCGCCCGGGACGGGAGCAAGCTCATCGACCTCTGGCCCACCTTCGAGGGGCGGCGGGTGCCCTTCGTGATCCGGGGGGAGGCGGACGAGCTGACCCTGCTCACCCGCTACGGGGACGTGCGCTTCACCTTCGCCAGCGCGACCATGCTGATGGCGGAGGGCGATCCGGGCATGGGCCTGCACTTTGAGAAGGACATGGAACAGCACGAGACGGTGAAGCCCCGGAAGAACGGGGCCTGGGAGGCCGCCTTCCGCTGGACCTGCTCCATGGTCTTCCAGCCCCTGGAGGACTCCGGCTTCACCTTCGGCCCCTATTGGGACTGGGCGAAGCTCTCCAGCGGCAGCGTGAAGGGGGACACGGTCCCCGGACCCGACGGCCGCTTCACCCTGGCCATGGAGGAATTCACCCACGCCGCCTATCCCCGGGAGGTCTACCCCGCCTACGACGAGGCCAAGGCCGACATGCGCGCGGACTGGGAGAGCTTCTACGGGGCCATGCCCGCCTTCGCGGAGCCCTACGAGCAGGCCCGGCCCCAGGCGGAATACACCCTGTGGAGCTATCTCACCGCCCCCACCATGGGGGTGAAGCACGGGATGATCGTGATGCTGGGTCAGGAGCTCGCCTCCCAGTGGCAGATGTGCCAGAACGCCGCCGCCCTGGAGCCGAATCTGGATATCTCCGTCGACCTGCTCCTGAGCCCCACGGACCGGGTGAGCCCCTTCGGGCAGTTCTCCGACCTGTACAACGACGCCACCTGCGTGACCCAGATGATCAAGCCCCCCGTCCACGGCTGGACCCTGAAGCAGCTCATGGCCCGGCGGGATCTGAAGAAGGAGCTGCCCCCGGAGACCCTGGCGGAGATCTACGACGCGGTCTCCGCCTGGGGCCGCTGGTTCCCCGCCGCCCGGGACGAGGACGGCGACGGCCTGCCCGCCTACGAGCACGGGGACGAGACCGGCTTCGACGACTGCACCCTCTTCCTCGACCATATGCAGATGGCCTCCCCGGACCTGAGCGCCTACCTGGTGCTGCTGTACGAGGCCCTGGGGGACCTGGCCATCCTGCTGGAGAAGCCCGTGGAGGCGGAGGACTGGTACGCCCAGTCCAAAGAGCTGCTGGACCGGATGCTGGCGGAGATGTGGGACGGGGAGCACTTCCTGGGCATCGTCCCCTGGACCCATGAAAAGGTCCTCTCCGGCTCCCTCATCCACTATATCCCCGCCGTCCTGGGGGACCGGCTGCCCGACGAGGTGCTGGACAAGCTCTGCGCCGACCTCCTGGAGGAGGGCGTCTTCCTCAGCCCCTACGGTCTGAGCATGGAGCGCATGGACTCCGACTGGTTCGAGGCCACCGGCTATTCCATCGCCAGGGGCAACATCGTGCCGCCCTCCATGCTCTTCATCTGCAGCGGCCTCCTGGGCTCCCGGCGGCGGGACGCGGGCAGGCTCATCGCCGAGCGCTACTGCAACGCCCTGATGAAGTTCGGCATGCCCTTCCTCATCCATCCGGTGCTGGGGGGCGGCGGCGGCTTCCACGGCGGCAGCTGGCCCGCCTGCGCCTACACCTTCCTCTGCCGTCTCCTCACCGAGGACGCGAAGAAGTTCGGCTGAGCCGGAAAGGAGACCGCTATGGGCAAATACGACGATTGCGTCATTTATTCCGAAAACATGGATTTCCCCGCGGGCCGTCCCATCCCCTGGGTGGCCCGGCTGGACGACCTGCCCGTGTTTCGGTGCAGCTACTCTATCCACTGGAACATGCCCTTTGACGAAGCGCAGGCTGAGAAGCCCGCCCCCGGCCAGCGGATCGTGGGGCATCCGCCCCATATGCACAAGGAAAACGAGATCATGTTCCTCTTCGGCAGCGACCCGGAAAACCCCTGGGATCTGGGGGCGGAGGTGGAGATCTGCTTCGGCCCGGAGATGGAGAAGCACGTCATCACCCGCAGCTGCTGCCTCCGCATCCCCGGCGGCATGCCCCACGGCTTCTATCACGTAAACCGCTGCACCCGCCCCTGGCTCTTCGTGGAGGTGCAGGAGGCCAATCCCAAGACGGAGAAGTTCCTTTGGGAATACCTGACCCCGGAGGAGAAGGCCTCCATCCCCGACTTTATGATGAGCTTCTGGAAGGACGTGGGCTTCGACGACTGACAGGGCCCGACCGGCATGGTGCGGCTGTCCATGGGCGGCCGCGCCATGCCGTGTTTTTTGTGCAAGGCTACGAAATTCGGAGCGGGGACTTTACTTTAGCGCGTTATCGTGCTATCATGCTATCGTATTTAAGCCGGGCCCGGTCCCGGCTCCCAACGGAGGGATCAGATGGATTCTCTGACCGCGGCGCTCACCTGGGAGGAGCGGACGCTGCTGCAGCTCCGGACGCTGTACCGGCAGTACGGCTACACCCAGTACCGCATGAGCAAATTCGAGGAATACGACCTGTACGCGAGAAACAAGGATTTCCTCGTTTCGGAAAACGTGCTCACCTTCACGGACCTCAACGGGAAGCTCATGGCCCTGAAGCCGGACGTGACCCTCTCCATCGTGAAGGGCAGCCCGGACCGGGCGGACGGTCTCCGCAAGGTCTTTTACAACGAAAACGTCTACCGCACCGGGGGGAGCGGCCGCAGCTTCCGGGAGATCCCCCAGGCGGGGCTGGAGTGCATCGGCCCCATCGACGACTACTGCGTGCTGGAGGTGCTGCTGCTGGCGGCGGAGAGCCTCCGGCGGGTGTCCGACCGCTGCGTGCTGGAGATCTCCCATCTGGATATCGCGGCGGCGCTGACGGAGGCCCTGGCGGTGCCGGAGGAGACCCGGCGGAAGCTCATGAAATGCATCGCCGCCAAGAATCTCCACGAGCTGCGCGCCCTCTGCCGGGCCTCGGGGGCCGATCCGGCGGCTGCGGAGCGGCTGGCGGCTCTGGCTGCCGCGGGCGGTACGCCGGAGGAGGTGCTCCCCATCCTCCGCGCCCTCCCCTGCCCGGCCCAGGCCCTGGGACAGCTGGAGGCCGTGGCGGAAGGCTTCCGGACCGCGGGCCTGGAGGCGCTGCTGCGCTTCGATTTCAGCGTGGTGAACGATATGCAGTACTACGGCGGCATCGTCTTCCGGGGCTTCGTCTACGGGGTGCCGGTGAGCGTGCTCTCCGGCGGCCGCTACGATCCCCTGATGCGGAAGATGGGCAGGCAGGCCGGGGCCGTGGGCTTCGCCGTGTATCTGGACGAGCTGGAGGGCATCGCCCCGGAGGATAACGCCCTTGACGCGGACGTGCTGCTGCTTTACGGGGACGGGGTCTCCCCCGCGGAGGTCTGCCGGGAGGCGCGGGCCCTGGCCGCGGCGGGGAAACGGGTGCTGGCCCGGCGGGAGAGGCCGGAGCGGGGCCGCTTCGGCGAGGTGCGCCGCCTGGGGAAAACGGAGGGCTGAGATGCTGAATATCGCGCTGCCCAAGGGGCGGCTGGGAGAAAAGGTATACGCCATGTTCGCCGCAGCGGGCTTCGACTGTCCCGCCATCCTGGAAGAAAACCGGCGGCTGGTGTTCGAGAACGAGGCCCTGGGCCTCCGCTATTTCTGGGTGAAGCCCTCGGACGTGGCGGTCTACGTGGAGCGGGGCGCCGCCGACGCGGGCGTGGCGGGGAAGGACATCCTTCTGGAGCACGCCCCGGACGTCTACGAGCTGCTGGACCTGAAGACGGGGATCTGCCGCATGGCGGTGGCCGGGCCCGCCGATTTCCGGGACGATTCCCGGCGGCGGCTGCGGGTGGCCACGAAGTTCGACCGGATCGCCGGGGAGTATTACGCCTCCCTGGGCCGGGACATCGACGTCATCCACCTCAACGGCTCCATCGAGCTGGCCCCCCTGCTGGGCCTCTCGGACGTGATCGTGGACATCGTGGAGACGGGAGCGACCCTGCGGGAAAACGGGCTGGCGGTGCTGGCGGAGATCCTGCCTATCAGCGCCCGCTTCATTACGAACAAGGCAAGCTACGAGTTCTGCCGGGAGCAGATCGAGGCGCTCCGGCGGGGTCTGGAAAAGCAGACGGAGGAAAGAGCATGATACGGATCCTGAAATACGGCGAGGAACCCAATTCGGCGGTCTTCGCCCGGAGCACCGCCGCGGCGGACGTCTCCGGCGCGGTGGCGGAGATCATCGCCGCCGTGCGCGCGGAGGGCGACAAGGCCCTGCTTCGCTTCACGGAGCGGTTCGACGGGGCGAAGCCCGACGCGCTGGAGGTCACGGCTTCGGAGCTGGCGGCGGCGGAAGGGGCCGTGGAGCCCGGCTTTCCCGAGGTGCTCCGCCGGGCCGCGGAGAACATCCGCGATTTCCACAAAAAGCAGCTGCGCAGCGGCTTCCTCATGGCGGAGAAGCCCGGAGTGGTGCTGGGCCAGCGGGTGATCCCCCTGGAGCGGGTGGGCATCTGCGTCCCCGGCAGCGGCAGCGGCACGCCCCTGGCCTCCACGGTGCTGATGAACGCCATCCCCGCCTCCCTGGCCGGCTGCGGGGAGATCGTGATGGTCACCCCGGCGCAGAAGGACGGCTCCGTCTCCCCCGCCCTGCTGCTGGCGGCGAAGATCGCCGGGGTGGACCGGATCTTCAAGCTGGGCGGGGCCCAGGCGGTGGCGGCCCTGGCCTACGGCACGGAGACGGTGCCCCGGGTGGACAAGATCGTGGGACCCGGCGGGGCCTTCGTGGCGGAGGCCAAGAAGCAGGTCTTCGGCCAGGTGGCCATCGACATGATCGCCGGACCCAGCGAGATCCTCATCGTCTCCGACGGAAAGAGCGACCCCAGGCACCTGGCGGCGGACCTGCTGAGCCAGGCGGAGCACGACAAAAACGCCGCCGCCGTGCTGGTGACGGATTCCATGGTCCTGGCGGAGGCGGTGCAGCGGGAGATCGAAGTCCAGCTGCCGAAGCTCCGGCGCCGGGAGATCGCCCGGGCCTCCGTGGAGGCCAACGGGAAGATCATCGTGGCGAAGGATCTCGCCGCCGCCGTGGACATCGCCAACGAGATCGCCCCGGAGCACCTGGAGCTATGTCTGGACGAGCCCTTCAGCTGGCTGGAGCGCATCCGCCACGCCGGGAGCGTCTTTCTGGGCAGGAGCTGCCCCGAGGCCATGGGGGATTATTACGCCGGGCCCAACCACACCCTTCCCACGGGGGGCACGGCCCGCTTCTCAAGCCCCCTGTCCGTGGAGGATTTCGTGAAGCGCTCCCAGTTCATCTACTACACCGCCGAAGCCCAGGCGGCCGCCGCGGACGACGTGGCCCTCTTCGCGGAGGTCGAGGGGCTGACGGGCCACGCCCGCAGCGCCCTGGTGAGAAAGGAGGCCGGGAAATGAGCCGCTTTTTCAGCTGCAAATACGACGCGCTCACCCCTTACGTGCCGGGAGAACAGCCGGGAGAGCGACAGTACGTGAAGCTCAACACCAACGAAAACCCCTTCCCCCCTTCCCCGAAGGCCCTGCTCTACGCCAGGGATCACACCCGCTCGCCGGAGCTTTATTCCGACCCGGAGGCCGTGGAGCTGCGGCGGGCCCTGGCCTTCCTCTGCGGCGTCCGGCCCGAGGAGCTCGTGCTCACCAACGGCTCGGACGAGGTGCTGAACATGGCCTTCATGGCCTTCTGCGACGCGGACCACCCGGCCCTTTTCCCCGACATCACCTATGGCTTCTATCCGGTCTTCGCCCAGCTGAACGGCGTCCCTTACCGGGAGTTTCCTTTGAGGGAGGATTTCACCGTCGACGTTTCGGACTATCTTTCGGCCAAGGGCACGGTCTTTATCGCCAATCCCAACGCCCCCACGGGGATCCCCCTGCCCCCGGCGGCCATCGAGGAGATCCTGGCGGCGGACCCGGAGCGGGTGGTGGTGGTGGATGAAGCCTACGTGGACTTTGGCGGCACGAGCTGCATCCCCCTCATCAAAAAGTACGATAATCTGCTGGTCACCCAGACCTTCTCCAAGTCCCGCTCCATGGCGGGGGCCAGGCTGGGCTTCGGCGTGGGGAACGAGGCGCTGATCCGGGACCTGAACACCCTGCGCTATTCCACGAACCCCTACAACGTCAATTCCCTGACCCTGGCCCTGGGGCTGGGAACGGTGCTGGAGGAGGCCTACACGCAGAAAAACTGCGCGGAGATCATCCGGGTGCGGGAAAAGACGGCGAAGGCCCTGCGGGAGCTGGGCTTCACGGTGACGGATTCCGCCGCGAATTTCCTCTTCGCCCGCTCGGAGAAAATCGGCGGGGAGGACCTGTATCTGACGCTGAAGGCCCGGGGCATCCTGATCCGCCATTTCGCCAAGCCCCGCATCCGGGACTGGAACCGCATCACCGTGGGTACGGAGGCCCAGATGGAGACCCTTCTGTCGGCCGTCCGCGACATATTGGAGGAACGAAAATGAGAGAAGCCGCCATCACGAGAAAGACCGCCGAAACGGACGTCTCCCTGCGCCTCAGCCTGGACGGCAGCGGCCGGAGCCAGATCCGGAGCGGCGTGGGCTTTCTGGACCATATGCTCACCCTTTTCGCCCGCCACGGCCGCTTTGACCTGAGCGTCGAGTGCCGGGGGGATACGCAGGTGGACGGGCACCACAGCGTGGAGGACGTCGGCATCTGCCTGGGGCAGGCCTTCCGGGAAGCCCTTGGGGACAAGGCGGGGATCACCCGCTACGGGGACACGACCCTGCCCATGGACGAGGCCCTGGTCCTCACCGCCGTCGACCTCTCCGGCCGGGGATATCTGGGCTGCGAGCTGCCCCTCCCCGCCGAAAAGGTGGGCGATTTCGACACGGAGCTGGTGGAGGAATTCTGGGCGGCCTTCGCCCGCAGCGGGGAGCTGACCCTCCACATCCGCCTGCTGGCCGGGCGAAACACCCACCATATCATCGAAGCGGCCTTCAAATCCGCGGCCCGCTCCCTGCGGAAGGCCGTGGCCGTCGACCCCGCCCTGGGCGGCGAGGTGCCCTCCACGAAGGGAGTGCTGTGATGGTCGGCATCGTGGATTACGGGGTGGGGAACCTCTTTTCCCTCACGAGCTCCTTCGCCGCCATCGGCGCGGAAGCGAAGGCCACGGGCGACCCCGCCGAGCTTCTGGCCGCGGACCGGCTGATCCTGCCCGGCGTGGGGGCCTTCGAGGACGCCGCCCGGGCCCTGCGGGAAACCGGCCTGGCGGACGTGGTGACGGAGGCCGCCCGCCGGGGCACGCCCCTCCTGGGCATCTGCCTGGGGATGCAGCTGCTCTTCGACGTGAGCTTCGAATATGGGGAGCATCCCGGCCTGGGCCTCGTTCCCGGCCAGGTGCGGGCCATCGCGGAGACCATCCCCGCCGGGCTGAAGATCCCCCACATCGGCTGGAACGCCCTGCACTTCACCGGCGCGCCCTGCCCCATCTTCCGGGATCTCCGGGAGGGCGACTTCGTGTATTTCGTCCATTCCTACGCCGCCGTGAGCTGCGAGGCGCACACCGCCGCCGTGACGGAATACGGCGCGCCCCTCACCGCCGCCGTGTGGAACGGAAACGTATACGGCACCCAGTTCCACCCGGAGAAGAGCGGGAGGGTGGGCCTGGGCATCCTGCGGGCCTTCTGTGAAACGGAGGTGGAGGCATGCTGATCTTCCCCGCTATCGATCTTTATGAGGGAAAGGCCGTGCGCCTCTATCAGGGGGACTACGGGCAGATGACCGTCTACAGCGACGATCCCCCGGCTCTGGCGGCGGACTTCCGGGCTTTGGGGGCCTCCTGCCTCCACGTGGTGGACCTGGAGGGGGCCCGCAGCGGCGAGACCCCCAACCTGGACACCGTCCGCGCCCTGGCCGCCTGCGGCCTCTTCACCGAGGTGGGGGGCGGGATCCGCAGCATGGAGACGGCGGAGCGCTACCTTTCCGCCGGGGTGGGCCGGGTGATCCTGGGCACCGCCGCCGTGACGGACGAGGGCTTTCTGAAGGAGGCGCTGGCTGCCTTCGGCGCGCGGATCGCCGTGGGGGCGGACCTCCGGGACGGCTTCGTGGCCATCAAAGGCTGGACGGAGAAGACCTCCCTCCCCGCCGGAGACTTCTGCCGCCGGATGCAGGACCTGGGGGTGAAGACCCTCATCATTACGGATATCTCCCGGGACGGGGCCATGCGGGGGGCGAACCGGGCCCTCTACGGCGCTTTGAGCCGGAGCCTGACCCTGGACATCGTCGCCTCCGGGGGCGTTTCCTCCCTGGAGGACGTCGCCGCGCTGAAGGACCGGGGGCTTTACGGCGCCATCATCGGGAAGGCGTACTACACCGGCGCCGTCGACCTGAAGAAAGCGATCGAGGTGGCACAATGATCACAAAACGGATCATCCCCTGCCTGGACGTGCGGGACGGCCGGGTGGTGAAGGGCGTGAACTTCCTGGGCCTCCGGGACGTGGATTCCCCGGTGAAGCTGGCGAAATACTACTCGGAGTGCGGCGCGGACGAGCTGGTGTTCTACGATATCACCGCCTCCGCCGAGGGCAGAAAGCTCTTTACGGATATCCTCCGGGAGGCGGCGGCCAACATCTTCATCCCCCTCACCGTGGGCGGCGGCATCAGCTCGGTGGAGGACTTCGACCGGGTGCTGAAATGCGGCGCGGACAAGGTGAGCGTCAATTCCGGCGCGATCAAAAGGCCGGAGCTCATCGGGGAAGCGGCAAAAAAATACGGGGACCAGTGCGTGGTCCTCAGCGCGGATATCAAGCGGGTGGACGGGAGATTCCACGTCTTTGCCAAGGGCGGACGGGAGGATACGGGCCTGGAGGCCATCCAGTGGATCAAGGACGGGGTCGCCCGGGGAGCGGGAGAGATCGTGGCCAACTCCATGGATACGGACGGAGTGAAGGGGGGCTTCGACCTGGAGCTCCTGGAGCGCATCTGCGATGCGGTGCGGGTCCCCGTCATCGCCTCCGGCGGCGCGGGGAGCATGGAGGATTTCACCACCCTGTTCAAGACCGTGCCCGAGGTGAGCGCAGGTCTGGCCGCCAGCGTGTTCCACTTTGGGGAGATCCCCATTCCGGAGCTGAAGAAGAAGCTCCGGGCGGATGGGATAGAAATGAGGATGGAAGCATGATCGGCATCGACGAACTGAAATTTGACGAGCGGGGCCTGATCCCCGCCATCGTGACGGACGCCCGGACCGGGCAGGTCCTGACCCTGGCCTGGATGAACCGGGAGAGCCTGGGCGTCAGCATGGAGAAGGAGCTCACCTGCTTCTGGAGCCGGTCCCGGCAGGAGCTTTGGCTCAAGGGGGAGACCAGCGGGAATTACCAGCATATCGTCTCCATCACGGCGGACTGCGACCGGGACGCCCTGGTGGTGGCGGTGGAGAAGGACGGCCCCGCCTGCCATACGGGCACGGAATCCTGCTTCACCGCTCCGGTGTGGGAGAGCGATACCCGGCAGGAATTCCATCTTCG
>JAEEGL017098370.1_pt1 | contig 10640 bp, 4 predicted proteins | sample 9134231 | NCBI WGS metagenome assembly JAEEGL01 (sample SAMN16246548, study PRJNA631951) | gut metagenome | biome: gut microbiome; feature: rumen; material: fiber-attached | host: Bos | place: Iran: Karaj | collected 2018-10 | reverse complement strand
TATCATTGATAATCGCCAGCAGATTGTTTCCCGCGTTTTCAATATTGGCGGCACAGGAACTGATATTGCGGAAGGCCTTTTCACAGCCCGGCCCGGGACCGTTCTCCGACGCCCGGGCGCATTCACGGAGAATCATCTCATTCATGCCGAGCACGGCGTTAATGGGCGTCCTGATTTCGTGGGACATCTCAGCCAGAAAATCGCTTTTTGCCTTGTTGGACTGATCCGCCGCCTCCTTTTCAAGCTTCAGGACCCGGGTCTCGTATATCTGTTTCTGCTCTTCAATCTTCATTTCTTCCATTTGCCGGGATATGAGCTGCTCGTTTTTGTTGCCCAGATAGTAGAAAATGGCAATCAGAATGAAGATCATGGAGCATAGCAGCACGTTTACGGTCAGCTGCTTCCAGTGATCGGCAAACAGTTCCTCGTTGCTGATGGCGATGATGACATACCATTGATCCATAATCGATCTGACAAAGTAGGTCGTCGATTTTCCTTCGCTGTCTGCTTCGAAATACCCGTTCCGGGTATCCAGTACACGGCTCAGGAACGCTTTCTGTTCTTCCGTATCAGTCAGATACTGCCCCTTCATACTGTCATCGGGATGGGCGATGATCATTCCGTCCCGGTTCATGATAAATCCGAAGCCCTTCTCCCGGATTTTCAGCTCCCTGGTCATATCCTGGACGTTATTCATGGTCATATCCAGGGAAAGGACGTCCTTCCCGTCGGTCAGCTGCCGGCAGATCGAAATGACAATCTCGCCGGTCTGCGCGTCCAGGTACGGAGAAACAATGATGATTTCCCCGCCTGCATCCACGGCTGACGTGTACCAGATACGTTTCGTCGGGTCATAGCCTTCCGGCGGTACCCAGGACAGGCCGTCCAGATATTCGCCATGGATATATCCGTACAGTCCTGTATAATTGGCGTTGAACTGTTCCGCCAGAACACGCGTTTCTTCCTGAATGTAATCCAGGATTTCTCCGGACGTGCGGCCGGTATGCAGCATATAATCCACCGTATCCGCAGCGACACGGACTACGCTTTTGTTTTTATCCAGATACGTTTCCAGCTCCGAGGAAATACCGGAGATCCGGTCTTCGCCGACCTCGTGCAGGTTGCTGACCGTTACCCGGCTGATGACCTGCGACGTATAAACGATCATGCCGATCATCAGCAGGAGGATGAACAACAGCGGTACGATCAGATTGTTCCGGCTGCGCTTTCCCTTGTCGTCAGTGCGGTTGAAAACAAACGCCCGGCCGGCGTTTTCCGGATTATTGTCTTCGGAGATCACGGGCTGGGCGGCGCTTACCCCTTCAGGAAAGGATTCAGTTTTTCCGCCGGAGCTTTCCCGGCTTCCGAAATGGATGACGATCACTGTTGCGACCGCAAAGATGACGATCATCAGCGAAAATACGAACAGAACCACCGGGATTACATCATAGGCGCTGACTTCCGCTCCTTCCTGCAGTCCGGCGCCGATCGTTTCCCGCATCCAGTTGCCCACCAGAATACCGCCGACCGCACACAACAGCACAACCATCGTAAAATAGACGGATTTAAGAATGCCTTCCGACCGGAAGGTCTGAGCACCGCCCTGCTGGCTGGAACCATAAAAGCAGCGGACAGCCCAGACCAGGAAAAGGCAGTCCACGCTGGCCAGGATGGAACAGGGATAATAAAGGCTGTTGATGACCGGCCAATCCAGGCTGGTGGAAGTCCACATTCCGAATTCACAGCAAACATAGACCAGCGCCGCGACCGCCGGTATGATGATTCTTCTGTCCTGCTGCTTCCGGCGCCGGTGGTAGAGAATGCTCTGCAGCGCTGAACAGGCAACGGCCGTCAGAACGAAGACCTGGTAAATGCTGTTTCCTTCCCCTCCGAAGGGAAGGTAAAGCGTCAGCTGATAGATATGCAGCGGTACCGGCAAAAGCATCAGCGGATGAAAAAACCGACGTTCCTCCGGCGATTTCAGCCGGTGTAGCAGCAGGAAAAGGACAGCAAAGGAAGCATTCCATCCAATATAGGTCATCAGGCTCGAGACATTCGGCGTTTCGCCCATAACGAGCAGATATGCAGTCCAGTGGTAGCTGCTGACCAGCGTCCCCAGGAAAAAGAGCACCAGGCACGCCCAACCGGGTTTTTTACTGTTGATGTACTGAAACAGGCTCACCAGCAGCATGCCGATCGTAATGATCAGTTGAAGCGTGTTCTCCAGATATTCCCAGAACATATCGCTCTTTGTCCTTTCAGTATCTCATTTTCCAGACCGGCGGAGCCCGGTCGGACCGGAGAACGGTAATGTCCTCCGGTTCTGATTTCTTTGTGCAGAACGGAAATAATCAGCCCGACGCGCCGGGGTTTACTGCTTCTGTCCAAGATGTTACACTATTTGGAGGATTATGGCAATACTTCCCCGGAGGGGAGAAGAACTGCGCGATTCCGGACAGCACCCGGGGCCTGTGGGGAATTCCTTCACACTGTGACACCCGTGTGATATATTCTTCGCAGCAAGGCACATTCTCAAAAGATTCAAAGCGTAATCTGACATACGGTGATCGTAATTAACCGGAGGCATTATGGAAATTGCTGAACTGCTTTTCAACGAGATTTCTGTGCTTTTTCTGATGATGGGCCTTGGCTTTCTGCTTGTGAAAACAAAAGTGCTGAAAGCCGCGGACAGCCGCGTGCTGTCCATGGTCCTGATCTGGCTGATCGGTCCGGCAGTGGTTCTCAGGTCTTTCCAGATCGACTTTACTCCGGAGGTGCGGGACCGCTTTCTGGTGGCGGTATGCACGGCCATTGCGGTGAATCTGGTTCTGATGTTCATTACCTGGGGATACGGAAGGCTGTTCGGACTGGATGCTGTGGAGCGGTCGTCGATCATGTACGCCAACGCCGGCAATCTTGTGATTCCGCTGGTGACGGCTATTCTCGGGGAGGAATGGGTGATCTACGCCAGCGCTTTTATGTGCGTTTAGCTGGGATTTATCTGGACCCATGGCCAGGCCCAGATCGGCGGCCGCGGAAGTTCATGGAAAAAGATTCTGCTGAATGCCAACCTGATCGCAGTGGCGGCCGGGCTGGTATTCCTGCTGACGGGATTCAGACTGCCGCCTGTGCTGAAAAACATATGCGGCCAGCTGTCCGGTACCATGGGGCCGGTGACGATGATCATGATCGGCATGCTTCTGGCGGACGTTCAATGGGGAGAAACGGTCAAACAGCCCCGAAACTGGCTCGTTATCGCACTGAAAATGGCGGTAACCCCGCTGATCATTCTGATTCTGCTGAAACTGTCAGGAGTGACTGGCATTGCTGAGGACGGAAAAACCGTCGTATATATCAGCTTTCTGGCGGTGATTACTCCGTGCGCGGCAACAGTGACCCAGCTGGCGCAGATGTACCGGAACCGTCCGGAGCATGCCGGTGCGCTCAATGCCATGACAACCGTGATCAGTATCGTGACCATGCCGCTGATGACCTGGCTGTATTATCTCATTATGTAAAAAACCGGGGAATCAGGGAAAGATTACCCTGCCATGCGCTGTTTCAGAGTCGGATGTCAATCAGGAATGACGCCGCCACCGCAGCGGAACTGAGCAGAAAAACAAGCAGGACCGGCCAGCACCTGCCGAACCGCAGGTCCCGGAAGCGTGCGCCTTTCATCCAGATCACCAGAAGGGACAGCACAACCAGCGCTGCTCCGGCAATCATCATCTCCCGGTGGTACACGGCTGCCCGCAGCGGAACCCAGTAGGATCCAGCCTGGGAAGCCAGCTTTTCCCGTGCGTTCCGGGCCACATCCGCGCTTTTCTCCCTGTCCAGAGCAGATCTGAACAATAATCCGACGAAATTATCATCATCCTTCTTGTAGGGATCTCCGATGAGATCATAGATATCATATGAAATCCGGGAATAAGCATCAAAAAAGCCGTTATAGTCTTCCTTCACCAGTGCGGTTACCATCTTTACCGAATTTTCCCTGGCAAGCTTATCCAGTTTATCGCTATTCCCCGGTTCGGAGGCAACCAGCTCGGACTTCAGGAGGGAAGATATGCCCCGATTGAGCAGTGTCCGGCCGGCCAACCCGGACGCCAGCAGGATCAGGCCGGCAGCCAGGAAAACACACATTATACGAATTGTCCGCTTATAGGAAAGGCGGAAATGTATCAGCATCAGGTCATCCGCCGCCGGAAACGGGTTTTCACCGTGAATCGCGTTGTCAGGCTGATTCAAACGGGCCATTGGTCTTTCCTCCGATCACTCATGTAACTAATCTCAAATTTCATGTCACTCTTTTTGGCTTCATCGAGCTATATTATACCGATTTTATGAAGAAAATATTAAGATTTTCTCACATATATATTGAAAAAGTAAATTTAGTCCCAAATATTGCATGATTTTCGGTAGACGGGATGCACCAAACATGATAATATATAAATTGGGTTCATGGGAACTTTCACCCGGTTCGCGGTTAGGATTGATTGCTTTTTGAGGAGCTGAAATTCATGGAAAACCGACCGATGCGGATCAATATAACAAAACTTGTATTTTATGTTCTGAAACGAAGCTGGATTATTATTCTCTGCGCCGTGATCGGTTTTGCGGGAATGTACTGGTATACTGCCTACTACCAGAAAGATACGTATACTTCATCCGCGACTGTGTATGTCCTGAACGGCAATCCCAATCTCGTCAACTATCAGTATACGAACGCCAGCGATCTGGATTCCGCAGTTCAGTTGATGAATACGTATATGGTGCTGATTAAGAGCGACCGGGTGCTGAGCGCGGTGGAAGAACGGCTGCGCACTTATTACGGCTATACCAAAGAAAAATATCCCGGACTTAGTGCCGGATATATCGGCTCCACGTTATCGATGGGTGCCGTTTCCAACACAAGCCTGCTGGAAATCCGGAGTACAACGAGCGATCCGAAACTGTCCTTTGCGATCTGTAACGCAGTGGTGGACATGGCTCCCAAAGAAATTAAAGAAATCGTGATTGCCGGCGACATGACGGAGGCGGAGAGACCCGCGGCACCATCAGTTTTCCCTGACTACCGCTCCCCGACCCGAAGAGGCTGGCTCGGCGCCCTGACCAGCGGGCTGCTGGCCGCCGTGATTCTGGTTTTGCTGTTCCTGATGAACCACCGGGTCACGGATATGGACAGCCTGACAGAACAGTATACGCCGCCTGTACTCGCCGGAATCAAGCGGAGGAAAAAGAAATTTTCGTCTCCCGCAGAGCTCCTGCTGAGCAGTGACAGCCCGATGGAAATCAACGAAGGCTATGCCAAGCTTCGGATGAACCTGCTGTACACGCTGGCGGGCAAGGAAAACAAGATCGTCGTGGTGACCAGTTCCATCTCGGGCGAAGGGAAGTCCACCATTTCAGCGAACCTGGCCATTTCCTGTGCCATGAGCGGAAAGCAGGTGTTGCTGATCGACGCCGATATGCGCCGGGCCTGCCAGCGGGATTATTTCGATTACGATGCGCAGAAACCCGGGCTCTCGGACGTTCTGATCGAGAAAAGCACCTGGTGGGACGCGGTTCTGCCCACCCAATGGAGAAACCTGAGTATTCTTCCGGCCGGCCATATACCGCCCAATCCGGCGGAGCTGCTCAGCCTTCCGGTCGTATCGACGATGTTCCAGGAACTGCAGCAGCAGTTCGACCTGGTCCTGATTGATACACCGCCGGTCAATATTGTTTCCGATCCGCTGACATTCCCGGCTGAAGTGGCGGGATGCATCCTGGCTGTCCGGCAGAATTTTACGGATCACCGGGAACTCCGGAAAGCGCTGATCTCTTCGGAAATGACCGGCATGAATATTCTCGGGTTTGTGTTCTACGGCGAGAAGCTGAAACAGGGCAGATATTACGGGCAGAAATACTACAGAAAGTATTACGGCAACTATTCAAACCGCGGAAAGAAAGCGGAAAGCTGACGATCAGACGGTGAAGGACGGACCGCTATGCTGAATAAGGTGGAATCAAAGCGAATGATAAAACAGGCACGAAAAATGAGGCTGATCCTGATGGCCTTTATGGCGGCCGCTATCTGCTCTGTATCGGCCGCATCAGCTGAAAACAGCGTTTCCCTGCCTGAACTGACGCAGACAGACTGCGTATGGGATGAAAATGGCTGTCTGATCAGCGAAACCTGCCATGATCTGGACGGACATCCGGCAGTCAACAGCCGCGGCTTTTACCGGGCTAAATATACATGGGATGAATACGGCAACAGGCTGTCGGAAGCTTATTATGGCCTGAACGGCCAACTGACTATGAATACCGACGTCGGTTACGCCTGTGCAGAGCGTTCGTATTTTACAGACAAATATGAAGAAACCCATCTGGTTACAGAGGACCGATACGACGCGACCGGCAAACGGGCGGATATTCCGGGCGCTTACAGTTATATCCGGAACACGTGGGAAGACGGGAACCGTATCGTTTCAACCGAGTATTTTGACGCGGAAGGAAACCTGACGCGTCCGACCGGCGGATATGCCCAGATTCTGTATACTTATGACAGAGGAGAAGAACAATATACTATTGAGAAGAAATACCTGGACGCGGACGGATCCCCACTGACCGGAGCCGAGGGCGGTTCAACCGCGAAGTATGTTTATACCACAAAGGAATATATGACCCACGGGGGCAGGATTGAATATAACGCCCTGGATATGATGGTTCCGGAAGGAGAACAGAAAGAAGGGGCGGAACGGGAATCTCTGCTGATATCCGAGGAAATTTACGGTGTATCAGGGGAAGGAACGCTTGGATCCGGGCGATGGCATAAACTGTTCAATACATACGACGATCACGCAAATCTGCTTCGGACTGATTACTACGATATGAACGGAGAACCGGTTCTGGCGTCCGGCGGATACGCTTCCGTGACCCATCAGTATGACAGGAAGGATCATTTAACTGAAACTGCTTACTATGGAACCGACGGGAATCCCGCCAAGACTCTGACAGGATATGCCAAGGTGACGTTCGAGTACTATCCGAATTCAGACAGGATTCATTATGAACGTTATTTTGGCGCGGACGACCAGCGGACGATGACGACCTATGGATATTCCATGGCGGAATATGAGTACAGCGGGGGGGATTATGATTACCGGATCACGTACTATGATTCCGCAGACGAGTATACCATGTGCCTGAACGGGTATGCCCGGATTGAAGTTAAACTGAAGAATGAGGATGATACCGATTCCAAAGACCATGTGTTGTGGGATCTATATGAGGACAGCATTGCTCAGGAAAAGTACTTCGGTACAGATATGGAACTGATTCAGGTCAAGGCAGGCTATGCGGGACTGGTAAACACACGAAATGATGCCGGACAGGTTATCCAAACCACCTATATGGACGCGAATTGGAAACCGGTCCGGAACGACGAACGCCAGCTAGCGACGATCAAATATCGCTATGCAACCAGTAACGTTGAAGCGCCACCTGTTTTTGAAGCATATTACGATCAGGACGGCAATCCCTGCGAGAGCACTGACGGCTGTTATGCCAGAAGAATGAACTACGGCGGACCGCTGAACAATCTGCTGCTATCCGAAGAGTTCCTGGACCGGAACGGAAAACCGGACGTATCCATTACCACCGGAGCTTTTCGTACGGTTTACAGCTATGACGGTAACATGCTGCAGACGTCCATCTGCTACTTTGACACAAAAGGCCAGCTGTTTAACTGCAAAGCCGGGTACGCGACTATGCTCCGGGAATACACATCCACAGGTAGCCTGCTGTGGGAAGCGACGCTGGACCAGAACCGGGAACTGGTGACAGTCAGCGGCCGCTTTGCCGCACAGGCTCATACTTACGATTATTCCGGACACCATACCGCGGAGAAGTATTTTGCCGCGGACGGATCCGTCCTGACACAGCCGGAAGGCTACGCTTCCGTATGCTACGCCTATGATCTGGACGGCAATATTGTTTCAGTCGTTTATTTCAATTCAGACGATAAACCGGCCATGGTGAACGGTTGCGCGAAAATCGAACGAGCGTATGACCGGAATCATCATCTGCTGTATGAAGCGTATTTCGGATCCGATCTTCAGCCGATTCAGATCGGGGAAGGATACGCTGCACGGCGGCTGGAATATGATGAACTGACAGGATTGATGAGCCGGGCTGAATACTATGATGAAACAGGTGAGCCGGTTTTGCTTTCTGCCGGATATGCGGCGTTTGAACAGCAATACGATATCACCGGCACACTGCTGGTCCGGGCGTACTATGATACGGAAGGAAATCCCGTTGTTCCGGCATCTGTTGGATACGCTCGGTTTGAGCGCCGGTGCGACCGGATGGGAAATGTTCTTGAGGAAGCCAGATACGACGCGGATGGAACACTGATGGTCAATCCGGACGGATATGCCGCGTTGACCCAGACCTATAACGACAGCGGACTCCTGACGGCTGTTACCTATCTGGGACAGGACCGCCGTCCTGTGAATACCGCCATGGGTTACGCGCGTATGGAGCTGACCTATGATTATGCCGGCAATAAGACCAGCGAAGCTTTTTTCGGCGAGAACTTGATGCCGGTGACCATTTCCGACGGATATCACAAAGCGACTTATTCATGGGACGCGGAAGGACGCTTGCTGGCAGAAAAATATTATGATGAAAACGGCGACAAATCGGAATGCCTGAAGGGATACGCATCTTTTATCTGTGAATACGACATGAACGGCAACCTTGTCCGTGAAGTGTATTATGATCATAACGGCCGGGTGACGGATGTCCTGGCCGGCGCAGCCCAGATTGAACGGGAATTCGACGGCGCCAACCGTCTGCTCAGCGAGCGGTACCTGGACGCGACCGGAACACCGTATATGCTCCGGGGCGACTATGCTTCTCTGTACTTTACATATGATTATTTGGGCAATATCCTGTCCGAAGCATACTTCGGAGTGGATGGCCAGCCTGTCGTTTCGTCCAAGGGATACGCGCTGTGTGAACGAACTTTTGATCAGATGGGCAATCTGCTGACAGAGGAGTTTTCAGACGGCAAAGGCAACCTGATGGTCCAGACGTCCGGATATGCCCGGAAGGTGCAAACCTGGGATGATCAGGGACACCTGACGAGCGTCGGCTATTTCGGAGCGGATGAACGGTTTATTCTGCAGGAAAACCGGTACAGCTATATTACCTACGCACACGACGCGAACGGCAACTGCACCGAGGAGGCCTGGTACATCTTCGAGGGACAGCCGACGATCCTGGAAGGCGGATACAACCGCGTCACCCATGAATATGACGGTGCCAACAACTGCATCCTGACGGTCTATTATCTCTACGACGATATCGTATCCATCGAAGACGGATATGCCGCAATCGCATACACCTATGATGCGCGCCAGCGGCTGACCCAGGAAAGCTACCTGGATGCGGACATGAACCGGATTATGACCGCACGCGGCTTTTCAGCTGTCGGATATGTCTACGACAACGCCGGAAACACGCTCCAGGTCCGCTATCTGGACGAGCAGGACAAACTGGTCCGGGTTCCGGAAGGCTTCAGTGTCTGGCAGCGTGAGTATGACAAGAACAATCACGTCATTCTGGAACAGTACCTGGATGAGAAGGAAAGACTCTCATCCCTCACAAACCGGTTTGTTGCGACACGAATCTCATATGACGCCCGGGGTAACCGAACCCGGATTGATTATCTGACCGCCGCGCTGCAGCCCGTGGAGACTGCCATGGGCTATTCATCTGTAGTGTACGCATACGATGTCCAGGATCACTGCGTCAGTGAGACATACCTGGACAAAAGCGGGAAACCGCATGTGATTTCTGCCGGATACGCTGGCATCAAGTACGAATACGGCACACAGGGCAAGGTCTGGCGGACTACGTTTGTGGATACCTCGGGTCAGCCGATCCTGTTCAAGGACGGGTATGCCGCGTCGGAATACATGTATGACGAAAACCAGTATATTATTCAGATCCGGTATCTGGATGAGCAGTACAAACGAACTTATATTGCGGCTGGCTATTCCGCGGTCCGGCGCACTGTCGATAAGAACGGCAGCATCCTGATGGAAACCTACCTGGATCTGGACGATCTGCCGGTTACCTGTTCTACGGGTTACGCGTCCCGGCGGAATACGTGGGACGCACGGCAGCGCCTGATCCGCCAGGAATACCTGAATGAGGAAGGACGCCCGGTAAAGCTGCCCAGTGAATACAGCGCGGTCGGCTATGAATATGACAACAGCGATAATCTGACCCGTGAATCCTATTATGACAAACAGGGTAACCTGACATGGTGCACTTACGGATACAGCGAGATTGTATATACATATGACGAGCGCAATAACTGTATTGAAGAGCACCTGCTCACTGCCCAGGGTAAACCGGCCATTCATTCCGTCCGGGAATACTCATGGCTGAAGCGCGATATTGACCGGGACGGAAGAATCCTGTCGGTCAGGTATTTTGACACGACCGGGCAACCGACATTTTACGCCGGACAGTACGCAGAAATCCGCTATACCTATGATCTGGCCGGGCGCGAAACGTCTGTCAGCTATTTTGACAAATCCGGGAATCCGTATATGAGCCTGCGCGGGTATGCCAGCATG
>JAEEGL016575820.1_pt1 | contig 10640 bp, 8 predicted proteins | sample 9134231 | NCBI WGS metagenome assembly JAEEGL01 (sample SAMN16246548, study PRJNA631951) | gut metagenome | biome: gut microbiome; feature: rumen; material: fiber-attached | host: Bos | place: Iran: Karaj | collected 2018-10 | reverse complement strand
TGCCATTACAGGAAGTCATACCACTACTACAATTGTATCAATCACAGTCTCAATTGCGAATTTTCAAGCTTTTACTAATCAAACCAATACAAGACAAGCCGCATCTTTAACTGTTTCCCATGCTCATTTACACCATTCTGCAAAAGCTTCAAGAGCGATTTTTCATTTCTGTAAAAGTTCTGTAGCTACAGTAGTGAAGATATCTTTCATTGTCTCCCACTTATCCTTACAGAAGTCTGCAAAATCATTCCAAAGATTAACATTCCACTCTATAAGTGAAACTATTAATTCTTTTCATTTCTCTCATAATCATACACACCATTCTGCAAATTCTCTCATTTTTACTAATCCCTTTTCAATCAAAGCTTTACATAATTCTTTTGCAGATTCTATGCTATTCATGAATCAATCTACTAATTGATTCCACATTAATTCTCATTTTTCAACTAACATAATTCCGAACTCTTTTAAATCTTCTATTTTTCATCCACAAAATTCTACAAAATTATTCCATTGTTTTCATGTCCATTCTCGAGCAGCTTTTAATGCATCTGTAATATCCTCTCAAGCTTCCTTCAAAGCAGCAATAAAATTTGCAAATTGAGATTGTCATCGTTCACAAACTGTTTTAGCAATATCAACCATTGCCATTCATTTTTCTTTACATCGATCAATAAAATCTTTCATTTTTAATATTCCACTTTCAATGGCTTGTTTACAAATTTCATTAATCTCCTGTGCTGTAACTCATACCTTTTTCATTAACTCTAATGCCTGCCTATGCAATCCTTTATTTGCTTCCATTATTGTTCTAGGGATAGCTCTTAGAAAATCTCATATATTATCCATTCATTCTACAGTTGAAAGACGTGTTCATGCTCTCCTTTCAAACTCTTCTACTGAATCACATTCAGCAAAAAGATCCTCAATCACATTACGTGCAGTCACTTTTAATGATTCATTCCAATCTGAATTTGAGTTAATCTTATCTAAAAGATTTTGTTTTGCTTTTTCTAGAGTAACTTCTGTTTCTGCACTTTCTAACAATTCTTGATATGTTCATTGTTTTCAATCTTTCATCTTTCAAATAACTAAGTAAGCCTCTTGGACTTCAGGCTTCATATCTTTTCTACTAGATTTAGCTTTTTTTTCTACTCATTTAGCTTGCTGTACTTTTGCTTCTAGCTGTGTAGCATCAAAAGCAGCCACAACCTTTTCTGAGTCTTCCTGACAAGCTTGAACCAGATCTTCTTTTCATTCATCAGAAGATATTGTCTTCTCGAAAGATTTGAAATCTTTACTTGTATTGATTTGTCCATCTTCGTATTCTCCAAACAAATCTTCATATGAACTTTTACCATTACTTCCTGGCATTTTAATATATTTAAAATATAAAATTAGATGCTTTCTATTAGACTATCTAAGTCTGCTAATCTACGCTCATCTTCACATTTCTCATCAAATTCTTTTTGCTTCATTCTTTTCATGGCTTCAATCCCTTTCATAATTTTTCTTTTTGATTGTATGTCATCAACTTTTGCTAATTCAGCTTCCATTACACCTATAAGATTATCTATAGTTTCATCATCCAATTCATCATTTCTCAATAACACCAAAATAGCTTTTCATAAAGCCCAAGAATCTGCCAATTTTTCAAACATTTTTTCTAACATTTCTTTTTTCTCCATTCTGGTTAACATTGAGGAATATAAATTTTTTATACACAATTATATAATATTTTTTTTATTTTGTCAAATTTTTGATGACTTTTTCATATGCATTTTGTAATAAATAAAAAATCCTGGTTTGACACCAGGATTTCATTTCTCGTGTAAATATTTATTAAAAATTTTCATCAACTACCTTTGTAACAATATCTTTTAATTTATTTTTAAATTTTTCTTGGCTATATTTTCAGTCTTCTCATTTTAATTCAGATTTATCGATTTGCTGATCACACCACTTTGTTGCATTAAATCCCCTCTTATCAAATTGGAGATATAATTTATCTCAATATGTATCAAAGTGTGTGTTTATAGCATCTATAGTCAATTTATTTCATCTAAATTTACTGAAAAACTGTCCCAATGCTACATTATTTCATTGTCATGGAAACAAATCTTCTAGTGAATATTTATTCCCCACGATTCGATCTTGGAATGTTCTTTCTTCATACCGTTCTTCTTTTACCTTCTGGATATCTGATGATAATTTATTTTCATTAAGAATATCTCAATCTAAATAATCATGAAAATTAAATTTAATAAACTTCGTTACATTTGGATAATCTTTATAGTAAATCCTAATACCAAACTCTGGATTTTCTGATCATGCTATCTTCACATTATCTGGAAGTAATGATTCCAGTTTCCTTTTTAAGAACCTATACTTCTCTAACTTGAATTTTTCTGTTCTATCAACTCCCTCATCTGCTCACTTATCTTTATCTCATTCGTTATCTCATTCTGGAGAAGTTGATTGCGTTTTTGATCAATCTACTCACAAAACATCCAACAATTTTCAGATTGTTTCTGGTCCTGGGGTTCAATCAACTTTAATTCATTGATTAGTTTGGAAATCTCTAACAGCTGCCTTAGTCTCCATTCAAAGCATTCAATCGATCTTTCATACATTATAACCTTCAGATTCCAGAGCAATTTGCACTGCCATTACCCAAGCGGCTCATTTATCTCTAATTGCCTGCATAGATAGACCTTTTAAAGTACCTAAATACGCTTTAACTGTATCCATATGATAATCTACTTTTTTTTCTCAATTTTCTTCTTTAATTTCATAAAACATATCTGTCTTAAGATTATCCAGTTGGACCTTATTTTTTAAATCATTCAACTCTACCGAGATCTGTTGTTTAACCCATTCTGGAGTATTTTCTTTTACATTTTCAACCTTATTGAAGTTTTCTACTGAAGTCATTGATTTATGCTTAAAAGAGTAAAAATACATCACTAATAATTATATACATAATTACAATATTTGTCAAATTTTTAAAGACATTTTATGTAGCCACCTTTCTCTTGAAATTTTCGTTTTAATAAATATTTTTTCCTTGTTCGAAATTTATTTTTTTGTTAATTTAAAAGTATGGGAAATAAATACAATTTTGCAGAATCCGAAGCAAAATGGCAGAAATATTGGGAAGAAAACAAAATTAATGAATATGAAAAATGAAGTAGTAAACCTACGTTTTCTATAGATACCCCTCCTCCAACAGTAAGTGGTAAATTACACATATGACACATTTCCTCATATACACAAGCTGAAATTATTGCTAGATATAAAAGAATGAAGGGTTTTAATGTGTACTACCCTATGTGATTTGATAATAACTGAATCCCTACGGAACAATTAGTAGAAAAAGACCTTAACATAAACATTAAAGAGATGGAGAGAAAAGACTTCATCAAAAAATGCTTAGAAACAAATGAAAAATATGTAGATCTCTACAAAAATTTATGGAGAAGAATGGGGCTTTCTGTAGATCGGACAAAAAGTTATAGCACGATCCAACTTTCCACACAACAAATAGTTCAGAAAGAATTCGTAAAATTATATAAGAAATGAGAAATAATTTCGAAAGATTTCCCAGCTTTACGGTGCACAAAATTACAAGCTACTATAGCGCAAGCTGAAACTGAAGAAAAAGAATTCAATGAATTTTTCAATGATATAGAATTTACTTTAGAAGATGGGACAAAACTTGTAATCGCCACTACTAGACCAGAGTTATTACCAGCTTGTAAAGCTGTATTCGCCCATCCAGATGATGAAAGATATCAAAAATACTTTGGTAAAAAGATTACTACTCCACTTGGAGACACGGTACCTCTTTTACCAGATGATAAAGCTAAAATCGATAAGTGAACTTGACTTGTAATGTGTTGTAGTTATGGAGATGAAGTTGATGTTTATTGGTTCCAAAAACATGGATTAGAACCAAAAATCTGTATCGACAGATACTGAAGGATGATAAATACATGATTACCAGAAATTGATGGATTGAAAGTAGAAGAAGCTAGAGAAAAAATGATGGAAATTTTAACTGCAAAATGAGTAGTTAGAGCTAGGACCCCTATAGTACAGAGTAAAGCTATCTCTGAAAGATGAAAAGTACCTGTAGAGATTTTACCTGTACATCAACGATTCGTAAAAATATTGGATAAAAAAGATATTTTGCTCGCACAAAACGATAAAATGAATTGGTATCCAAATTTTATGAAAAAGAGATCAAATGATTGGATTGAAAACCTACACCGAGATTGGAATATCTCTAGAAATAGAAAATTCGGTATTCCTATCCCTGTTTGGTATGATATTAATACAAATGAAATAATCCTACCAAGTGAAGAGCAACTTGAACGTGGCCCAGTAGACCCAAGTGTCGATTTACCAGACTGATATACAGCAGATCAAGTAAAATGAGAAACATTGGTCTTAGATACTTGGTTCACTTCTGGTCTATCTCCATTGATTAACAAAAAAATGCTTGAAAGGGATTGATTTGATACTACAGATTTCTTCCCAATGGACTTAAGACCTCAAGCTCATGATATCATTAGAACTTGGCTATTATACACAACTTTACATAGTTATCTCAGAGAAAACGATATACCATTCAAGAATGTTATGATATCTGGTTTTGTAATGGCTCAAAAATGAGAAAAGTTCAGTAAATCAAAATGAAATGCTAAGTTCGATCCAGAAACTCTCATCGATCAACGATGAGCTGATGCGGTAAGATACTGGGCAGCCGGATGACAACTCTGAAAAGATATGTTATTCGAAGAAAATGAATTTAAAAACTGACAAAAATTGATAACAAAGCTATGGAATGCCGCAAGTTTTGTACAGATGTTAACAGAATGATTCGATCCAAAAGCAGATTTTGATACAAATACTCTACTAGAAACTGACAAATGGATTATAGCTAGAACAAACGACACGATTAAAAAGATGTCTGAATATCTAGATAATTTTGAATATGGTTTAGCAAAAATTGCTTTTGAAGATTTCTTCTGGCATGATTTATGTGATAATTATCTAGAATTAGTAAAGGTAAGGTTATATAAGCCTGAATTATTTGAAAATTGAGAAATAAAGAAATTAGCATGACAATGGACTTTGTATAATGTGCTATTTTCTACTCTTAAGATGATTGCTCCATATTTACCACATATCACTGAGGAAATTTACCAAAATCAATTTAAAAATTCTAATGATAAAATATCTATTCATAAATATGAATTCCCAACAAAGATATTAGATATTAATAATTCAGAAAAGGTTATATCTGAATTTGAAAAAGTCAGTCAAGTTATCGAGTCAGTTAGAAAATTCAAAACTGAATCTCAAATATCAATGTGAACTGCTCTAGAGAAAATAATAATTTATTGTAGTGATGAAGATAGAAAAGATATTGAATTATTTGAAGATGACTTATTATGAGTAACTAAAGCTGATAGCATTGAACGGAAAGCATGAGATTTAACTGTGGATTGTGTAGTTAAAGAAGAAAAAGCTGAATAAAACTTGTAAAAATGCAAAAGGAGCGCCTAACGGCGCTCTTTGTATGCATACATAGAATAGTTACTCAGCGGCCTTTTCCCAGAGTGGCTCCAAATACTCACGCTTGAATCGTTTCCATCTTACCAGGATGGTGATTTTTTGAATAAATTCTGGCCCACAAACCTTGTAGATCCACAACCCTAATTGCGCGTACCACACCTCTTTTTCATGAGAATCGATCCACTGGAACTTTCCCCTGAGTTGGGGGAAGTATCTGGATAGGTTAAAATCCACTCGTGCCCAATGAAGAGGGCTGGTGGCTACTATTATCCTATCAGCCTTTTTGAGAATTGACAAGCAACTCTCAAGATTGCTCAGCGTTTCATAAGAATAAGTATGTTTGATACTATTCTCGTTAACGCCTTTTTCTTTCTCGAGGAAGTATCTCATAAGCGATGTTTCATCCTCGAACCCTGTCACTACGAAGAACCCCGTCCTCCTAGATTTAAATTCAGCCATTAAGGCTTCTAGCCGGAGCATCATAGCTTCATCTGAACCTCCAAGGCCAAGGTAGACAATTTCTGGTTTCATATGCCCTCCTTTTGTTAGTTTATGTTTAAGACTACCGTCTAGTATAATAATTTATCACAAAATGTCAATATGTTTATTATGCTACGGATATTATAATCCACTCTTTAAAATCATAATCTTCCTTCCAACTTTTTGGTTTTCTCTTTTATAAAGTTCATCAATAACCTCTAAATTCCATTTCAATTTTTCACATAATAATGTAATTAAGTCTTGAATTATATTTTCGTGTCAAATATATACCGGGATTGTAAATACCATTACTGGCCTTTTAACATTATGTTTATCGTAGAAATCAGCGATAGTTTGGATAAATTGTAAGTATAGATTTTTTACCCAACGCTGATATTCATAAACTTGTTCTGCTGTAGTAGATTGTTTAATAATTGGTCAAAGCCATCCCTCGGTCACTATCAGAGTTTCATGGTCAAGTAATGGAGCAAATAATTTTTCATCTAGTGGTTTTGATACATCTTGATCAAAAAAATCAAAAATATTATCGTGGTAATCCTTATTATTCTTCCACCATTCTTGATTTTTTAACGCAAATCAAAGTTTAATATCAGAACCTATAAAGTCATATCATAAATAATTAGCTATAATTCACGTAGTTCCCGTTCCACAAAATGGGTCGTAGATTAACTTAAATTTCTTATTTTCAGCATGAGATAAAGCAATATTTATCATAGTATGCGTAAGTTTTGCAGGCATCATTCACATTTGCATACTACGTCATGGCTTATCAAAATCTGCTAACTCGTAAAGTTTAATATTCTGGTATCAAAGTACAATTCCCCATTCAGCTCCAATTTTGATTAGCTCAATTCATTTCTTTTTTACATCCATATCTGTATGCAATAATCCGACTTCTTTATATCTTTTTAATCACAACTGTTTTTTGAATTTGATTGCTTGGTTTTTATCTTCCATTCAAAGTATCTTTTTATCTCATATGTAATTAGATAGTTCAGAAATCGAGATTATCTTTCACCATTTAACCAATGAAGCTAAAGAAGAAATTTGATCTTCTTTTTTCGTATCAAAAACCATTAAATGCTTTCAGACTGTTTTGATATCTTTTGCATCTATTAATTTTAATTCTGCTAATGTTATTTCTGGGAAGTTCCCCACAACAGCAAAATACATTTAATTCATAAATTACTCAGATAAAAAGTCTCTTTTCCAATCTTCTAAAATACGTTCGAGATAAACAATATTATGTAGTCATAATAATGCTCATCACAACACTTCTTTTTCACGTAATAAATGGTGAAAGTATGCTTTAGTTAAATATTTACATGCATAACAATCACAATTAGATGTTAATGGCGAAAAATCGTTAGCATATTTTGCGTTAGTAATCTTAATATTTCATTCATCCGAAAATATAATTCCATGCCTTCATAATCTAGTAGCGCTTACACAGTCAAACATATCTATTCATTGCTCTATTGAAAAACGAAAATCTTCTGGCGTTCAAACTCACATCAAATACCTAGGTTTATCGTTAGGTAATTTAGGAGCAGTATATTGGATAACTTCCTCAACTTTTGCTCTTTCTTCTCAAACACTTACTCATCAAATAGCTATTCCATCTCGAGCATATTGAGACAACGTCTCAATTGATTCCTGACGTAAGTCTAAATAAGTTCCTCATTGAACAATAGGGAATAAGACTCCCCTCGTTTCATCGTATTTTGATTCAAAATGATCAAAAGCCCTCTTAGCCCAACGATGAGTCATCTGCATTTGACGATATGTATGTTTTTTATCTGCATCTCAAGGAGAGCACACATCCAATACCATCATGATATCTGATCAAAAATCTGACTGAATATCTACAACTTTTTCTGGAGTAAAGAAATGTTTACTTCCATCATGTGGGGATGAGAATTTTACTCACTCTTCAGTTAGCTTCATTCTCACATTATGTGAGAATCATCAGTCATTTTTCTTTCCAAGTCACAAGCTAAATACCTGGAATCATCAACTATCTGTGAGTATTAATCAATCATTCCGATTCTCAAATTTATGTAATCATCATGCCGCTTTTATTAATTCATTACCAGGACGTAAATATAAGTGGAAAGTATTAGCTAATATTAATTTAATTGGCTCAATATGAGTTCAAATATAATGTGGATCACGTAATAAATCTAATATTAATCATTTAATAGTTGCTTTAGTTCAAACTGGCATAAAAATAGGAGTTTTAATCTTAACTCCATTTAATTCAATTTCTCCAACTCTTGCATTTCACCTTTGTTTAAGTATAGTGAATTTTAGCTTGTTATGCATTGACTTTCTATATAATAAACGCATTATATAATAAAGAAAAGCCAAGAATAAGCAATGGATTTTAGTTTATACACATATCAGATATGTTAGAGGAAATTAAAAAATTAATTTATAGTAAATATAAAGCTGAAGATAAGATTTGATTATTTTTTTCTCTATTTGATGATAAATGAAATCTTCTGACTTCTAATGGAGTATTGACTAGCGATAAAACATTGGAGGAATCCATTAACCTATTATATAATTGAATAATTAAGAAAGAAGAAGGGAAAACTAAACATGTAATTATTGATGTAGTAACACAAATTACTGAACAAAAAGATGTAAATGCCTTCTTACAAATGGATCCTAAAAGCAATTGAGTATTATTAGCAGAAACACAATGAGATAAAACGTGAGTAATGTTACCTAATATGAAATGAATAGCTTCTATGACACAAGCTGTGGCATGAATAAAATCAAAATACCAGCTACAATGAGATGTAGCCATTTCAACTTTCACTGTAGATGAATTAACGTTAGATAAATAAGATTATTCTTTTATAACCTTACCATCTAAATTACAAATATATGCTTTTGGTAATAGTTCCTTAATTTTTTTTAACATTTTTTTATTTTTCTCATACCCTCTTCAAACCAATATTCATTCAATTAAACATGCTGGGATTCAAAACAATATTGCACTTTCTCTATCAGTAAAGAATGAATCTTTATTTTTTCTTTGAGGTACAAAGAATTTTTCATAGATATCAGGATGAACAAACTCTTTTACATCTTTATCAGAAATTCTTAAATTTAAAATATCTCACTGTTTTAAAAGTTTTGCATATTTACTATTTCAGTCCATAATTATTCATATTTGCACAAAATCTTGGGCTAAACTTGGCATAAATCTCGCTTCCTTTGTCTGCTCCATATACCAAGTATTAACTCATTCTTTTTTTAACCATAATAAGAAACTTTTCATTTCATCAAAAGAAACTATTTTTTGGTGAGAAGATCATTCTTTTCAATCTCTTTTCCAAAAGAAATATTTTATAGTTCATCAACTATAAAAATTAATGTAATCTTTTAACAAAATATCATTTTTTAAATTCCAAACTCCTACTGTATATAAATATTTTCATTCTCTTCATCATTCGAATTGTCATGTAATTAGTCAATTTTGGGAGATATACTCTAATCACTCAATATTTTTCCAAGTTCAATGTAATAATGTTCATTTTTTAAGTTTTACTAAATCTCACACTTTATAACCATGTTTCCTTTTCTTACAATTATCTACAATATCATAAAAATTATTGATCTGGTTTACTAACAGTTTCTTTGAATTCTTGTTGTGAATCCTAGATTTAACAAGTTGTAGATATTCATTTCTGTCCATATGCCAAAATATTTATGTAAAATTATTCCTTACGAAAAGATTTTAAAACATCATAATTTCATTCTCAGTCAATTTCAGAATATCACTTTGGAGACTCCTCTTTTTCCATGATCTGGAAATGTAAATGTTCTTCCCAATCTCAATTTTCTTCAGTAAAAGGAGCTCAAACTCTACCAATTATATCTCAAATTTTAATATTCTTTCCTTCTTCTGGTAATTGATCTGGTCCAAGATGTGCATACAATGAGTAAAAATTAGTTCCATCCGGCATTGAATGTCTAATGATAACTCTATGTCAAAGTCATCAATCCAATCATGATGCAACGACTTCTCAGTTATAAATAGATCTTACTTCAAATCATGCCCTTACATTATAATCTACTCACAAATGGTATTGTTCACCTTTATAACTTCTATTATCCGATGGTAATATAAATCATTTTTCGATTAAGTCTTTATAAACCTTCAATTCATATATCCTCTTATCTTTAGGATTGCTTTCCAATATACTTTTTTTCACATCTTCCTTTCACTCATCCTCTGCTCACTTTACCAACATTTCTACTAAATCTTTATAGGGAACTATCCTATCGATACCTGCTATTGGTTCTGAGCAATTATCTCTGATAAATTCCTGAACTCTTTCTTTTTTATCACTATCTTCATTAAGTTGGGCCATCTTAGCTTCTAATTCTCCAACTCTTTGCTTTTGATCTTTATCTTTTAACGCTTGGATCTCCTCAATTCCTTCTTGATATTGTTCTTGATTTTGTTCTCCATCAAGATTAGGCCTTCCACTAAAAGATCTCAATTCTTCTCAGTTTTCAATATGTTGAAAATCTTCCAT
>JAEEGL015123890.1_pt1 | contig 10640 bp, 4 predicted proteins | sample 9134231 | NCBI WGS metagenome assembly JAEEGL01 (sample SAMN16246548, study PRJNA631951) | gut metagenome | biome: gut microbiome; feature: rumen; material: fiber-attached | host: Bos | place: Iran: Karaj | collected 2018-10 | reverse complement strand
TTACATAAGGTAAACTGTAATGGTTGGTTTTTTCGGGCGGTCATGCCCGCCCCTACAATTAAACAGGAACCTCCTGCGCTTTATCATAGTGAAATGCTGATATTTCGGAGGCGTTTTTTCCGGGTAACCTGAACATCTCGCCAAACTGAAATTTGAACTCAGCCCTTTTTTCCATTGTTCATTTTAATTCCAAATTCCTCATTCCTAATTCCTAACTATACAAAAGCCCCGCCCGGGCGAGCCGGACGGGACTGGGTTGAAAGGGTTCAGATTATCTGCCGAAAAGACGCTGGAAGAAATCGGCGATGCCGCGGAAGAAGTTCACGAGCCACTGCCAGAACGATACCTTGTTGGTGCCGCCGTTGTCGGGATCGGGTTCATGCACCACACCGGCAATGGAAACAACGGAAAGGGCGGGTTCGGCGGGCACGGTATAATAACCGCTGCTGTCGGGATAAAACTCCTGGCCGTTCAGATACAGAACGTAATCGGGATAAGCGAAGCCGCTGTTGATATATACCTTGAACTTCAGTTCCTGCGTGGAGAACCAGCGATAGGTGGTGAGCGTTGTGATCTTAACGCCCTCGCCTACGTCAAGCACGTAGTACATGTTGTTCATGGTTACGAAGCGGATCGCCTTATCGGACTGATCCATCAGCGAGAGGACCTTGGTCTCTTCTTCACCGCAGCGGTTGCAGGTGCGCTTGGCCTCGCCGTCCACACCGTAGGTGGGCTCGGTAACGGTGACCCACTCGCCCCAGTCGTGGCCGAGAGCGGCGGCGTCTTTGAGCACGGTCTTTTCGCTGCAGTTGACGCAGGCATAGATCGCTTTACCAACGTTGGTGCAGGTAGGCTCGCTGTCGGCAGCGTAACCCACGAACTCGGTGAACTGATGCTTGTGCTGATCCTTCTCTGCAAGCTTGGCGATCAGGTCTTCCATCAACTCGGCGACCGTGTCGTTATTTGCGGGATCGTTCAGATCGTAAGCTTCGATCTCTTCAAGGTCCGAAATCAGGTCGTTCAGATAACCTACGCAGTAGATATCGTCGGAGAGCGCTTCGATCTGCGCGCGCAGGGCGGCGATGGAATCCGCCGAGATCACCCAAACCGCGTTGGCTTCGGCATTGGCGGCCGCAAACACGTACATGCTGCTGCCCACAAGCGAACCGGCGGTAACGGTCCACTCCTTGAAGCTGTAGCCGGTCTTTTCAGGCTCGGTGGTGATGCGCACGGTGGCGCCCGCGATCCCCTTCAGGGTTTCAACCACAGCGCCGTCTACCTTTACGTACAGCGTGTAGAGCAGGTGGTTATCCTTATCTGCGATAGCAGCGTTCATACGGCTGAGAAGATCGTCCAGATCGCTTGCGCTGGCGGGTACGGCGGCGGTCTTTTCGCCCTTTTCGGTAAGCAGCCCCTCAAGGGAGGCAACGTAATCGGCGTCATACAGATCGCGCTCGGCAAGGATGCCCTCGATCTGCCCGGCGGCGGTATTCAGATCGGTAAGATCGTACCACGAAGCGGTGATGGTTTCATCCGTATTCGGGAACACGTAGGTGTTGCCGCTGATGTGCGTGGTATCGCCGGTCCAGCCGATGAAGGCAAAGCCCTCGCGCTCGGGATAGTTCACGGTGATGGCGGTGCCCTCTTCCTCCGTGAATTCGCCGTTGGCTGCGCCGTTATCATAGATCACGGTGAGCGTGTAGCTCTCAACGTAGCCGTTGGGCTGGAACACTGCGTAAACGTCAAGGTCTTCTGCCGCGGGGCTGAAGGTCTTATCCCAGCCCATGAAGTCGAACCCGGTCTTCGCGGGCAGGCCGAGCACGTCCTCGGGCCAGCCGAATTCCTCGCCGGATTCACGCACCAGCGTGGCAAGGAGCTTCACGTCCTGATAGAAGTTGAAGGTATAGTTGGTTGCGCCGTCTTTGGTGTACTGCGCGATCACGGTCAGGTTTTCGGTAACGTTGTTCACCGGCAGGCTCCACTGGGCGAAGGTATAACCCTCAATCGCGGGAGCTGTAACCATACCGGAGGCGTCGCCGCCTTCATAAACGGAAACGCTTGTGATCTTGCTGTTATCGGCGGCATAAAACGTAACGAGATACGTGGCTACGGATTCAAGCGCGTCGGTGGTGAATTCCACGTCGGAGGTCACAGTGTAGGTACAGGGGTTTTCGATCTCTTCGCCGTTGGCATACAGCTTGAGGCCGGTGTCAATGTAGCCGTCCAGCGCGCTCGCGCTTACGGTGATCACGCTGCCGTAGGTATAGGTGCCCTCGTCCACGGTGATCTCGGTGCCCTCGCCTGCGGCGCTGGTCACGTTGTAGATGGATTCCGTTTCGCTGTATACGGCGGTAAAGGTAACGGGGCCGGTAAGTTCATATTCCGTAAGTTCTTCGGGCGTATAGGTACGCGTGCCGTCGGACCAGCCGTAGAAGGTATAGGTAACGCCGTTTGCGGCTTCCCTTCTGGGCGTTGCGCCGGTGTAGGTGGGGGCAGCCCCGTGATAGAAGGGCTTCGCGGCCTGCAGCACGGTTGTTCCGTCGTAATTCACGAAGGTAACGCTGTACTGGTTTCTGGCGTAGAACACCTTGAGAATGGTGGAACCGTTCGCAGCGGGGGTACCGGTAAGACGGGATTTCTGGATATCCACGGTAAAGCCCACACGCGGGTTGGGATCGATGGTGATGATCTGGTTCGTGGTGCCGTAGGTAAGATAGGTATCCACGGGCAGCAAACGGTTCTGCGCATTGAGGTAAGAACCGGAGATGTTCATCTCGTAGTTATAAACGTTCACGTCCACCATGCCCTCGGCCCAGTATGCCTTCAGACGAACGTTGCCGTGACGGTTCTGAATCTGATCCGCAGTGTAGAACTGCTCGCCCACGGTCCAGTTGGAGCCTTCATCCGCCCAAACGACCTCCCAATACCAGAAGCTGTAGCCCTGGCGCGGCTGCGGGAAGTTTTCGAGATCGCTGCCGTTGGCGGCGAAGATATCCGCCATGGTGCCGTTGGTTTCAATATTGTAGGTTGCGGTTTTGGTTTCGGTGTTTACGTTGTCACCATCCGCGGGGACCAGGGTCATCGTGTAATCGATGGGCGACCACGTTGCGTAAACGGTGCCGTTGTAGCCTACGTTCACGTAAGCCAGACCGGAGTGCGTATTGGGGTTACCGGACCAGCCGCCGAAGTGATAATACTCTTTGGAGGGACCCGAATACGTGGGCGTGTAGCGGAAACCGGTTACGGAGCCGCTCGTTGCAAGGACCTTATCGCCGATCACGGCGTAATCCGTTGTTACCAGGCTCGCAAAGGAACCGCCGTTGGGATCTACGGTAACCTTGGTGCAGAGGCCGTCGAGCGCGTCGGTAAGCGCTTTGGCAAGGGTGTAGGGATTCGAGTTGCTGTCCAGCTTTGTAAGGCCGATCAGAGCGTTTTTGAAAGCAGCCTGCAGCGCGGTCCATTTATAGTTGGAGTTCGCGTCGAAATACATGCTGGTGATGTTGCCGTTTGAAATGCCGTTGACGCCGAGAGAGGCCATTTCGGAGATCGCCCTCTGTACGGCGGCGCGCAGCGCGGATTTGTTATATTGTTTTGCAGTGAGCTGCACCGTAGCATGGGTGAAGGAATAGTCCGAGGAATTGCCGGGATCTTCGGTGGAATACATGCCCTTGATCGCGTAATTATACAAAGAATAATAGCTGTCAGCATTATCCTGGTTCGCAGAGGTGATCGTTGTTACGTTCTGCAGCGAACGGGGCCATGCGCCGGCGTATTTCACGCCCTCGGATTCATAATCGCCGTAATTGTCCCAGCTGTTGGTACCCTGACCGGCGATGATATAGCTGAAGTCGTTAAAGTACGCGGAGCGGGAATCGGAGGTGGTATCCGTTTTGGTATCCTCATAACCCAGCAGACGGCTGCCGGTGGAATAATCCGCGATATACCAGTTGCCGTTTTCGCCGTCCTGGTTATCGGTGGCCATCAGGCCGACCGCAAGGTTCGGGATCTGCCTCAGGTCGGTATAACGGGAGGAGTCGATGGTGATGTTGCCGTAAGGCGTTGCGTAAACGGCAGCCAGCACGTTGTGGTCGGTAAGGCCGTTCTCTTTGAACCAGTAGTCGAAGCTCGATACGTTGAAAGTGGAAGAGGAGGCGCTGCCCGAGCCCCAGTTCGTGGCGGGGCTATTATCGTGCCCGTCGGTATCGTCGAAGTGCGCCGTGGAAGTGGGCGTATTCGCAAACGCAAGCTTATATTTCGTGGCGCCGGAGTAAGAGGCGGTCCAGCTTGAATCCTGCGACAGGCCGAGCCGTGCGGTATATGCCGTATCGCCCACATAAGCGGTATCGCCCGCCGTGATGAAGGCGCTCATGCCGTAATCGCCGGAATAGTTGGGATAATAGTTGCCGTCGTGCGTGGAGCTCGTCTGCTGCGTGATGGAATGCACGCCGCTGATCCACGTGAGCTGCTGCGCGAAAGAGAAGAACGCCGCGCCGCCCCACTGGTTCTTGGTGCGCACCATGGCGCCCACGGGCGCTACGTAAGGCTTATATACGTAGGTAAGCGCGTAAGCTTTTTTCACCTTGCCGTCGGCAATGTCGGTGTACGTGAGCGTCCAGAGAATATAGCAGCCGTTGACGGCAGACCCCAGCGACGGGCTCATGCCGGCCGTGATATCCACGCTGCCGCCGGAGCTGATCGTTGCAGAAGAGAGCGTAACGCTGCCGCCGGAAAGTGCGGCAAAGGACTCGTTTACGAACTGATAGCTGATCAGCGCGGTAGGCGCGCCGTAGTTCTGCTGGTCGTAGGTATAAGCGTATTTGTAGTAGATCTTGCCCGTGGTGCCTGCATCGGCAAGCGGGGCCCCGTTGGCGTCGTTATTGACGTAATACTGGAAGGGGCTTGCGGTCGCCGCCGTCCAGGAGGAGCCGTTGGGATACAGATAGATCGCTTCCGGCACGACGAACGTAAGGTTATTCATCGGCAGAGCGGCGCTTCTGGCTTCCGCGGCTTTCGCCACCGCCGCCGGTACGATCAGCCCGAGGCTGAACATGCCGACAAGCATCAGCACGGAGAGGACCATGGAAAGCGATTTTTTGAAAACGGAATCGGTTTTGTACATAGCTTTGAATGAACTCCTTTCGAGCATAACTATACATTTATATAATACAATAAGAATATTTTTTTTTCAAGGAAAATTTTTTTGTGTCATAATTATCGTGCAATATGTTATTATTTTCATGCCGGAATTGTGCAAAATGAAAAACAGGCGGGGCTCCCCTTCACGGTTTATTCACAAAAATAATAAAATGTAAAAGCAGATTGCAAAACAGAAAAAAACGTGTTATAATTAACACATCAAATTGGATTGTTGCATAAAGGAGTGAATTTTCGACATGAAGAAGAGTTTTATGAAAACGGTAGCCGTGATGCTCGCGCTGCTGCTTACGGCAGGCCTCACCGCGCCCGCGTTCGCCGGAATGGGCGGAAACTACACCGCGCCGATCCCCACCGTGTACCTGCGCGGGCAGGGCTTCGTGCTGTATGCCGATAAGAACGATACGAAATCGGAAAAGATCCACGACGTTGAGATCCCCGACGGCTACATCGGCGACGCGGCGAAAGAAATGATCGGTCCGCTGCTGCGGGGACTTACCCTGAACCAGTGGGATACCTACTGCGATATGCTGGCGGAAGCCGTTGCGAAGGTGTATGAAAAACAGGCGCTTGACAACAACGGCGAGGCTTCAAACGGCTCGGGCGTGAATTTTTCGAGCGGGAAATCGGACCGCAAGAACGCCGACGGGTCTTATAATCTGAGCAGCTATACGCCGGATTACGACTGGCGTCTCGACCCCTGCGTCACCGCGGACGAGCTGAATACGTACATCCAGCAGGTCAAGGCGGCCACGAAAAAGAATAAGGTCAACCTGATCGGCCGCAGCATAGGCGCAAGCGTTCTGATGGCGTACCTTGAAAAATACGGCATGGACGATATCGAGACCGCCGTGCTCTACTGCCCCAGCTTTTACGGCATGGAGGTGTTCAGCCGCGCGTTCGCGGGCAAGATCAAGGTCGATTCCGACGGGATCGACCGCTTCGTTTCGTGGTACGTTGAATCCGGCAAGGCCGACGGCATGATGGGCGACGGGAACGACGATCTGCTGGACGTGCTGATGGACTTTGTTTCCGCCTCGGCGCGGTACGGCGCCCTTGATATGACCGCAGGCCTGATCCAGCGCATCTTCAAGAACGTTTATCAGAAGGTCTACCCGCAGCTGCTGGTAAAAATGTACGGCAGCATGCCTTCGTTCTGGAGCCTTGTGGGCGACGAGGATTACGAAGAAGCGAAAGAACTGATCTTCGGCGACAACAAGGATGAATACGCCGGGCTGATCGAAAAGATCGATAATTTCCATTATAACGTGCTGCTGAACGCCGAGAACCGCGTAAAAGAGCTGAGTGAAAACGGCGAAAAAGTGCAGATCGTGGTGAAATGCGGCGTGCCGATGGTGCCGCTGGTGGAGGACGCGGATAAGAACAGCGATATGCTCACCAGCGTATGGAGCGCCTCCGCCGGCGCAGAGTGCGCGCCCCTGGGGCAGCAGCTTCCCGCCGATTACCAGATGAGCATCTCCCGCAAGGGCCTTTGGAAATACCTCTCCCCCGAGAAAGATATCGACGCCTCTGCGGGCGTACTGCCGGACCACACCTGGTACATCAAGAACCTGGACCACCGCGACATGCCCGAGAGCGTGAACGTGCTGTTTGAGGCGATACTGAATTTCGACGGATATACAACGGTGTTCGATCTCGGGGATTTCCCGCAGTATCTTTACTACGACCAGGCGACCGGCACGCTCTCTCCCCTTACCGCCCCCGAACAGGAAGCAGCGATGGGGCCGATACGCGCTTTCTTCGCCCGGATACGCAATTACTTCAGAGACCTGTTTATCGTTCTCAGAAGGATTTTTAACAGATAAATCCCGGATACGGTAAAAGCAACGCTCCCGCACGGTGACCGTGCAGGAGCGTTTTTTGTTCAAATTTCAGTTTATCGCGCCGGTTTCACGAATATTGGTAGCGCGGTTCCTCAGAACCGCCCCGCCGTAAGGCGGAACCGTAACTCAAACAACATTTTAGGAAAGCTTTTGTATGATCACGGCTTTTTGAATAAGGAATCGCATTGCGGGCGGTTCTGAGGAACCGCGCTACCATGATAATCGCTCCGCGATGTTTGATCCGCGAACATCCCGACAAACTGCAATTTGCAGAATTACTGTTTTTTTACCTCTTCCATAATTTTCCCGAAGGCCTCGGCCATTACGGCGGCGGTTTCGGGGCCGGCGGAATTGGTCTCTTCGTAGTGGCGGCGGCCGAGGCGGTCGATGCCCTTATCGAGATACGGGATATCGGGGTTCAAAAAGAAATCGTTGGGCGGCAGAATGTAGCCGAGCTCGTCGTTGGCGAGGCCGAACACCAGAAGACGGTCGTCCCCGGCGATCTCGACCAACGTGGGGGGATTCGCCTCTGGCCCCTTGCCGGTGGCGGAGCCTTCGGCGGGCAGCGCGCCGCCGTAAACCAGCTCAGGGAAGAATTCGCCGGGCAGCAGCAATACCGGCAGGCCGCCGATCTCAAGATAGGTCATTTCGGAGAGCACCGCTGCACGTCCGTTCGGCGCAGTCCAGCGGTCCACGTTGATGATACCGACCATACCGGCTACGGTGAGCAGGCGGTTTTCAACCGGCACGAAAAATTCCCGCCGGATCAGATCGATCTGAGGCGTGAGGCGGGTCTCGTTTTTGATCGAGATCGCGTATTTTGCGAGCTTTACGCCGATAGAGCGGGTGTTTTCAAGAAGGCGGTGCTCTTTACGCAGCAGGTCTTCATCATCCACCCGCATGCTGATCATGCCGCCCACCGCGCCTACGGCGAACACCGTTTCGGCGCCGGTCTGTTCACGGATGTGCTCCCGCAGGTAGCAGGGATAATCGGCGCTGACGAGGCTGTTGCAGCCCTGCAGCGATTCGCAGTGCGCGGCGAAGTTCAGGAACCAGATCTCGCGCGTGCCATCCGCCGGAGCGAAGCGCAGCCGGGTGAGCATTTTGGAATACACCTCGGGCAGGCGGATATCCTCCTGCAGGTCCGGCACCTCGATCTGCCCGTAGTAAAGCTGCCCCTCGCGGCGGTCCTCATAGGCGGCGAAGGCGGCCTTTTCGGCGCAGGAAAACAGCAGCTCCATGAATTTCGGGTCTCTGCCCGTGCGGGGCAGCGGCCCCCACAGGCCCATCGTATCGATACCCGCGTGGTCATGGGTGCACATCACGTTGATATTGCGGCAGCCGGTCTGCGTGCGGAACGCGCCCAGACGCCGCTTCAGCTCTTTTACGTCCTTGTTGAGCAGGCCCACGGCGTCGATCGCCAGAAACAGCACGCCGCCGCGGCGGGAGCCGTCGTCCAGCCAGAGGGCGGACACGTACTGCGGGTCGATCACGCCTTTGGCGGGGTTGTTATCACGGTAACCGGCGATATAATACAGCGCCGTATCGATATCGTCCGGCAGAACGGGGGCGTTGCCGAACCCCGCGGTATAACAGGCGGCGGGCGCTTTTTTCAGCTTATCGAAGGTGCCTTCGTACAGTACGGGCGCCTGTTTTTTTGATGCGCGGCGCGTGCCGACGTTGACTACGCCCTGCAGCGTTTTATTCAGCATTTCCGTTATAATACTCATCTTTCTTCTCCCCTTTTCAGCGTTCGGAACCGATCTGTGTTTTCAGTTCCCGCAGCCCCTTCACCACCGTGCTGCCGGTGCGTTCGCCGAGGCTGATAAGTTCGTGGTAATGGTTTTCGAAATCGCCCATGATATAGTCGTTATCAGGCACGATATAGCCTATGGCGTCGTTGGCGAGACCGAAGGCCGCCACGTTTTCGCCGAAGGTTTCCGTAAGCGGCGGGTACGGAAAATCGGTTTTGCGGAAAGCCCCCGCCGCAGTCAGCGACGCGCCGCCGTATAAAAGATCCTGGCAGAATTCACCCGGCACGAGCACGGCGGAGAAACCGTGCCCCAACTCCAGATACCCCACTTCTGCGGTGACGGCGTAGGAGCCGTCTTTTTTCGCGATCACATCGTATGCCACGAGATTCAGCTTGCCCACGAGGATGATCAGGGGATTTGTGACCGGCACGGTGACCTGCCTGAGCCTTACGTTCAGGATGGGCGCGACCTTGGTTTCTTTTACGGGCGCCCAGTTTTCGTACCAAAGGGTGTAGCCGCCGCCGTTACGTTCGGCGTCTGCCATATCCCGCCGGATCTGCGCGCGGTCGCACAGAACGGGATCCGCCTCGATCTGATCCCTCGTTTTGGTGAGGGCAAGGGTGATGCGCGCCAGCTCCCGCCCGTAGCGGACACTCTGCTCGTAGCGGTGCGCCATGGTCACGTTATCGTTGCTGGCGCCGCGGCTCATGTAGATGGCGCAGATCGCGCCGTTGATGAACAGAAAGTTATATCCCGCTTTGCCGATCAGTTCGCCCATATAATAGATGAACTCGCCGCAGAGCTCCCTGCCGGTGCCCTGCCCGTCCGACGTGGGCAGGCCGGCGCAGTCCGGATGCGCAGGGAACGAGGCGATCACCGTGGGGCGGGAGGAGGGGTCTTCGGGCGTGAAGACAAAACGGTAGAGCGTGGTGGAAAGGGCGGTGGCCGAGGGCCGGTTGCGGTTGGAGAAATAATCGGGCCCGATGTCTTTTTTTGCGAAGGTGAGGGCGCCGGGCTTCAGGTCTTTCAGGGCGCGCAGCATCGCGTCCCCTGCCCTACGCACCAAAATGCGCATGAATTCGGGATCCGCGCCATCAAGATAAGTGCCGCGGCCGGTGCGGTTCTTCTTGAAATTATGCTTCAGCTTCTTGCCGGTGGCGGTCCACAGGCCCTGGGTATCCACGCAGGAGTGGGCGTGGGTGGAAAACACGTTGACCGTGCACAGCGTTTCGCTGACGCCGGAAATGCGCATCTGATCTTCAAGGTGCCGCCGGATGGCCTTGATATGCCGGTTGCCGAGGCCGATGCAGTCCACCGTGGCAAACAGGGAGACGCCCCTGCCGCTGCCGTCGTCCAGCGCAACCACGCGGCACATCATTTTGTCGATCACCGCGTTCACCTGATTGTTGAAGCCGTTGGCGCCGGTGAGATAGCCGCCCAGATAATAGGGGCGTTCGGCCCAGTCTTCGGGGGTGAGGTCCGCGTTGGCGTAGCCGAGCCGCCATTTTGCGCCCGGTGCCGCACGGCGCAGCCATTTCTGATCGCCGGGATAAAAGAAGCGGGAATGATCGTAATCTTCCCCTACAAAACCGGGGCCGTTTTCGAGTTTTCCGGCAATGCCGCCGAGACCCTTTGAAAGCGCCTTTTCGGCAAAGCGGACGAATTTTTCATCGGTAAGAATGGACATAACGGATCACCTCGTTCGGTAGCGCGCCGATGGCGCGAGTAGCTAGTTGTTAGTTGCTAGGTAGCCACTGATTAATTACCGGCTGACGCCTTAGCACGCGTCTTGCTTGCATATTTCCCGGCATCTTGCACAAATCCGCCTTGCCATACGTCAGTATGCCTGCGGCGGCTTTATACAATCTGCCGAAAAATCTGACGGCGC
>JAEEGL014459512.1_pt1 | contig 10640 bp, 8 predicted proteins | sample 9134231 | NCBI WGS metagenome assembly JAEEGL01 (sample SAMN16246548, study PRJNA631951) | gut metagenome | biome: gut microbiome; feature: rumen; material: fiber-attached | host: Bos | place: Iran: Karaj | collected 2018-10 | reverse complement strand
TAAGAAACAATTCTTTCTGCCTTTTTCATATTAATCCGTCCTTTCATGGTGTTTCTATATGTAAAACTAAATTATATCTTCGCTTCATCTACCCTCTTAAGGTCCTGTAGTAGGTGAAGGTGTTGCAGGACTGGGTGTAGCAGTTACGGTAGGAGTATGTGTAAGATTTCTGGTTACTACTGTAATGTTCTCTGTATACTCCTTACCCATGTACTCAAATACTATCTCCATACATACCAAATCGGTACCATCAGATCTGGGTATGGTATTCACAGCCACGCTCTTTACATTCTTTGATACTACTCTGTATTTAGCTACTGTGCCAAAGCACTCAGACTTAAGCTTGTTTATACCCTCGGTAGTAAGAGCATCACCGCTGACCATTCCGGTCGTATTATGTAAGTCTTTATAATACCTGATCTCACCGGCTGTCTTGTCTATAACATAACAGTATACGGAGTCATCCGTATTGGTATCTCCAGATATCGGAGCATTTTCCTTTGCTTTGATCCAAAGCACATCTGTAACAGATCCCGTAGCCAAGCTTACATTTGCCTGGTACTTATATGTCTTTGCTTCCATAAAAGCTTCGGTGAAAACTCTTTCCGCCGTTATAGCCTCTTCCTGCAGGGTAGCACTGGTATTTACCGTCTGATACATAGTCCTTGATGAAGATATAAAAGCTACCACCGCGATCATAAGGATGGCTGTTATCAAAACCGTCACTATCAACTCTACCAGAGAGAAGCCCTTGTTATCATTCATGATATTTTTAACTTTCATAAGCTCCCCCCCTCTTAGTTGCTATCAACATAACAACGGCCTGTAAGCTCTACCAGTACCAGATCCGTTTTATTATCTTCATTAGATGCTCTGAAGACTGAAAGCTTATTGATGCCTGTCTGTAAAGTCCCTTGAAGGACACCCGCTGAGTTATATTTACCTACAGCCGCTACACCGCCTGTGGATTTCTTGAAGTACATCTTTACCACATCAGTATCACCCATGGTAAATGCTTCACTCTCGCTAGCTCCAGCCACCTTTATAAACTTAACCTTAAACGGTACACTGCTTATACGTTGATTATGAAGGACATTGGTATCATCACCTTTACACACATCCACATTCAAAGTATCTCCCTGATAATACAACTTTGCGTAAACCTGAGTACTTCCGCCAGTTAAGTCTTTATTTTCCATTCCAAGAGCCTGAGCTCTGGTCTCTTTTAATATACTTACCAAACTTTTTGCAGCCGCATCAGCCTGAGACGAAAATATTGAACCAAAAGCCATAATCGCACCACCGGAAATGATGGCAATTATCAACACTGCTACAATCAATTCAATCAAACTGAAGCCGCTATCATCTTTTACCAATCTGTTTTTCATAGACCATTCTCCCCCTAATCTTTATGAAAAGCCTATCAGTTTCTTGACCATTCTTTTATCTCATTTACTACAAAGTTGCTTCCGTCATCTCCGCCTACTTCGAACGATCCGTCTCTTACACCGAATATCTCTCTGAATCTGGAGTTAGGATTGTCCAAATTAGAATCATTAGGAGCTATACCAAGCAATGCCTGGAACTCAGTAAGTAACTGGTCTTCTGTAGTATCCTCCCCACCTAAAGTGATCTTTCTCTCTGTACGACTGACCATACCGAGACACTCCATATTAAGACCTCTGTTGATTTTGATATCTCCACCGGCTATGATCATGCCTCTGAAGTTACCACTGTAATTAAGATTTACATTACCTGGAGTGATGATTATAACTGTAGCCTCTACAGGTGACCCACCATCATCAGTGACTGTCTGTGCACTGTTAAGTGTAACATTATCACCGGTTATGAGCTTATAATAATGTTTTGTATCAGTAGTAGTATAAGAAATCTGTGTTCCTTCTGAAGTAGTGAAAGGAGTATAAGGTCCTGCGAGCTTGCCTTCAAAATCCATAGCCGCATACTTGCTATGATCACCGGTGAAATCGCCAAACATATTACTGATGACATCAGTACCTGTTGCACCACCTTCACTTAAAGTAGTAAGTAAGGCATCAAAAATATCCGAATAAGTAGAGAGGTTAGTAGCCACGTTTCCGGCTTTACCGAACTTAGGCGATGCACTGCTGTCGTACTTAACCGCGAAGCCTTCTGTATTAACAGAAGAAGGAAGTTTTATCTCGCCGTTTGCAGTACCCAAAGCACCCATCTGCTTTTCAAAGAGTCCTGCGTATCTGCCACTTCCGCTTGATACTCTATTAAAATATGTGATAGCACTTGCTGCATCCTTAAAATCCCAGAATAGATATACATACTGCTCTCCATTCATGTATTTTACATGATGAGCTTTATATATACCACTATTTAAAAGACCGTCTACCAATGTAGGATCTGCACTTATATTCCCAATACTAATACTATCATATTCCGACTTCTTCATAGGGTTATGTCCTACGCCGTTTATAAATTCACCGGGTATAAGATATAATGCCTGAAGAGAACGTACGGTAACAGAGTCACCCTGTGAGTAATAATATACGTTATCAGGCTCTACGTCTGTTTCACCATAATAATAATTGTATACCGCAGAAGAACCTGTCGGATCAGGTAATGCTGCATACGCGGTACCTGCAAGGTTGAGTGAACTTAATCCTGAAAGATCAAGCTTAGCACCAAATCCGTTAAGGATGATTGCACTGCTCTTAGGCTTAGTAGAGCCTGCTATAGTAGGATTATAATATGTAGCATTAGAACTGCTGAATCCGTAAAAATCACCATGCGTACCTGTGTACTTAGCTTCTTTTCCGTTAAGTTCAAGATTGCCCTTAATATGTACATCAGTATCAAGAGTCTCGGTAGCATTACCCGTTACTACTTCTGCATCCTTCTTTATCACATATATATTATCACAATATACCTGAGCTGCCTCATTGAGATTGGTCAGGTGAAGAGGAGCTATACTTAATCTACCTTTTACATTTATATTCTTTCCTACTATAACATACTGAGAGTTCAGTTTAAGCCAGTCAGAAGCTGTAGCTGCTGTGTCACTTGCTGTCAATGACTTTACATTAAGATTATCAAAAGCATATATACTTCCTGTGATAGTCTGAGCAAGTTCGCTGTTATCAGGATTGATGCTCTTACCTGCTATCATTACAAAGTGATCTATACCATAGCTAAAAGGTGAAGAACTATCCATGATACCGGTAGCAGGAAGATTGGCCTTGAAATATATATCTGTCTTAATGACATTCTCAAAGCCCTTTTCATCTATATAAGAGATTTCTACGCCACGAAGTACTGCAGGATAAGATGTAGTATCAAAAGAAGCGAACTTTATGCTTACGATACCATTCTTTATAAGAGGATTATCCTCTGAATATGTGACCTGGTTTTTGATAAACTCTTCATCAAATGCGTACTTGCCATCTGCCCCTGCTGTACTAGCATATACATTTAAAACTTGATCTTGAAGAACAGTTACAAGTTTATCCTTGTACTGACCTTCAAAATACGACTTCATATTTGCAGGATTATCACATCCTTCAAGAGTTGCCGCATATGCTTCGGTAGCCGCTGCAGTACCCAACTTCTTAAGATACATATTAAGATCATCCAGTACACTTTCGGAAGAATAGAAGTTTCCGGAGGTGTCAGCCGTGGTCTTGGCAGCCTTACTATTACCAACCGTAAGAGTCAGTACGATAGAGGCTATGATAGCTACAAACATCATAGCAACGATTACCAGTACTAAAGATGCTCCTTTGTTGTCTTTTAACAAACCGTTTCTTTTCATTGTTCACACTCCTTTTCACGTTGCATCGATAAGTGTTGACTGCTTTTTCGATACCACATCCCCGTTATTATCAGTGATAGTCACGGTGATGTTCTTCATCTTGCTTATCATCTCCGAACTTGCAGTACCGAATGTAGTTAACTCTGTACAATACTGCGGAGCTCCGTCCGAAACCAAATTGGTATATACTTGTGTCTGGTCATCGACCGAGCCGCTTGCATCAAATGATACAAGATATCCCTTTCCTTGTAATGTCTTTCCATTTTCTGACAGTGCATATATCTTTGTTGATCCTGTCACTGCTTTATCTATGATAATCTTATCTCCATGACCGAGGTTAAGATTATTGCCCTGCTTGTCCTTAAACTGTCTGTAGGTAAGGACGATCATCTCCGGTAACTCACTATAAGTACCTACAGGATTAGCAGCTGTCTTTTCCTGGGTAACTACAGGTGTAGGTGTATATGAACTTGACCTGAATGGATACTTGCCATCTATCTGGTCATTATTTGCCTTATAGACCATCTTCTTTGTTACTGCATATTTAGTATTTCCATCTACGGTAACTTCCTCTATGCCTATATATATTTCTCTACTCAACCACTTAGGGATATTGGTCTTTTTCTTCATCTCCGCTTCCGAAAGTGCATCCGGTCCATCTTCAGCTCCTTGAAGTGCTGCTTGAGCAACAAAAGCATTTATAACATAATCAAAGTTGTCCTCTGATGAACTTACTACTATAGCATTCTGTATCCCCTCAACAGTAGGATATCCTGAGAAGTCATTCTGATTATCTGTGATACCTTCGAATACTACTCTGGCAGTGTAGGTCCTGTCATCCGTACCGCATTTTATACCGCTGATGGTAAATGTATTGCTGTCATTTTTAGCAAGTGTAGCTCCACTGAATACTGTCGTGATACCCTTTGTAGAGTCGACTGTAGCATCGGTTATCAACTTTTCCAGCCCTTTGGTCCCATAGGTCTTGCAGACCTCTATGGCGTTGACTGCCACATTTTCAGCATTGAGATTGTTCTCTGTCTGTTTGTTTACCTTAAGTGCAGCGTTAAGTCCTACCATTAAAGGCACAAAAGCTATGCCTACGATAAGTACGCTGACGATGACTTCAATAAGGGTTGAACCCCTTCTGTCATTCTTAAAACGACGTGCCCAAAGCATGGCTGTTAATTTTCTCCTTCCTCGCATAAGTTTCTCCTCCCTATTTACTCCCCTTTTTCTAACAATTACCTTTCCGCTGAACCATTATACTTACGATGCACCGGAAAAGCACCTGTAACTTTTATACACTTCATGCCTGCGCACTAAAATGGTGCGCAGGCAGAGTATATAAATATTATTCTTCATCAGGTGTAAGCACATACCCCTCTAATACCGGTGCTTCAGTATTCTGATTTTCATCTGCACCTTCTATAGGTTCTTCACCCTCTATAGGTGTCTCTTCCTCTATAGTCTTAAAGATATTTGCATTGCCAAGATCAATATCTTCAATGACAGGCTCAACATACTGATGCTTATCATCCTTAACACTAAAAAGATTAACCTTTATAGCTGAAGCTAAACGTCCCGTCTCAGCATCAAACTCAACATCAAAATTCTCGACATTCATCCTCTCGGGATAAGCGTTGATAAAGTCCATAACTTTCTTAAGCTGAGTATAGCCGCTTAACAATTTGAGTTGGAGTCCCCCTTGGAATATTTGTACAGCAGGTTCCTCTCCTTCATTCTTTGTTTCACTAGAATAAACATTGGTGCTGTCTAAGAAAGCTATATCAGATACTGTAACACCAGTCATATTGCACATCTTTACTATCATCATGATGGACTTTTCAGGAGAATTGCCCGGTCCATAGATTGAAAGAACCGTGTCTATTATTTTCCCAGATTCATCAATGCCCGAGTCATAAAGTGCTCTGTTAGCATTTTTCTGATTAAGTTCATTTAATCGGTCATTTTTCTGATTTATTTCATTCTGAAGCTGATCAGCCTTTGCCTTGTCTTCCAAGTAGAAAAATTTAAACGATGCTGCCACTAAAAGGATAGCTATCACAAATGAACCTAAAAGGATTTTCCCTTCATTGCCTTTCATTACTGCATACCCTCCATTTCTGCCGCTTTGGCTATCTCATCCAGCATATACAGATATTCTACTGCATCAAGCATATCCATTGTACCGTCATTGTTGAAGTCTCCGATGCCTTCAAGATTCAGATTCTCTATTCTAGCAAAGAGCTCTCTATCGATTTCAGTTATGACACCATCCTGATCTATATCATCGCTTGCATCTATCTGGCCATCATTATTGATATCATATTCAATCTTATCCCACATATCAGCTCTCTGTTTCTGCTCATATAGTATGATATCGCGGATATCTGTTACATCATCATTATTTACGTCACCGTACAGGTCGAGTTTATCTATCACGCCATCATTATTCTTGTCGTCGCTCTCATTAATCCTGCCATCACCATTTATATCCTGATCAAAGTAGCGATCCTTATATTTGCTAGTCAACGTAAACTTTACAATAATCTGACCGGTTTGATCAGAAACATCCTCTTTAATAGCAGATACTCTGCCTGACTCAAAGTATGGTATCTTTTGATACTGCAGAATAAGCTTTGCAGCTTCTTCCTTTGATAAAACTGATATATACGTAACAACATTATCTTTATCAGCTTTTAACTCAGATACCGACATTGAACTAACAGTATTAGTCTCTATCTGGCGAAGCACTTCGTTCCATTGTTCATTATTTCTATAAGTACCTTCATGGAACTCAATGATGCTGTTTGCTGCTGCCCTTGCGGCATTGTATTCTGCTTCTTTTTCTTCTATGCCTGAAGCCTCCAGTTCTTTTATTAAGACATCCAGTCTGTCCCTCTTATTTACCTGTTGGTTATACTGTCCTTTACCAATAAACGCCAGAACTATAGCACCTGCCAAGCCCGCAATAGCTATAATTACACCCAAGAATATCATCTTGTTTGCCTTTGCTTCCTTGGATACAGTTACAAATGTAAGAGTCTTATCAGCAGCACCGATACAAGCTGTAAGTTCCGAGGTATTGATGCCGGACTTGCTTACCGCCGAGCTGATTTTAACATCAGGTAAGTGATCGAGTGTAACTATCTCTACTCCGGAGAACTCATTCTCCAGGAATGCCTTAAGTCCCTTGACCCTGGCACCGCATCCACCGACGAATATAGTATTGAGCTCCGCATTCTGATTCCTAGAGTGGTAGTACTCAAGCACTCTCGAGAGGTTGCCCAAGAGCTGTCTTAATCCCTCTGTTACCATCTCCTTGGCACTATGCAGTCTCTCTGCTGCCTCTGAGTCCGGCTCGCTGAGCTTGATAGCTGAGAAACTCGGGAATACGAACTCTTCCTCAGAAAGCTTCTTTAATGCATCAGCTCTGGTCAGTGCATGGTCGGCCATCTCGCCGTCAAAATATCCACTCTGTATCAGTCGATCTGACAGTGCATATGCACCAAAGTTGATATTTCTCTGCAATGCATACATTCTGTTCTCGAGTACAGTGAACAGTGTGCTTCTCTCATTGATCTGCAGATACATATCCATCTGTCTGTGGCTGTCGTTCTGTAACCACTGATAGATAGCATTACCATTATAGTCTATGCTGACAATATTAAGGCCGGCCAGGCTAGCAAACGACTGATAGTTTGCTACCAGCTTCTGAGGTACTGCATAGACGATGACCTTGATCTGTTTCTGATCCCTATCTCTTCCAAGCACACGATGTACTATGGTGTGTCCGGAAGTATCCATAGGGAAGTACTCACTCTTCTGATTCTGGATGAAGTCAGCTATCTGATCATCCTTCATATCAGGTATACTTACCTCACGGCTCATGACCTTGTTAGAAGCAAGTGCGAATACTGCATTTTTAGTTCCAAAGCCATGTATCTGTCTTTGGAACTCTTTCGCAAAGGTCTCAACACCTTCAATTATACCATCGCTCACCGTCTTCTCCGGTGTAGGGAATATGACAGCCTTGTGAACGACCGGATCCTTCTTACCATAGTCTACCTCTATGACTCTGGTAACAACATCCGTAACTTCAATACTTAGTACTTTTGTTACAGCCATTACGCTCCTCCAAATCCCTTATAAGTACTGGGTTATTTATAACACATTTAAGGCTATGGATAGTCCTATAGCCCTAAAGTTTATATTTTATCAAGAAAATTATACCACATTTTTCGTCAAATGTACATAGATTTTATTGATTTTTTCCTGTCAAATCGTGCTTTTATTCTTAATTATATTTTATAAAATTGCATAAAATTTTTATATATAACGATTTAATTTTCTCCACTGTGCACAACTACAATTATTGTCAGAAAGTTTGCTTTGAGTATAACACAATCTTCTATATGGATTATATCGGATGTATATAAAGATATCTAAACCCCTTCAGCGAAAGAACCCAGAATACCAGTTGACTATATCCTTGCCAAACCACAGAGCAGTGACTATGCCTGCAGACAGATAAGGTCCCATAGCCAACTGCTTACCCTCACCTGATACCTTCATACGTATGATATGGATCACGCTGCCATACAGACATCCTGCAATAAGTGCTACCAGTGCCAGTTTCCAACCCAAAAATAGCCCTGCTACTGCCATAAGTTTTACATCTCCACCACCTATAGCTTTACCTTTAGACACATAATATATTATAGCCAATGGTACACTAACTATAAAGAAACCTATAATTAGTTCCATTGCCCTTCCTCTGGCATATAAAGATTCCCAAAACGATGGTGTCTTACCAATCAAATCACAGTACATATTGTAATATCTACTGTCCACCATTGCCAATGCGATTAATTTAACTACTCCCAGAATAAGGATAATTACATTTGTCCCGATTGGTATTTCAAAAGTTCGCCAATCAACAACCGTAATTACTATAAGTACCGAACAAAGTATACAGTTAAGGAAAATAAGCCCCACATCATATGCCGAAGCTGCCCAATCGAAAACATCATGTTCTTCCGATATTTTTACTGTAGTATACATAAACCTAATAGTATTAACACCAAAATTTCCAAACACAAGGCAAAGTACAGTCATGGCTCCGTTTGCAAATTCCACCAAAGGGTACTGCTTGCTAATTTTAGCCTTACAGTAACGGCATTTGCCACGAAGTGATAAATAACTGAATAAAGGAAAAAGGTCATACCATGCCAATGGATGATTGCAGGACATGCAATGTGATCTTTTAGATACAATCGTTTGTTTTAAGGGTATTCTTAAAATGCATACATTCAAAAAACTTCCTACTATAATTCCATATAAAAATGCCAATATATATATAATAATAACAAGTAAGTCTAAACTCATCGAACTAACCCCTCTACGTTTTATATTTTATGTACTTATTTCAGCACTTGCAAACCCTGTTAATGTGCTATATGTGTGTCCATCTTCATAGACATGCACTATCAATTCAATTTTAGTGGCATTAACCGGTGTACTCTTTAATTCCACTTTATTTTCAAAGTCATTAAGATCAGCATATCCACCCATAATAAAAAATTCATCCCAAAACGCTGGATTAGAAGAAGGATTATCTGAATCACATGTAACACGTGTCCCGCTAGAATCCTTTTCTATTGTAATGGTATAACCACCATCTTTAACCTCTGCAAATATATCTTCATTTGTTAGTGCAAACTGGCACATTTTTTCAATTCCTTCTTTAGTTTCAAGATCACTTGCAATACGTGAATTTTCTACCCATTTCATTACCTGAGGTGCCAATGCCACAGCAATTATTGCCATGATAAGTACTACCACAATCATTTCTACCAAAGAAAAACCATTGTTGTTTTTTTTCATGTTACGCTCCTTTGTTAAAATCATTCAGTAAAAAATCCTGTTACTCCCCAATTTGAGTATATCACGTTTCTTTTGTTATTGCAATATTTATTTACAATTTGTTCATAAAATGTTCAATTATTTTTAATCTCATTTTATTAACAACTAATTTACTCCTTTGCTTATAATCGATACTTTATATACCAATTAAACTATCAAGCTCTAAACTAATACATGTCAACAATAAGAATTGAGACAGTTAAATTGTTATTTGAGATTTTTCTACAATAAAATATCATCAAAAATATCAAAAAAACCTTTGCGGGTCAGCAGGATATCTCTGCCTTGAGTGACGCAAAGGTTTATTATTTGTTATGTGGATTTTTGTACTACGTAACTACAAAAATCTTTCTCCGGTAAAAACTTACCGTATATCTTCCGGTCCGGGTCTCCCCACCCAGACCGGAGATAGTTATAATTCGTCATAAAATTGACTTAATATCAATTTCTATCATTCTCACTTACATCAGATTACGAGAAATCCTTGATGGGATAGTTACCCTTTGTAATCTTAAGGCCATTAGCATCTACAGAAACTGTGAAAGTGAAAGGAGGCTGATTAACGCCTGATGAACCAGTCCAAGAAGACTCAACCTTGATATTCTCTGCATCAGGAAGAGTAACCTTCATAGCATTCTTTAATGCGTCAGGAGTGATTGTAGTTCCAGTTGAAGCCATAGAAACTGATCCACCTGATGATAAAGCATTGATAACAGTCTCATTTGTTCCAGCTACGTTAGCAGCAGTAATAAGTGCGTTATAATTCTCGATATCGTTTGACTTTCTTGAATTCTCAACCCACTTCATAACCTGAGGTGCAAGAGCTACAGCGATGATAGCCATGATAAGAACTACTACGATAAGTTCTACCAGTGAAAAACCTTTGTTGTTCATTTTCTTCATAACATTTTCT
>JAEEGL014417991.1_pt1 | contig 10640 bp, 10 predicted proteins | sample 9134231 | NCBI WGS metagenome assembly JAEEGL01 (sample SAMN16246548, study PRJNA631951) | gut metagenome | biome: gut microbiome; feature: rumen; material: fiber-attached | host: Bos | place: Iran: Karaj | collected 2018-10 | reverse complement strand
TTTGCAAAGAGCATCTGGATCGAGACGGGACGACCTGCCAGGTGCTCCGAAGGAGCGCGTGGCGTTACCTTGTTTAGTCCCGTCTCGCGCGGTGCCTGGCACCCCGTCTCGCGCTTATAATTGTTGGCGGAAAATCAGAGACGTTATATAATTATTTCAAGAGAATGGTGCTGACAGTAACAGGTTGTGAGGTAACACAGGGGTAAACAATGATCAGAAAATACGGATCAGCCATATTGGTGATCGTTTTGGTGCTTTGTACCGGCGGATGTGGTGCCGATGATAAGATTACCGATCAGGGCCGGTCGGATTCACAGATAACAGTGACGAGAGAGGATCCGGAAGAAGCGGAAGACACAAACATAGCTGATACGGACATTTCGGAAGATATGAACGCTGAGGAGCCGAAGATCCTGGTATTCAGAGACGTTTTCGGTGAGGAATACCAAACAGAGATCAAATCCGATATTGAGCCCAGTCCATACAGTAAAGAGCTTTTTGTACATGAAGATAACAGCCTTACATACAATGACGACGGATATGACTGCTTACTTGGTGTGGACGTTTCACATCATCAGGGAAAAGTTGATTGGAAAGCCGTCAAAGATCAGGGTTATGATTTTACATTCCTGAGGATCGCGTACAGAGGGTACGGCAAAGAGGGTTCACTGAATCCGGATAAGACTTTTGAGCAGAATTATGAGGGAGCAAAAGAAGCAGGTCTGTCGGTCGGCGTGTATTTTTTTGCCCAGGCGATCAATGAGACCGAAGCGGCTGAGGAAGCGGAATATGTATTGAACATCCTGAACGGTCGTGATCTTGAACTTCCGGTTGTGTATGATCCCGAGAGTATTCTTGATGATGAAGCACGAACGGATAATGTTACTGCCGAACAGTTCACAAAGAATTCGAGGGTGTTCTGTGATAAGATCAGGGACTCGGGGTATAAACCCATGATCTACTGCAATATGCTTTGGGAAGCGTTTCAGCTCGACCTGAGCGAACTTAAGGACATACCTGTCTGGTATGCGGATTATGAGGATGCTCCGCAGACACCGTACAATTTTGAATTCTGGCAGTATTCAAATGAGGGCAGTGTTAAAGGGATAGACGGAGCGGCAGATCTGAACATTTGGATGAGACATAAATAAGCACAACAGAATGGACACCGCAAAAGGAGACAGGCAGATGAATATGGCAACAATAATAGAATCTATCGATAAATTCTTATGGGGATGGCCTCAAATAGTTTTATTGCTCGGCACCCATCTTTTCATGACTTTCAAAACGGGATTCATTCAGAAAGATATATTCAAAGCCATAAAACTTTCCGTAACAAAAGACCCTGATGCACCGGGTGATGTGTCCCAGTTTGGCGCTCTTACGACCGCACTTGCATCAACGGTCGGTACGGCAAACATTATAGGGGTAGGAACAGCAATCGCTCTTGGAGGACCGGGTGCGGTTCTCTGGATATGGTTTACGGGAGTTTTCGGAATTGCCACCAAATATGCCGAGACCATTATAGCTTTAAAATATCGTGTCAGAAGTGAAGACGGAACAATGATTGGCGGAGCCATGTACGCTTTGGAACGGGGGCTTAACATGAAATGGCTGGGAATAGTGTTTGCGATACTGGCATCGATCTGCGGCCTTGGCATAGGGTGTTCCGTTCCGGCCAATGCTGTTGTATCCATTGTAAGGCAGAATTTTGCCTCTGATGGATCATCCGCGAGGATCATCACTTATATTACGGCTGCGATCCTTTGCACGTTAGTCGGATTTGCCATCATAGGAGGTGTCAGATCCATTACAAAAGTGTCTGAAAAACTTGTGCCTTTTATGGCCATTTTCTATGTACTCGGCTGCCTTATCATACTCGTGATGAATGCGGACGTAATGGGAGAAACAGTATCTACAATAGTTTCTTCGGCATTTACACCAAGAGCGGCAGGAGGAGGATTTATCGGAAGCACCATTTCCACCGCATGCAGATACGGGATCGCAAGAGGACTGTTTTCCAATGAATCGGGAATGGGATCCGCACCTCTCGTGGCTGCAGCGGCGCAGACAAGAAATCCCAAAAGACAGGCTCTCGTTTCCATGACGGGAACTTTCTGGGATACGGTGGTAGTCTGCCTCATGACGGGCCTGGTGCTGGTATCATGTATAATCAAGCATCCATCCATAGACGGTATGAGCGGTAACGGTTCCGAACTTACCTCACTTGCATTTTCTACCATTCCCATCGTCGGTAATCCCGTTCTTGTGATAGGTCTTATTTCATTCACTTTTTCAACCATGCTGGGATGGTACTACTATGGTGAGCGTTGTGCCGTATACCTGTTTGGCGAGAAGATCATTCTGACATATAAGATCATCTGGATAGGCGGGATACTTCTCGGTTCGCTGGCAGAACTCAGGATAATATGGAATATTGCAGATGTGCTGAACGGACTTATGTCGATACCCAACATTGTGGCGGTTCTGCTCCTTTCGGGTATGATCGCACGGGAAACCCGAAAGTATGCAGGCAAACATATTGATGATAAAGATGAATCAGAGATTCCCCTGATCCATAATTCAAAGAAAGGTATTCTTATGTAAGGATTTTCCACTCCAGCCTGTGAAGTTCCCCTGCCTGCTCGAGGGCGGGAAAACCCTGCTGGCGGAGTGCTTCATACAGAACTATCGCAACACTGTTTGAAAGGTTAAGTGAGCGGTTGTCTTCGACCATGGGTATCCTTACGCACGTACTCTCGTTGTCGACGAGGATCTCTTCCGGGATACCGGCACTCTCTTTTCCGAACATAATGTAATCATCCGCGTCGTACTTAACATCCGCATAGGTACGGCGCGCTTTTGTTGTTGCCATGAAGATCCTGGCGGGGTGATTTTTTTCAAGAAAATCCGCGTAGTTTTTGTAACAGGTAACGTCAAGTTTCGGCCAGTAATCAAGCCCCGCTCGTCGTATACTTTTCTCATCGAGCATAAAACCGAGCGGTTCTATAAGGTGAAGCCTTGCTCCCGTCGCCACGCAGGTCCTTCCGATATTACCCGTATTTGCGGGTATTTCCGGTTCAAGCAGAACAATATTCATACCGGTATTATAATACAAAACAAAAAACATGGACTAAACTCTTGCATCGGTTAACATAAGATCATATAATATCAGTTAGCGCATTAGTGAAAAGGAAAAATAGCCAAAACATATAAATTGCATTTTGAATCAGAGGAGTAAGAGGGAAAGATGATGAAAACAGGGATCAGAAAACTCATTGTAGTAGCGGCGGCAGCTTTTGCATCTCTCGCGGCATGTACAATAACAACAGAGGCGGCGACGCTCAAGAACGTAACGAACGTTTATATCACCAAGAGCGGATCGACATATCATGTTAATTATGACTGCTCGGCCATCGATTCAAAAAGGATATATGCAAAGACGCTGTATAACATCCTGAAAGACGGCAATTACAAGATGTGTAAGACCTGTGCCAAAGAGATCGGCATGAACCTCGATGATTCGCAGAAGCTGACACTTGATATGCTACCTTATGAAACTTCGGGAGAGATCCACTTGAGGGAGTCGGAATCGTCAGGCGCAGGTTCGTCAGATGAATCCCTTAACAGCAATGAATCCAATTCATCCGGCGGAAGTTCATCGGGAAACTCATCGGATGAATCCCTCAACAGTTCTTCGGATGATAAATCCAGGAATGAGGAGACTGCTTCCGACGGATCAAATTCCTCTAACGGATCAGACCAGACGAAAGATAAATCCGATACATCAAAGAATACAACCACAAAGAACAACAACAGCAACAACAGCGATAACAGTAACAACAGCAAGACCACAAACAATTCAAACAAGAGCAGCAAGAAGACAACTTCCAAGAATTCTTCGGGGAGCGGTTCGAAAAGCAGTTCAGGCTCCGGCGAACTGATGACACAGAAGCAGAGAAGGAACAAGTTCCTGTCAAAGAGTAATCCGGCAAGAGGCAAGAAGCCGAAGACAGAGCAGAGACCGGATGTGGACGGATATGCATATGCTGATTTTGCAAGATTCAATTCCTACAATTCCGATAACGGACTCGGAGGAACTCCCATCTATCTGTACGGAACGATCAAGGATGTACAGGCTGTAAAGCAGAACGGTTCCGTATACGGAGTTGCGGTCATGGTGGATGATTCGGACGGGTACCAGTGGTATATGAGATGCAATTGTAACAAGGCAAACTTTGATGCTCTGAAATCCGAACTCAAGGGTAAGAAGGCAAACATTTTCGGAACGTATGCCGGTTACTCGGGAGTTACGAACAGGCCCATGATGGACATGGCAAGACTCGTTGATGCCGACGGAAATGACACAGATATGTCATTATTCAACTGAAGAGATCATCCTTTGAGTTCAATGGTCTTGTGGCAGTACGGACATCTGGCATAAGTTTTTTGGACATTCGTTTTGAAGATCTCATGGCAGTAAGGGCATTCCATCCTCATAAGCTGAACGTCTTCATCATCGGAAGTTGTATCAACAGCTTCAATTGTATTTGCAGCGGCAACGGTTCTACGGGTTGCCGCTTTTCTTGCGCCGCCTGTAACCTTTTCGAGGTCATTCATATCTATGGTGTTTTCTTTTGTCATGACATATCCTTTCATAGCCGGTTTCTTACAACGACATATCTCATTCTACCACATATGTGATTTTTCCGCATCCTCAGGTATATCTATCGGATTGCGGCACGCCTTTGAGGTATGATAAAATCATAGCGATAACTGCATTCATACGGAGAGAACAACATGAAAATCATCGAAGATCTCAGAACACAGATAAACAGCGTATTCATCGGCAAGGAAAATGTTGTGGAGGATGTGCTTACATGTCTTCTTGCACAGGGACATATACTTCTCGAGGACGTTCCCGGCGTCGGCAAGACAACGCTTGCAAAGACACTTGCCCGTTCGATGGATTGCAGTTTTGCACGTATTCAGTTCACTCCGGATACTCTTCCGTCCGATATCGTCGGATTGTCCGTTTATAACATGAAGACGGGAGAGTTTGATGTCAGATCAGGCGCGATCATGCACCAGATGATCCTCGCCGACGAGATCAACAGGACATCCCCGAAGACTCAGGCCAGCCTTCTTGAGGCGATGAGTGAGCAAAAGGTCACGATCGACGGGACCACGTTCGAACTTCCGAAGCCGTTTCTTGTCATCGCAACGCAGAACCCTGTCGAATTCCTGGGAACATATCCTCTTCCCGAAGCACAGATGGACCGTTTCATGATGAGACTGTCCGTGGGTTATCCCGATGCTTCCGAAGAGATAAGGCTTGCCAGGAATTTTGTTGAAGGTACGAGTGTCGAGACACTTGAGCCGGTATGCACCTCGGATGATATGCTGGGGCTGTGCGAGGATGTTAAGCAGATACATGTCAGTGACCGTGTGCTTGAATACATACAGAACATCACGGCATCAACTAGAAAAGAGCCGCGTTTTGTTCTCGGAGCGAGTCCGCGTGCAATGCTCGCGCTCGTTGCGGCTTCGCGTGCAAGGGCATTTCTTGAAGGTCGCGATCACGTAAGGCCTGACGATGTGAAAGCGGTCACGGTGAACGTTCTTCATCATCGTCTCAATCTCACGGGTGAAGCCAAGATCAGAAAAGAAAACACGGACAGCATCATCACATCTCTCATGCTCGCAGTCAAAGTTCCGATGGAGTGATCTTTGAATGAAAAGGAACAGGATCATTTTACTCATTTTATGGATCATGTCCCTTGTCGCGATCTCCTTTTACGGGGGACCGGTCAGTTACGGCTTTTTTATTGTCTTAACGCTGATACCGATAGTATCGCTTATCTATATCATCTGCGTCATCGCGGGTTTTCGCATCTACCAGAAACTTGACGGAAGGAACCTGATCGCAGGTCATTCAACCCCGTTTTATTTTACGTTGCAAAACGAAAGTCCTTTTTCATTTGCCGGCATCCGCGTCATATTTTATTCCTCTTTTTCAACGATAAACGGACTCGATGATCTGATCGAGTATGAGCTGGCGCCTCACAGCGGAATTAAGAAAGAGACGGAACTCATATGCAGATACAGAGGCGAATATGAGGTCGGTATCAAGAAGATCATAGTGCAGGATCATCTGCGCATCTTTTCCGTATCATATAAAAACAAAGAGCCTCTTCGCGTAAATGTCCGTCCCGATATCATCACGCTTTCACAGCTGAATAATGATGACAGGATTATTTCAAGCTTCAAAGATGCGAGGGTCAATATGACCGAGCCCGATGTTATCGCCCGCGAGTACGTTCCCGGGGACGATAAAAAGAGGATACACTGGAGGGCTACAGCCGCCATGCAGAAGCTCATGACAAGGGAGAGCATCGGTCTTCGCCGGCAGGGTATCGGCATCGTTATGAATCCTCAGAGGATAAGCGATAAAGAGGAGGAATACCTTCCCGTAGAGAACAGGCTGCTTGAGACGGTGATCGCTCTGGTACTGTTTTATTCATCCCAGAACATACCCGCGAGCATATACGGGATCGCTACCCCCTTTGAGCAGATAATAAGCGACATGAGACAGTTTGAAGGATTTTACGAACAGATATCCGCCTTCTCTTTCGATAAGGCGAAAATCCCTTCCGTACATTATGAAGAAGTCCTTCGAAGCGGCACCGTCACGGATAAAAAAGAGGTTTATCTTGTCACGGACACTGTCGGTGAGAGTGAGAGATCGTTCATGGATGAACTGGAAAAGACAGGTATTCCTGTTACCCATATTTCGGAGGTGACGGGATGACGGCATTTGTTTTTGATATCATCAGCATACTTCCTGTAAGCCTTGTGGCGGTACTTTTCGGAAGAACATATTTCGCTGACGGGGCGGGGGACGGCCGGCTTTATATCGCGACTGTCCTTCTGACAACCCTGTGCACCGCGTTCTGTCATATGAAGGCCAGAGGAAGGATACTGCTTTCCGGTATCGCTGTGGCAATTGCTCTCGGAGTGTTCTTTGCAGGAAGAGAAGAACTTACGGGAAGTTACATTTGGCTCCTTCCGGTGTTTTTCATATGTGTGATTTCTTTTCTGATCGGAAAGGCAGCCGACAGATATATCGCGATCAAAGCAACACTTGCGTCAGTGCTGTTTGGGATGCTCATCATAATGATGGTAACGAAAAGCCGGGATATAAAGGGTATCACGGTTGCATCGATCTTTTACATCATCCTTTTCATCGCGGAAGCGATACAGATGAAGTGGAAAAAGGAAGGGGATCCCGGGATCAGGGCTCACGTTGTATATATGCTCCCGTTCATACTTGCAGTCATCATCCCGTTGTCCGTGATCAAAGCACCCGACAGACCGTATGACTGGAAATTCTTTAAAGACCTGGCGAAGAATGTGCGGGTGGGATGCGAGATGCTCATGCAGGCACTGTCCGGTGAAGGCGACTGGGACGAAGGCGATACGATGGGATTTTCCGAAAGGGGAGCGATCGGAGGAAGTGTCTCGGGCGAACCCTATACCGTTCTTTCCGTCTCATCCGACACGGAAAATGACTACAGGCTGTATCTGTCGGGAAAGACATTTGATACGTTTGACGGACGAAAATGGGAGAAGAGTGATAAGTCCGATATTGATGAAAAGACATACGATCTTATCGAGACGATTGCGGCGATACGTAAATACGACAGCGAACATACGGAAGATCTTCTTAGGAATGTGATGCTTCATGTCAGATACGAGGGTATCAGGACAAAGCATCTGTTTGTGCCTGCAAAAGCGATTCCTGAAATATCGCAGATGTCATTTTCCCAAAACGGAGGTGACATGGTAACAGGTACGAGAAAAAAGTCCGATTACATCATCAGATACTACAGGATCAACAGGGACGATCCTGCCTTTGGAGATCTTCTTGAAAGTGATATCAGAGTATCGGAAGAAGACCGGCAGCAGGCGTTATCAGAGTATCTTGCGTCAAAGCGGGATGTGTACTCGGAGGAAGGCCGGAGGCAGTACAGACAGCTTATCGACGATGTTTATCTGCAGCCGGTAAAGCTTTCGGACAGAACACGTAGTTTTATGGATGAGTACCTTGAGGGTGCCGACAGTGATGTTGAAAAGCTTCAGCGTTTTGAAAAACTGTTAAGTTCGTTCAAATATACGAGAACACCCGGAGATATCCCGGAGAATATATCTTCGGAAGGGGAATTTCTTGACTGGTTCCTGTTTGAGAAAAAAGAAGGGTTCTGTACGCATTTTGCCACATCGTTCGCACTCCTTGCCAGGGCATACGATATCCCCGCACGTTACGTGCAGGGCTACAGCACACTTTCAAAAAAGCTGAAGTTTGATATCGGATCCGACAGGACGCATGCCTGGCCTGAGGCATATATTGAGGGGATCGGATGGCTCGGATTTGAGCCGACTCCGGGATACAGGCAGACTGCCGGCTGGGATACGTCGGAAAAAGAAGAAGCTCAGACGTCCGGCGAAAGTGTCCATTCGACATATGAGGGAAACAGGACGGATGCCGGTGAAGGCGGAAGCGAAGTCATCGAAAAAGAATCAGGGATAAGAAACGTTCTGTCTGTTCTTGCCAGCCGCTTCGTAAAGATAATGGCAGCTGTCATAGCAGTATTCATTGTCCTGTTCTTTATTGCGGATCGTGTGATTGGCGGATACAGATACCGTCACATGAGCGATGAGGATAAGATCTTCGAACTGTGCCGAAGGAACATGAAACTTCTGAAACGTATCGGATACGGGATCGCTCGGGGTGAAACGCTTGCGGAGTTTCGAAGCCGCGTGCAGAAGGATGTTCCCGAAGAGTTTGTCGGCTTTACCGAAACATACCAGGATATCCTGTATCGTGAAGGAAGTGACCGGCATGAATGCGTACCTTCCATGGAGGAGGGTAACCGGATGCTGAAAAAGTATGTTTATGGCGAATATATGCGGCGTTTCGGCCTTATGAAAAAAAATATCAAAAAAAATGAAATTTGATATAAACTATTTGATCACACCGTCCGATATATGATTTAGAAAGCGTAAGTGGACGTTTTAACCGAAACGGATTTCGGGGATCATCTCAACGGATTGAGAACAGACAGATCATACACACTATTTCTATCTTTTCCGTTCGGAATCTTTTCCCGAAACCGATGTATTTGTGCTATAATCATATAGGAGGTAGGTATCATGAGCGATATGAACGTAGGAAGCGTATCAGGCGTTTACAGTGCCATAAACACAACCATATCAGGTGGCGTTGAAGCAGCGGCAGGTTCCGCAAACGGAGCAGCAGCGGCAGGTGACGTGGCAGCCGTTTACGAGAAGGGTGCGGCAGTTGAAGAGAAGAAGGCTACCTATTCCATTAACAAGATGAGTGCCGAAGAAAGGGCAGCTCTCGTTGAGCAGCTCAAACAGGACGAGCTTGACAGAAGGAACCAGCTTGTGAGCCTTGTTCAGAAGATGTTCACGGATCAGGCCGGAGTATCAAAGCTTTCCGAACTCTTCACACCGGACAAACTCAAGGATGTCAGCCAGGCGGATATCGATCAGGCAAAGAAGGACATCGCGGAAGACGGATATTTCGGTATCAAGCAGACATCACAGAGACTGTTTGATTTTGCATCGGCTCTTGCGGGCGATGATCCCGAAAAGATGAAAGAGATGCAGAAGGCTATGGAGCAGGGCTTCAAGGAAGCAACAGGCGCATGGGGCGATGAGCTTCCGGATATATGTAAAGATACCCTTGCTGCGGCAAACAAGATGTTTGATGAGTACTACGCATCAAAGAACCAGTAAGCTTCATTAAGGAGGCGATAAGATGTTTGATATCACATCAATGCTCGGAGGTTCGAACAACCAGAATTCCGGCAACTCGGTCGGGGGATTTGATTTTGCAAACTATGCGGCCATCAAGAACGGCAGTTACGGCAAACTTGTGAAGTCATACTATGGCGGGACAACGAAGTCCGTTGACGAGGCCAAGGTGGCATCACTGAATTCAAAGAATTCCGAGAAGACAAAGAAGCTCAAAGAGGAAGCAGACAATACCGAAGTTACCCTTATCAAGAAGAATGCTGACGAGCTCAAGGCTTCTGCGGAGGCTCTCGATAAAGATGAGCTTTGGAAGAAGACAGACGGCAAACTTGATATGACCAAGGTTACATCTGCGGTCAAGAGTTTTGCGGATAACTACAATAAGGTCATCGACCAGGCGGGCAAGGTTTCGTCAAAGGAAGTTACGCAGGATGCCACCAATATGGTGCAGCTCAGCATTACCTACGGAAAAGTTCTCGGCAGAGTCGGTATCAACATCGGCGAAGACGGAAAACTTTCCGTTGATGAAGATAAACTCAGGAAGGCAGATGAAGCCACACTGAAGACACTGTTTGACGGATTCGGATCATACGGATCCCAGATAGCCGACAAGGCAGGCAGTATCAATCGTGACGCGGATCTTTCATCATCGATCTACGGAAGCGACGCAACAACATCTTCGGCTCTTTCCAGTCTGTATAACCAGCTGATCTGAGCTTTGAATGAATACATAACCGATTCCTTTACTTTACTTACGATCGATCCCGGCAGAATAATCTGTCGGGATCATTGTTTTGCGT
>JAEEGL014348850.1_pt1 | contig 10640 bp, 7 predicted proteins | sample 9134231 | NCBI WGS metagenome assembly JAEEGL01 (sample SAMN16246548, study PRJNA631951) | gut metagenome | biome: gut microbiome; feature: rumen; material: fiber-attached | host: Bos | place: Iran: Karaj | collected 2018-10 | reverse complement strand
TTACGAAGAAAATATCGATGATATTGTAAATAAGCTTCATAATTATATTCCAAGCAAGGATGATAAAAAGAAGAAACCTGCAGCTTCTCCAGCTCCTGCAAAACCTGTACAGGCCGCTCCTGTTGCACCTGTAGTTGCAGCCGCACCTCAGGCTCCTGCTTCATCTGGTGGAATTGTTCTCCCAGAAATTACAGAGGCAGACTTCACAGAACTTAAACAGACTTGTGAAGGTAACCAGAAACTCTGGTGTGTTGCAGTTAAATTCGATGAAAACAATCCTATGAATACTGTTGGTGGAATTCAGGTTTTCGCCGCATTGAAATCAGTTGGAAACGTTCTTAAAACTGTTCCAGATTTTGATGCTTTGTATGAAGACCAGTTTTTTGAAACAGTATTTTATTACCTTGCAACTGATGCAGATGGCTCTCAGATAGAAGATGTTGCTTTCTTAAGTGATGTTACTCTTATTACAGATGCACATGAATTAGTTGATTATACAACAGGAACTGCTGCAGATTCTAAATCTGCTCCTGCATCGGCACCAGCTGCTGCTCCTGTTTCAACTCCTGCCCCAGCTGCAACTCCAGCTCCTGCTGCTCAGCCTGCTGCAGAAATGAATGCTTCTCAGGAAGCTCTTCTTGCAGATATTTTGAATGATAATGTTCTAAAGCCAGAAGCAAAACCTGCTGCAAAGGTGGAAGAGAAGAAAGAAGAAAAGAAAACTGAACCAAAGAAGGATGCTCCTGTTCATGCACAGCAGGGGTCAATTCTCCGCGTTGATTCACGCCGAATTGATAATCTTATGAATCTGGTATCTGAAGCTGTTATTACAAAGGCTTCTTTCAATCAGCTTTCAATTCAGACTGCTTCGGAACTTACAAGATTCCAGTCTTTAGAGACAGAATTCAAGGAAAAACTTCATACATTATTCGATAAATTACCAGAATTTATTGAACAGGTAAAAGATGGAGTTCCTCCTGCAGAAATCAGAAAATCTATTATTCAGGAATATGGCGATTTAAGTGCAATTTTTGATACTTATGAATCTGAAACAAAGAATATTTCTGGAAAATTCCGTTCTTATACACAGAACTTAGGTACAATTGCAAGCGATCTTCAGGAAGGCGTAATGAAAATCCGAATGGTTCCTATCAATCAGATTTTCAGCCGTTTCCCTCGTGTTGTTCGCGATTTACAGCGTGATCTTAATAAGAAAATTGATCTGGTAATAGAAGGTGAGGATACAGAACTTGATAAATCTGTAGTAGAAGATCTTCTTGATCCAATCATGCACTGTGTAAGAAACTCTGTTGACCATGGTATTGAACTTCCTGCAGTTCGTGCTGCAGCTGGTAAACCAGAAACTGGTACTGTTTTATTGAAAGCATCTAACGAAGGTAACATGATCGTTATTGAAATTAAAGATGATGGTGCCGGTATTGATGTAGAAAAGGTTAAGAAAAAGGCTGTTGAAAAAGGTCTTATTCATCCAGATAAGGTTATTTCTGATCAGGATGCATATCAGCTTATTATGCAGCCAGGTTTCTCTACTGCTGATAAAATTTCAAACATCTCTGGACGCGGTGTTGGACTTGATGTTGTAAAGACAATGATTTCAAACCTGAAGGGAACTATTTCAGTACAGTCAGTACATGGAAAAGGTACTTCATTCGTTATCAAGATTCCATTAACACTTGCTATTATTCAGGGATTACTGGTTCGTGTTGGAAAAGAAGTTTACTCTATTCCAATTGCAAACGTAATTGAAAGTCAGTGTATAAATATCAATGAAATTAATCATATTGATAATTACGAAATTATGAATGTTCGTAATGAAGTTATTAGTATTTTGAGACTGTCACGCTTGTTTGGTATTAAAGAATCTGAGCAGACAGATCAATGCTATATCGTAATCGTTGGTTCTCAAGAAAAGAAGATTGGTGTTATGGTCGATGCTCTAATTGGAGAAGAGGACGTTGTAATTAAACCTCTTAAAGATCAGTTTACTAATTCTCCTGGAATTGCAGGTGCTTCTATTCTTGGTGATGGTTCCGTTTCTTTGATTATTGATGTAAGTCAACTTCTTGATTTAGGCGTAAAACAGGAATTGCTTTCTCAAAAACAGGAACAGTTTGTTCAGTAATTTGAGCAAGAGGAAAGGTGTTTTATGGAAACTGTAAATGAAACTGCTGTAGCAACTGAAACATTAAAAGTAGAAAGTGAAAACCAGGAAAACGCAAGAGTAATTGATTTCAAGATGGTAACATTTTCTCTTTCGGGAAAAGATTACGCTATTGATATCATGCATGTAAAGGAAATTGCAAAGGCTGGACGCTTTACTTATGTTCCAAATACATTGCCATTTGTTTTGGGTGTATATAATCTTCGTGGTGATATTATCCCAATTCTTGATTTGAGATTGTTTTTTAATATTGAAGTTCCACCTCGTCAGGAAAATAAGCTCGAAAATATGCTGATTCTTAATGTAGATGATCAGATTTTTGGACTTGTTGTTGATAAAATTGATAAAGTTGTTGGAGTACAAAGAAGTACTGTTCAGCCTCCACATCCTTTATTTGGTGATATCAATATTAAATATATTGATGGTGTTGTTGAAAGTAATAACAGATTATACGTTTTACTTGATGTAACAAGAATCTTCTCGTCAAAAGAAACATACGAAGCTGGTGAAAAAAATGTTCAGGCTTCAAGACCTCAGGCAATTCCTTCTGTAGGAATGCCTCAGTCAGCTCCTAGAATGTCAGATGGTCCGATGGAGAAAACTCCTGGTGATTTAGCAAAGAGTATTTCAAAAACTTCTGAAACAGCTCCTGCACCCGCAGAAAATATTGATTTAAAATTTATTTCTGAGAGTTTAAAAAACTATGCAGGATTTAATGTTTCATCTGTTAATGAATCTTGGGTAAAACATAGATACAATGAATGGGCTAAATTAAAGAATGCTAAAAATCCACAGCTCCAGACAAAAGAAGAAGCTGATGAATTCCTTAAACCATTCTGGTCTTCATGCACAAACGGCTGGTGGACAAAAGATTATGCTGAAAAACTTGAGAAATTACTGCCAGAAAATAGTGCAAAACAGATTATCGTCTGGAATCCAGGTTGTGGAAAAGGAATGGAAACATATTCTTTAGCTTGTGTATTAAAGAAAAAGTATCCAGATGCAAGAGTAAGAATTTATGCACAGGATATAGACCTCTTAAGCGTATCAAATGCTGCTTTAATGTCTGTTCCTGCAAATATTTCTTCAGATTGGTATAGTCCTTATTTGACAAAAAAAGCAAATGGAGATTATACTTTTAACCAGGATATAAAGGATAGCATAATGTTTGAGTATCACGATTGTAAAAACACAAATGCCCTTCCTATGGTAGATGTGATTTTTGCAAGAGATATTCTTTCTTTGCTTGATGAAAATTCTCAGGAAGTTGTCGTATCAGATTTCCTCGAGAAAATGAAAGGTAACGCAGTTGCTATCATTGGTGAAAACGAAGTAATGCCGGCATCTTTCAATTTTGGTGAAAAAACCGTAGATACAATAGTTGCATATAGCAAAGATTAAACAAAACTTGACATAGGAGAATAAAATGCGAGTAGAGTATATTAACCCGTTTGTTGAAACTTCTTTCCGTGTACTTCAGGAGGTTCTTGGAGGAGCAGAAGTAAAACGTGGAGATTTGTATCTAAAGTCGACTGCAATGCCTGTTATGGGAGTTGCTGCATTAGTTGGACTTGCAGGTGATGTTGAAGGTCGTGTTCTTTTTGATATGACTATGGAAACTGCATTGAATATTGCTTCAGCAATGAACGGTGAGACTTTACCTGAATTCGATGATTTGGCTAAAGCTACAATTAGTGAATTGGCTAACCTTATTACTGCTCAGGCTGTAACAAAGTTGCATGAATTAGGATTCAGATTTGATTTGACTCCTCCAGCACTTTTTGTAGGTCAGAAGATGGAAATTGCTGCTCTTGGTGGTACAACTGATAGCGTAGAAGCTCTTATAGTTCCATTAATTTCAGATTGTGGTAAAATTGAAGTAAACGTTTCAATTAGAGAGCGAGCATAAATATTCTAAAGGAGTGAAAAATGAAAACAACACAAGATTATCCAACAATCAACGAGCGTCCACCTGAGGGTAGAAAAGATGATGGAACTTCCTTCAGAGTATTAGTAGTTGATGACTCAATGTTCGTTGCAAAACAGTTGGGACAGATTCTTACAAGTGAAGGATATGAAGTTGTTGCAACTGCAGCAGATGGAAAAGAAGGCGTTGATAAATACAAAGAGTTATGTCCAAATGTAGACTTAGTTACAATGGATATTACAATGCCTAAAATGGATGGAATTACTGCACTTGAACAGATTATGGCATTTGATAAAAATGCAAGAGTTGTTATGGTAAGTGCTCTTGGTAAGGAAGAACTTGTTAAGAAGTCTTTGATGACAGGTGCTAAGAGTTATATCATTAAACCTCTTGATCGTAAGAAGGTTCTTGAACGCATTGCAAAAGTATTGCAGTAGTTTAGTATAAGATATGTGAAAAGGGTTTCCTTATGAGGAAGCCCTTTTTTTTATTTGTAGACTATAAACTGGTATTCTTTATCTTCCTGGTAAATAAGAAAGTGACATTGTTTATCTTTTCTAATCAGATTTCTTAATTTTGAGATAAGAACTTTTAAAGAGTTTTCTGTCATTTGTTTATTATTATTTTTATAAACTTCAAGAATATCTTTAAGCGTAATTTTTTTATTTTTGTTTTTTCTGAAAATTTTCAGAAGGTATAAAAGACTGTTTGAAAGATTTACCCGGTTTTGAAAATCACCAATACCATCATCAATATTTGCTTTTATATATTCTGATGTAAAAATCGGTTTTATCATGGAAGAAGGTAATTCTTCTCTTTTTTGCATCAAAGGAATGTAGGGGCTGATTTTAGGATCTTCAATAAACTGCTGGATATCATTGAAAATATCATCATATTTATTTAAGTCTTTATTAAACTTTTCGGGAGAAAGCGAATCAATCACATTTTTCCAATGAGCAGTCCTCGTTGAGCGGGTAAGGCATGGATCATTAAAGAAAATAAATGGCAGAAATAGATTTTTCTTGTTCAGGTTTCCTATAATGTTGAAAGTATCATGATTAAAGGAAATGTAATCTAAAATCATCAGGTCTGGTTTTTCTTTCTGGTTTTGAATCAGGAGAAAAACTTCTGCAAGTGTTTGAGGAGAAATACAAATGTGATTATTTTCGCGAAGATGATCAACTAAGAGGTCTGCAATTTCACGAAAGGGTGAATAAACGCATACTCTCATAGTTAAAGTATACACGTATTTTAAAAAATGGAAAAAAAAACTTTTGTATGATATAACAATATTATGTAGTGTCGCTAAGGCAGATTCTTCAAGGGAGTATATATGAAATTTTTACGTAAATCTGGAGTTTTATTACATCCAACTTCATTGCCTGGAACTTTTGGAATAGGAACAATTGGTAAACCTGCTTATGATTTTGTTGACTGGTTAAAAAGTGCAGGTCAATCATTATGGCAGATTCTTCCTCTGGGACCTACTGGTTATGGTGATTCTCCTTATGCATCTTTTTCAACTTTTGCAGGAAATCCTTTACTTATAGATCTGGATATGCTTGTTGAAAAGGGCTGGTGTAATAAAAAAGATATTGCTCCTGCTGATTATATAAAAAAGACTGGCAATGTGGATTTTGGAGCTGTCGTATGGTGGAAGACTCCAATTTTGAAAAAAGCTGCCCTGTATTTTTTGGAGAATGCTTCTGAAGAAGATAAAAAAGCCTATAAAGATTTTGTTAAAGCAAAAGCATCCTGGCTTGAAAAGTTTGCAATTTTCATGAGTATCAAAAATTTCTATGATGCAAAAGCCTCTGAAGAAAAACCTGAAAATTCAATCTGGTATGCTTACTGGCCAAAAAAACTTGCTTCCTGTCAGGAAGAAGCTGTTTTGGAATGGAAGAAGGAACATAAAACTGAAGTTGAAGTTTATAAAGTAATTCAGTTTTTCTTTGAATATCAGTGGCAGCAGTTAAAAAAATATGCAAATGAGGCCGGAATTCAGCTTATTGGAGATATTCCTATTTTTGTTGCACCAGACAGTGCGGATGTATGGTCAAATCAGGAGTTTTTTCAGCTTGATAAAGACGGTCATCCTTCTTGTGTTGCAGGCGTTCCTCCTGATTATTTTAGTGCAGACGGTCAGTTGTGGGGAAATCCTTTGTATGATTGGGATGCTTTGAAGAATAGTTCTTATTCATGGTGGATTGCCCGTATAAAACGAGTTTTTGAATTAACAGATGTTTTAAGAATAGATCATTTTAGAGGTTTTGAGGCTTACTGGTCAGTTCCTGCTGGTCAGAAAACAGCATTGAACGGTAAATGGGTGAAAGGACCTGGACTTGATTTATTTAAGACTATTAAACGTAAGCTTGGTGATTTACCAATTATTGCAGAAGATCTTGGTGTAATTACAGATGAAGTTAAGGCCTTACGAGATCAGGCTGGTCTTCCAGGAATGAAGGTTTTGCAGTTTGCTTACAGTGTTGATGAGATTAGACAAAACGGCATGGTAAATTATTTTATGCCTCATATGTATGATACCAATAATTGCGTAGTTTATACAGGTACTCATGATAATGATACAATGCAGGGCTGGCTGGAAAATTGTTCTGAAGAACAGCTTGTTTTAGTTGCAGAATATTTTGAAGGAAAAAAAATAACTGCTGAAAAGGCAAGAGCTATGGTAAAATCTGGAGCTTTGAGAAAAGATTTTATAAAAGCAGCCATTTCTTCAACTGCTGTTTTTGCTGTTATTCCTATGCAGGATATTCTTGGTGTTGGAAATGAAGCACGAATGAATACTCCTTCAACAACTGGTGCAAACTGGGCGTGGAGAATGGAAGCCGGACAGTTAAAAACAAAAGCTGCAGAAGAATTAAAATTTCTTGCAGCTTTGTATGCACGTAATTTGTAGATTTTAAGACAGGCAGAGTTTATACAGCTCTGTTTGTCCATTCAATCGCCATCTGTCTGAGTTCTGCAGATGATGCACAGTGTAATTTTGCTTTAATATTTTCCTTATGTGTATCAATTGTTTTTATGCTCAAATTTAATTTAGAAGCAATTTCTACAGTTCCCAGTCCTTTTCCAATTAAGGTAAAAATCTGAAGCTGGCGGTCTGATAAAGTGGCAATTGTATCAAACTTGTTTGGAGATTCAGAAGAACCTCTGGACATTTCTTTGATACGTTTCTTTTCTTCATCACTTAAATAAATTTCTCCACTTGTTACGGTCTTTATTGCATTGATAACCTGAGTTTCTGCCTCAGCTTTCATGATATAACCTTTTGCTCCAGCTTTTAATGCTCTTTCTGCATAAAATCGTTCGTCATGCATTGATAATACAAGAATTTTTGTCTGGGGGTGGATGATCAGAATATCTTTAATGAGTTCAAGGCCATCTTCCTGTCCAAGATTTAAATCGACAATAGCCAGATCAGGAGTTTCTTTATCTAAAAGAGAAAGAGCTTCATTTCTATCTTTTGCCATACCAATTACTTTGTAATCTTTTTGTGTTTCAATAAGTTGTGCCAGTCCTCTACTGAATAAAGGGTGGTCATCAATAATAATAACTGAGCAATTCATGTTTTATATCATAACATATTTTGAAAATTAAATGTATAATAAGTTTATGCGAATAGGCTTAGTTTTAAATATTTTGGATGAAGAATATCAGATTTATCTTTACAGTGGTATTGTAAAAACTGCTAAGGAACTTGGAATTGAAATTGTATGTTTTCAGCAGGAAAATACCACTTTTTCTTCAGAAGCATTAATTGCTTATTTTCCCCGTAAAGAATATTTTGATCTCGACGGAATTATTCTCTTAACTACAGTAATGATTGATAATTATGAAATCAGTACAAAAGAGGATCTGGAAAAAATCTGGGGGAATATTCCTGTAGTTTCTCTTGGTCAAAAAGTAAAAGGAGTTCCTTCCTTAATGGCAGAAGGGGATGCTTCTATGAAGGAACTTGTTGAACATCTTATCTTGAAACATAATTACAGAAAATTTCTTTATATCAGTGGTATTAAAAATCATCCTGATGCAATTAGTCGTGGAAATATTTTTATGGAAACAATGGCTGAATATAAAAAGAAGATTCCCGATTTGACTTACCATGTACAAAGAGGCTCTTTTTCGGAAATTGCAGCAATTGAAGCTATGACAGATTTTCTTGAAGTTAAGCATAATGAAAGTCCTGACTGTGTAGTTTGTGCCAATGATAATATGGCTATAGGTGTTTATAAATATTTTAGGATGAATCTTGGAAATCCTGCAATTCATGAATGTGCCGTTACAGGTTTTGATGATATTCCTCAGGCAAAATATGAAATGCCGGCCCTTACAACTATCCAGCAGCCATTGAAAGAGCTTGGAGAAAAGGCTGTTTATATCATGCGGGATTTGATTGAAAATAAGGCTGTCCCGGAAACTGTTGTAATTCCATCTAAGGTAATTTACAGAAAATCATGCGGTTGTAATCCTGATCAGAAAGATGAAATTCCTCCTGAAAAATTTATCAGTCAAATTCAAAAAAAATATGTTCAGTCTGAATCCTTATTGCGAATGGTCAGTCATATTGGTCAGAATATGAATTATGCAGAAAGTATTACAGATTTGAATTCCGTTATAAATCAGAATATGGGGCAGCTTAATCTGCAGAATTTCTGTATTCTTCGATTCTCAAATAACAGCGGAAAGGTGAACGAAAGAAAATCAGCCTCAATTCTGGTTGATCCTTTGTATGTAAGACGGAGTGGCATGGAGTATTATGAATTTTATCGTGAAGTAAAAGTTCCTCTCGGACAGTTTTATAAGCGATATATGAAAATTGATGAAAATAGTCATACCTCCCTTGTTTTTAAATATCTTACTGCCGGAAATGAAATTATTGGCTGCGTTTTTTATGATGCAAAAGCAAATGTCCTTCCATATCTTGGTTCGATTGCAATTTATATTGCACAGGGGTTAAATCGTATTAAAGCTACAGAGGAAAGAAAAAAGAGATCTGAATATCTTGAAAAAGAAGTTACAAAACGTACCCGCGAACTCATTGAAGCAAATAATAAAAGAATGGAAGTCGAAGCGGAAGTTTTAAAAATCAGTGAACTGGAAAGACAGCGTTTTAGTAATGATTTACATGATGATATTTGTCAGCGGCTTGCAGGAATCTCTATGCTTTGTAGAAGTTATTCTAATCAGGATACTCCGGTTCAGAAAACTCAGATGGTAGAACTTGCTGAATTAATTGGAGATACTTTGCAAACAACAAGACAGTACGCACATAATTCTTATCCTGTAGAACTGGAAAGTCTCGGAATGAATCACAGTTTGAGCAATCTTTGTAATTCTTTCAGAGCACAGACTGGAATTGAATGTCTTTATGAATGGAAGGTAGAAAAATCGGTAGAGTTGAATAATTTGCAAAAACTTAATATTTTCCGAATTATTCAGGAGGCTCTGCATAATGTTATGAAGCATTCTAAGGCATCTTCTGTAACGGTTAGTGTACAGTCTGAGGCAAGAAAACTACAGGTTCAGGTTTGTGATAATGGATGTGGGATTGTAAATTATAAGAATGGAGCTTCTTCTGGGCTTGGCTTAAATTCGATGGAGTATCGTGCCAATCAGATTGGTGCAAGTTTTATTATTAAACAAAATAAGCCCACCGGAACCTGTGTTCAAGTTACAGTGGACTTATAATTTTTTGGCATTGCCTTATTTTTTAGCTACTTCTGATATTGCAGATACGAGGCCTGCCATGTTCTGTATATCAGAAGGAATGATTATTTTTGTAGCCTGACCATTAGATGCTGCTTCAAAGGCTTCGAGACTTCTGAGTTTGAGGACTTTATCATCCATACCTGCATCTTTAAGCATTTTTAATCCGGCTGCTTTAGCTTCCTGAACCTCTTTAATAGCTTCTGCTTCACCTTTTGCTTTCTGGATAGCAGCTTCTTTCTGAGCTTCAGCTTCAAGAATCATTGCCTGTTTTTTACCTTCAGCTTCAAGAATTGCAGATTGTTTGTGTCCTTCTGCAATCAAAATCTGTTCTCGGCGTTCTCGTTCTGCTTTCATCTGTTTTTCCATTGCTTCACGGATTGCCTGAGGAGGTTCAATGTTTTTTACTTCAACGCGATTTACTTTAATTCCCCATGGATCGGTTGCTTCATCAAGAATCGAACGCATTTTAGTATTTATAACATCTCGGCTGGTTAATGATTCATCAAGTTCGAGTTCACCAATAATGTTACGTAAAGTTGTTGCAGAAAGATTTTCCAGGGCGTTAATTGGTTTTTCAACACCGTATGTATATAATTTTGGATCTGTAATCTGAAAGTAAACTACAGTATCAATCATCATAGTTACATTATCTTTTGTAATAACTGGCTGAGGAGGGAAGTCAAAAACTTTTTCCTTCAGAGACATTTTATTTGCCATGCGGTCTATGAAAGGCATTTTTACATGCAGACCTACATTCCATGTACTGTGATATCCACCAAGTCTTTCAATTACATAAGCCTG
>JAEEGL014087132.1_pt1 | contig 10640 bp, 10 predicted proteins | sample 9134231 | NCBI WGS metagenome assembly JAEEGL01 (sample SAMN16246548, study PRJNA631951) | gut metagenome | biome: gut microbiome; feature: rumen; material: fiber-attached | host: Bos | place: Iran: Karaj | collected 2018-10 | reverse complement strand
TCGTCGTTTTGCCCGAGCCCTCGGGGCCGTAGATCTCGACGACCCTGCCCTTGGGCATGCCGCCTATGCCGAGCGCCGCGTCGAGTGACAGCGAGCCGGTCGATACCGCCTCCGCCTCGACGACGCTGCCGCGGCTACCGAGCCTCATTATCGTGCCTTTGCCGAACTGTTTTTCAAGCTGCGCTATCGCAGTGTCCAAAGCTTTCTCTTTTTCCATCTTTTACCTCTGCCTCATTGTAGTTTTTTGAATCCTTATCCTTCTGCCCCTATTATAGCACAGGTTTTCAAAAAATGCAACATTTGTTCTATTTTTTATACGCTTCCCATAACTACACGTTCGACTCCGCGGAGATCGTTGCGCGTCCTTATATCGCTGTATCCCGCTTCTTCAAGAATGTCCATGACCTTATAGCACTGACCGAGACCGACCTCGAAGGCAAGGGTGCCGCCCGCGGCGAGCGCCGGCTTGAAGTTTTTCGGGATGGCTCTGTAATAGTCGAGCCCGTCCTCTCCTCCGTCAAGCGCCATCCTCGGCTCCTGCCTGACCTCGCGGTCAAGGGTGTCTATCTCCGCCGTCGGGATATAGGGGGGATTGCAGACGATGAAATTGAACTTTCCCAAAGTCTCGGGCACGGGAGCGAGCGCGTCTATATTCACGGTGTAGGCGCGGGCGCTGAGAAAATGCCTCATTATGTTCTTTCTCGCGACGTGGACGGCGGCGCTCGATTTGTCGGCGAAAACACCGTTGATGTTTTCCGAGACGTTTTTGAGCACGGCTATGCCGATGCATCCGGTGCCGCAGCAGAGGTCTAAAAGTCTGCCCCTCGACCTGTCCGCCATCTCCTCTATCGCCGCCTCGGCAAGACACTCGGAATCGGCTCTCGGTATCAGGGTATCGCGCGAGACGTCAAGGGGAAGCGAATAGAACTCCCACTGACCGGTTATATACTGCACCGGCATGCCCGAAAGCCTCTGCGCCACGAGACGGGCTATCCTCTGTTCTTCTCTTTCAAAGATAAGGATGCCTCTCTTTTCATAAAACTGTTCTCTCGGTATGTCGAGAGCGTAGCAGATAAGCTCTCTCGCCTCTGTCTGATAGCCCTCTATCCCCGCCATCCTGAGCTCGTTGCGGAGATCGAGATACGCGTCGTTTACCGTTCGGACCATTCTTTCACCACCTGTCCTCATTTTCCGATTCGGGAATAACGCAGGTCAGCGCTTTGATCGCCACTTCTATCATACTCTCGTCGGGCTCCGACGTAGTGAGTCTCTGTATGGCAAGCCCCGGCGCGCGCAAAGCGCGCGTTAAAAAGTTGTCGTGACGTCCGGCAAAACGGATTATCTCATAGCTTATGCCGACGACGACCGGCAGGAGAAGGAGCCTTAAGCCCATCCTTACGAAGGGATCGCTCCATCTGACGACCGAAAATACGAGTATGCTGACTATCATGACTATGAAGAGGAAGCTCGTCCCGCATCTCGGGTGGAACCTGCAGCACTCCTTGACGTTATCGCACGTAAGCTCGAGTCCGCGCTCGTAGCAGGCGATCGTCTTGTGCTCGGCGCCGTGATACATGTAAGTCCTGTGCACGTCCTTTTCCTTTGAGGTTATCCATATGAAAACGAGGAAGATCACGATCCTTATGAGTCCCTCGAGAAGGTTGCGGACGATCGGGCTGACCTTATCTCCTACGAGCCCAGCGAGAAGCGTCGGGGTCAGTATGAACAGCACTATCGGAACGGCTATGCCGATAACGAGCGCGAACGCCATGGTTATCTTCTGCAGCTTTTCAAAGCCGACGTGCTTTTCGAGCCACTTGTCCGTTTTGGTCTGTTCTCCTTCGTCCTCTTCGGTCTCGAAGAAGCTCGCCGAATAGTAAAGCGCCTTCATGCCGTATTTGAGCGAATCCCAGAAGTTGACGACTCCCCTTATAAAGGGCAGACGCAGTATTTTGGGATGCGAGTTGGTCCCTATCTCTTCTTCCTTGATCTCAAGCTCTCCGTCCGGCTTTCTGACCACGATCGAGGTCTTCGCGGGGCCTCTCATGAGTATGCCCTCGATAAGGGCCTGACCGCCGATAGTCGTTTTTTTGATCTCTTTATCTTTCATTTCTTCTCCCTGACGACGGGCAGTATCACGCTTACCTCCGTGCCCTGTCCGACCTTGCTTTCTATTTCTATCCTGCCGCCGTGCATCGTCACTATCTCGTTGCTGACGGCAAGTCCTATTCCCGTGCCTCTGCCCTTTGCGCTTCCCTTGAAAAACTTTTCCTTTACGTGAGGCAGTTCGTTTTCGGGTATGCCCTGTCCGTAATCCTTGATCTTTATGACGCAGCTGTCGCCCTGCTTCATGACCGAGATGTCTATGTATTCTCCCGTGTTGCCGTATTTCGCCGCGTTGTCGAGGATGTTGAGGACGACCTGCTTTATGCGGTTCTTATCGCCGTGGACGGTTATCTCCTCTCCGCTCTCGTCGTATCTCACCTTGAGATTCTCGCGGCGCAGAAGATCGTTATAGGTGAACACCGCGTCGTAGACCTCGCCTCTTATGTCGAAATCCTCCGTGTTGAGCTTCATCCTGCCCGTTTCCATCCGGGAAAAGTCCAGAAGATCCTCGACCATCTGCGACAGACGCGCCGTCTCCTTTTTTATTATCGAAAGTCCTTCCTTTGCCGTATCCGGATCGTCTAGGCTGTTCTCTATGGTCTCGGTCCAGCCGTTTATCGCCGTGAGCGGCGTCCTGAGCTCGTGCGAGACGGAGGAGATGAAGTCGTTTTTCACCTTTTCGGAACGGGCAAGATCGTCCGACATGTCGTTTACCGTCCGGCACAGCTCACCGACCTCGTCGTTGAAGGAAGGGTCAAGCTTGGCGCCGAGCTGTCCTCCGGCAATCTTCTTTGCAAGCTCATTTATGCGGATTATCGGGTTGACTATCGAACGGACGAAGCCGATGTTGGTGAGTATTATTATCATAAGGACCGCAAACTCTATCGCGCCGAGCGCCAGATAAACGAGCCTGAGCTGAGACCTTACCACTCTCGTCGAGGAAACGAAGCGGACTGCTCCGATTATCGTCGAGCTTCTGTAATAAACGGCGGAGGTGGTGGCGATGACGTTATCGTCTATACCCTTGTCGGCGCCGACGTAGGTCTGCGTGCCCCCCTGCTCCATGACCGTTTTCACCTCGTCGGTCGTCGGGAGATAACCCGCCGTAAAGCCCGCCGAAGAGAACATGACTCTGCCGTATTCGTCGAGTATCTGCATCTCTATCTTGTCGGCGTCCGAAAAGTTCTGGACGGCGCGCTTCGAATACTCGTAAAACTCCTCGTAGGTGGTGGTCATATAGCTGTTTATATACTTTGCCTGCGTTTTGGCGCGCGTTTCGAGGTTCGACGACATGGAATTGTAAAAGGCGCCGCGCACGGCTATGCCCGCGCCTATTACGAGCACGGTCATTATGAGCAGGGTTATGCCGACGTTGTTGAGAAGCCAGCGCCGCTTTATACCGCCGCTTTTTTTCGGCTTTTTGCCTTGCACCTGCTCAGACATCGGTTTCCCCCGTCATTCTTCCCACTTATATCCGTAGCCCCATACGGTGACTATATGATTAGGCATCGCGGCGTTCTTTTCTATCTTGAGACGCAGTCTGCGGATGTTGACGTCGACGACCTTCAAGTCGTCGTGATAATCCTTGCCCCAGACGAGGGAGATTATCTCGTCCCTTGAAAGAGCCTTCCCCTTGTTGTCGAAAAAGGCCTTTATTATAAGATACTCGACCTGAGTGAGGTCTATCTTCTCGCCGTTTCGCAGAAGCTCGCGCGAGCGCATGTCGAGGGTGAAATCGCCGACCGTGATCTTCCCGTCGTCGTAGCCCGAGCCGTTCATGCGGCGGTAAAGGGCGTCTACGCGCGCGACGAGCTCGGCGACCGAGAAGGGCTTTGTGACGTAATCGTCCGCGCCCGTCATCAGCCCCGTGACCCTGTCGCTCTCCTGCGACATGGCGGTGAGCATTATTATTCCCGTGCGCTGACCCATTATCCTTATCTTGCGGCAGACGTCAAAGCCCGAGATGTCGGGAAGCATGACGTCGAGGATCGCGATGGAAACGTCGGAGTGGGTCTGCATGTATTCTATGGCGTCGTTTCCGTGATCGAACTCTACCGTCTCGTAATCGGATTTTTTCAGATTGAATACGACGAAGCTGCGGATATTCTCTTCGTCCTCTAAAACCAAAACCTTTTTACTCATTTTAAGTAATCCTCCGTGTTCCACGACTGTTCTATTACGTGAAATGCTTTCCGGACCTCTTCCTCCGTAAGCGAATACTGTTTATAATCGTTTTCTATGAGCAGGCATCCGTATATCGTTCCGCCGCTTGACGAAAGGACGTCGAGCGTCCGGTAGCTCTTCAGGTTCTCGGCGCTGTTCTCTCCCGTGAAAACATATATCGTGAATATCGCGTTCCTGACCTCGCCCTGCATCTCGGGGCTTTGGATCTGCGGCACGAAGAAGGTCATCGTCGTTATCTCGTCGGCGCTCTTTCTTTCTGCCGACACGGCGTTCTCCCATTTTTCGGGCCAGTCCATATACCATCTGTCGGTCACGTTGTAATAGGTCCTTAAAACGGTGGTCATGCCCTCCTCGGCAAGGTCCTTCCACGAAAGAAGGTTGCGAAGCTCTCCGCCCTCGAAGACGGGCACGTCGGTAATCCCGTCATCGTTTATGTCGCGGCAGTAGACCGATGAAGACCGCCAGGTAGCCATGCCCGAGCCGCCGGCGGCGTCTACCGAAAGATTTACCGGCGTGCTCCCGTCGAGCACCAGGACGTCGGAGACGTAACCTCCTCCGTTGGCGGCGCTGTCGATGAAGAGCGCCTTTTGATCCGCGGCGATCGAGCCGAGCTGCATATTGGATACCGTCTTTACCTCGGTGCACATCTGACAGGAGTGGATGAGCTTGTATTCGTCTCCCGAAAGCTTATACATGTGCGCCGAGAAGGCGCCCGAGGCGCCGTTGCTTATCGCAAAGAATATCTCCTCGACTCCGTCCTCGTCGGCATCCTCGAAAAGGACCGCGCTGTATTGGAGGTCGAGCATCGTGATGATCCCGCCGCGCGCCGGGCTCGCTATCGTGAGCCCGTAGGTGACGCTGTCGTCGTATCTCGCGGATATGGCGATCGCCCTGTCTCCCCTGCGGGAGATCACCGGATAATCGACCGACCAGATCCGTCTGCCGTAGCTTTCGACAAAGCCCGCCTCCTCGTATTCTCCCTCGCTGTTGTAGCGGAAAACATATGCCCTTATCGCTCCGCCGTTCATGATGAAGAAGGCTATCGCCTCGTTCTGTCCGTCGGCGTTGAGATCGACGAGCTGGACCGCCTGTCTGTTGGCTCCCGTTTCGGCTACGGCATATTCCGCGCCGCCCGCGATTATTATATTTATCTCATTCTGCAGCGAGACGTATTCTCTCGGCAGATTGGGCAGGGCGAACAGACCTTCGTCGGGGACCAAGGAGCAGCCGGATATCAAAAACGTCAGCGCCAAAAGCGCAAGCAACAAAAGTATATACTTATTCATAATATTTATTATAATACGGCCCGTGTTGTTTTTACAAGAAAAAAAGCGCTTCCGCGCGCGAAATAATCCGCTCTTCAAGCTCTCTTCGCCGTTATTGACACGGGATCGCCGCGGATGCTATAATTTTGGAAAGCCGTAAGGGAGGAGATCGTCTTGTTCGAGCTTGTAAAAGTCACCGAAAACGCCTTTTTCGTGCAGTGTCCCGCAAAGATCGGCATCGTCCGCGTGTCAAACGGCGCCCTGCTGATAGACAGCGGGAACGACGGGAGCGCAGGGAAAAAGGTCCTCAAAATACTCGAATCCATGGGGCTTTCGCCTCTCGCGATATACAACACCCATTCGCACGCAGACCATATCGGCGGAAACAAGCTTATAAGCGAGCGGACGGGCTGCGCGATATACGCGCCCGGAGCCGAGCAGGCGTTTACCCGTTATACCTTCCTCGAGCCTGCCCTGCTTTACGGCGGCTGTCCCCCCGCGGAGCTGCGCCACAAGTTTCTGGAGGCTCAGGAAAGCCCCGCCCTGCCCCTTTCGGAGGCCGCGCTGCCAGAGGGCTTTTCCGCCGTCCCGCTCCCCGGGCACTCTCCCGACATGGTGGGATATAAGACCTCCGACGGCGTGTTCTTCATCGCCGACTCCCTCTCGAGCCGCGAGACGCTCGAAAAATACCGCGTAGGATATATCTACGACGTTGGCAAATACCTTGAAACGCTCGAAAAGCTGACCACGGAGAGCGCGTCGATCTTTATCCCCTCTCACGCCGATCCGACCGACGACATAGCTCCGCTCGCGGCGTATAACCGCGGCACGGTGCTTGAGATCGCCGAAAAGATACTCGAGCTGTGCGCCGAGCCCTCCGGCTTTGACTCCATCCTCTCCCGCATATTTACCGACTACGGTCTCACAATGACGCGCGAGCAGCATGCCCTCGTCGGAAGCACCGTCCGCTCATATCTTTCATGGCTCTGCGGCACGGGCAAGGCCGAAGCGATCATAGAAAACAACGTGCTTATGTGGCGCAGAAAATAAAACGCAAACAAAATAATAGCCCGCGGCGCGACGCGCCGCGGGCTTTTGAATCGGTATTTACTTTGCTTCCTTTGCCGCCTTGAACTCTTCTATCAGCATGGGGACGACCTTGAAGAGGTCTCCGCAGATGCCGTAGTCGGCGACTTCGAATATCGGAGCCGTGTCGTTCTTGTTGACGGCGATGATGCACTCGGAATCCTGCATGCCGGCCTTGTGCTGGATGGCGCCGGAAATGCCGAGAGCGATATAGATCTTGGGATGGACGGTCTTGCCCGTCTGTCCGACCTGATGATCGGCGGAGAGCCAGCCCGCGTCGATGACCGCACGGGAGCCGCCCACGACGCCGCCGAGCACCTTGGCAAGCTCTTCGGCAAGCTCTATGCCGCGCTTGACGTCCTTGGAGATACCGCGTCCGACGGACACGACGACGTCGGCTCCGGTAAGGTCTACCAGCTCGCGCGCCGCCTTGACGATCTCGACGACCTCGGTCTTGACGTCGTCCTTAGTGAGGGAGAACGCCGGCTTTTCGATGACGCACGCCGCCGCCTTTGCCTGATCGAAGGGAGCCTTCTTCATGACGCCGGGACGGACGGTCGACATGCAGGGACGGAATCTCGGGCAGATGATCGTAGCCATGAGGTGGCCGCCGAACGCCGGACGGGTCATCTTGAGGTTTCTGTCCTCCATGTTGAACTTCTGCTTGGAAAGATCGAGGGTCGAGCTCTTGGAAAGGAACTCAATATACTTGTTCACGTCGACGTCGAGATGGGTGCAGTCGGCGGTAAGTCCGGTATGGAGCCTTGCCGCAAGACGGGGACCCAGGTCGCGGCCGATGTTGGTCGCGCCGATGAGGAATATCTCCGGCTTCTTCTCTTTTACGAGGTCGCAGATGACCTTGGCGTAAGCGTCGGTCGTGTAATCCTTGAGAAGCGGAGACTCGCAGACGAGGACCTTGTCCGCGCCGTAGCCGCCGAGCTCGCGCGCGACGCCCTCGACGTTATCGCCGAGGAGCAGTCCGCAAAGCTCGCAGCCGAGCTCGTCGGCAAGCTTTCTGCCTTCGGAGATAAGCTCGAAATCGGTCGGCATGAGCTTGCCGCCGCGCTGTTCGCAGAATACCCACACACCGTGGAACTGGGAAATATCGGTATTGTAAAACTCACTCATTGCTTTGCCCTCCGATCATATGATGTGCTTTTCGGCAAGCATGCCGGCAAGCGTGCGGCAGTCTTCTCTGTCCGCGCCCGGGAGCATCATGCCGACGCCCTTCTGCGGAGGAGTGAAGGACTTGAAGATATTGGTGGGCGAGCCCTTGAGTCCTATCGTGTCGAGCTCTATCAGCGGATCGTCCTTGAGCTTGTTGAAGTCGAATATCTCAAGAGGCTTCTTGTAGCATTCGGCTATGCCGGGGACCGACATATAGCGGGGAACGTTGAGCTCCTTTATGCAGGTGAGCAGGCAGGGGGTCTTGACCTTTACGGTCATGTATCCGTCCTCGAGCATACGCTTGCAGGTAAGGGTGTCTCCGTCCTTTTTGATCTCCGCGACGTAGGATACCTGGGGCAGTCCGAGCTTCTCTGCGATCTGAGGTCCGACCTGAGCCGTATCTCCGTCTATCGCCTGTCTGCCGCAGAAGATTATGTCTTCCTTATCGACGCCGATCGTATTGATCGCGGCGGCGATTATCTGAGAGGTCGCAAAGGTGTCCGAGCCGCCGAACTCTCTGCCGGAAATGAGCACAGCTCTGTCCGCGCCCATCGCGAGTATCTCGCGCAGCATTCCCTCCGCCGGAGGAGGACCCATGGAGACCGCAATGACCTCGGCGCCCGTCTGATCCTTAAGGGTAAGGGCCGCCTCGACCGCATTCTTATCGTCGGGGTTGATTATTGCCGCCATAGAAGCGCGGTTAAGCGTTCCGTCCGGATTGACGGCGACCTTTCCGGAGGTATCGGGGACCTGCTTTACACAAACTATGATTTTCATTATTATTTCCTCCCGCTCACTTTACTCCGAGTGCCGACGCGATGACCATACGCTGGACCTCCGAAGTGCCCTCGTATATCTCGGTTATCTTCGCGTCGCGCATCATGCGCTCTACGGGATACTCACGCGTATATCCGTAGCCGCCGAAGAGCTGAACGGCGCGGCGCGTGACGTCGCTCGCCGCTTCCGCCGCGAACAGCTTCGCCATGGCGGCGTCCATGCTGTAGGGCTCGTGATTCGCCTTCTTCATCGCCGCGTTATAGACCAGGAACTGTGCCGCCTGCATCCTCGTATGCATATCCGCGAGCTGGAACTGCGTGTTCTGGAACTGAGAAAGTCTCTTTCCGAACTGGACGCGCTCCTTGGTGTATTTGATAGCCTCTTCAACGGCGCCCTCGCCGATGCCGAGAGCCTGCGCCGCGATGCCTATTCTTCCGCCGTCAAGCGTCTTCATCGCGATCTTGAAGCCGGTGTTGAGCTCGCCGAGGAGGTTCTCTTTCGGAACTACGCAGTCTTCCATTACGAGCTCCGCGGTGGAGGAGCCTCTTATGCCCATCTTTCTTTCATGCTTTCCCACGGAGAAGCCCTTGAAGCCTCTTTCGACGATGAAAGCCGAAATGCCGCGGTTGCCCTGCTTCTTGTCGGTCATCGCGAAGATGACGAAAACGTCGGCGTAGCCCGCGTTGGTTATAAAGATCTTGGAGCCGTTGAGAATGTAATTGTCTCCCTCGAGGACCGCCGTGGTCTGCTGTCCGGACGCGTCGGTACCGGCGTTGGGCTCGGTAAGTCCGAAGGCTCCGAGCTTTCTGCCCGAGCACAGATCGGGCAGATACTTCATTTTCTGCTCTTCGGTGCCGTTCTCGAAGATCGGGGCGCAGCAGAGAGAGGTATGCGCCGAAAGGATGACTGCCGTGGTGCCGCAGACCTTGGCAAGCTCCTCGACCGCCATGACGTAGGCCAAAGGATCGGCTCCGGCTCCGCCGTACTGCTTCGGGAAATATATTCCCATCATGCCCAGCTTAGCCATCTTCTTGACCGTCTCTTCGGGGAATCTTTCGGTCTCGTCAATTTCCTCTGCCAAAGGCTTTACTTCGTTTTCCGCAAACTCTCTGTACATCTTGCGGAAAAGCTTGTGTTCGTTTGACAACGTGAAATCCATTTTTCCTCACCATTTCCCTTTATATTTTAAATAAAATACCTTTTTATTCCTTCGGGCGCCGTTTCGGCCTCGCCGCTAACGGTCACCGTGATCTTTACTCCCTGCTTGCCTGAAAATCCGTCTATTTTTTCAAGGAAGGCCGCCGCGTGTCCTTCGTCGGAATCGTCGGCGATCCTGTAAAGACCGTCTATGAAAATGTGGGTTATATCGTAATTTCCGGCGTAAAGTCCGCAGATGAAAGCGTAAAGAGAATCATAGGACAAAGCCAGCTTGTATTCTTCGATATTTATCAGCTTCGCACTGTATTTTATGTTGAATCTGAGATTCTCGCCCTTTTCGATGCAGACGACGTTCCCCGCTTCCTCGTTCGCCGCCTTGTTGACAAGGTCGATTATCCTCTGCGTTTTGCCTGAGCCTCTTTTTCCCATTATAACGTTTACCATCCGGTGATCTCCTTTCACTGTTTTTTCGTTCCCGTATATTTTAACATATTTATTTTTTTTCTGCAAGATTGAAAGAGGTTTTTTAACAGATCGATCAATATTTTTAATAATTATCTTTCGGAAAAACCCAACGATCGCTTTTGTTCCTTTTTATGCCGCGCAAAAAAGCGCGGGAGCCTGCGAGCGCCCGCGCCTTTTCCTTTTATTTCATGCAGGAGACCCTCATTATTTTTTTCAGTATCCCGAAAAAGCCGAGCCTTTCTACACTGTGAGCCGTGACGATCGGGATGACGGCGAGGGTCTCCCCGTCGAGCGTGACCTTAAGCTCGCCGACCTTCTGCCCCTCGGTCACGGGAGCCTTTACGCTCTCCGCCCTCTCCACCGTCTTAATCATGCTTTTCGCTTTTGCCTTTTCCACGGTCAGCGGCGAATGCTCCCCGAGCCTCAGCACCG
>JAEEGL013748205.1_pt1 | contig 10640 bp, 1 predicted proteins | sample 9134231 | NCBI WGS metagenome assembly JAEEGL01 (sample SAMN16246548, study PRJNA631951) | gut metagenome | biome: gut microbiome; feature: rumen; material: fiber-attached | host: Bos | place: Iran: Karaj | collected 2018-10 | reverse complement strand
CCCCAATCCCCAATCCCCAATCCCCAATCCCCAATCCCCATATTTTTTTTATAATTAAAAACAATTAACAATTTATTTAATTATTTTATTTATTATAATAGATAAAAGAAATAAAAAATATTCATAATTATATAAATAATAAGAATAATCTAAATCTTAACTGAATTTTATTATTTTATAAATAGTGTATAAGTAAGAAAAAAATGGATTTATCATCTGAAAATAAACAAATGAATAAAATTTATCAATCAGAATGGTCGATGAATGAAGAAAAAAAAGATGAATCGAACCAAAAAACAAATAAAGGAAAAAGAAAAATTGTTCTTAATAGTTGTCATACTAGTTCTGAATTAAAACATAATATGTGTAAAAAATCTCAACTTAAAAATATATCTATTAATTTCGGCTTTCCCAGTACAAGAAATACTTATAAGTACAAAAATACATTTTCATTAGATGAATTCCCAATTTTTGAACAACGTAATTATTTCTATTATGATAGAAACTTTCGCTTATTTAAAAATAAGTCGGTTTCTAAATATGGAGAAAAGAAAGATAAAAATAATTTAAGTTTTTCTCATAAGATCCATGATGATGATAGAATACTTAGTCCTCAACATAAAATCTTGACATCAATTAAAAAGAAAAAATTTGTTGATGATCAAGAAGTCGAAGGTAATTACAAGCCTTCAGGAAAAAACAAAAACGAAAAAGATGTATATGAACTGGAAGTTATAAATCAAGTTTTATATGATGAAGATGAATCAGTTGGGAATAATAAAAAATTATTTGATGGGAAATCGTCCAAATATTCTCGTGAATTAGAAAATGAATGGGGAGAAATCGAACAAATAATATATGAAAATGAATCAAGTCAAACAAATAATTTGTTAAATTCAGTATACGTTGAAATAGAAAAAGAAAACGGTGACTCAGAATACAAATTAGTTGAAATTAGTAAAATAGATAAAAAAGATAAACAAAAAAAAGATCCATGTATAAAAATAAAATATACAATGGAAGATAAAATATGTTTTGGATCTGAAGCTCAATCTGTTAAAGAAGAACAGACTTCTTTATATGATAGAGATACTGCTAAAGATTCAGTTATGAAAAGCTTAAATTATAAAACAAACACAAATTCTACTTCAAATAATAATAATTCAACTTTCAAAAGAGAAAATGTAAGTGAAATACTTCTAAAAGAAAGTAAATCAAATAATAATTTATTATCTTCTTCAGATAATGAAAAATTATATTTTTCTGGAAGTGTCCCTTCCTCGAAAAAATATAAAAAATATTCTCAATATAAAGAAGGACTAAATGAGAAAAGGGAATCATTAGATGAAGAAAAAAGATACGAAAAAGAAGAAAAAAGCAAAAAAAGAAGATTTTTCACCGAAGAAACTGAAGAAGATACAACAAAGGGAAAAAGAATTTCAGATGCCGAAAAAACTGAAAAAGATGTACAAAACGAATCCATTGAAATAGACCAAAAATATTATATGAACAAAAAAGTTCAAAGCCCGGTATCATCAAAAACAGGAGAAAAAAAATCTATGACATACAGAGGGAGAAATTCAGAAGAAGATTTCGGAAAAAACAAAGATGTTTTTAATTCTTATAATGAATATAATAAAGATAAATTTAGTAAAAAAGATTATGGTAGTAGATTTAGAGTAAAAGAAAAAGACACAGAACAAGAACAAGAACTAGAAAAAACTTCAAAAATGGGAAAAGAAAAAAGAATAGATAGATACGGAAGTTATGAAGAAGAAGAAAAAAAAGAAGTAGTAAATATAAGAGATAAATATAAAAAAAAAAGACAAAGGGATGAAAATGCTGAAGATAATGAAGTAAAAATAATAGATTTAGACGTAAAAAAAAGTAGTAGATTTGGTCAAGATAAACGTACTAATTCAAATATGACAGGGTACTCACCAAAAAATTCTGGAACTTTTTCTTTCAAACAAGATAAAGAAAAAGAAAAAGGAAAGGATACACATTGGGCAAAATCAAGATCTATAGATAGCGATAAAAATAAAAATACAAATACAATGAGTAAAGAAACAGCAACATTTGGAAAATCAACAATTACAAGAAGTGTAATTGATAAATATAAAGAAGAAGAAAGCGTACCTAAGAAAGATACTGAAACGGGTATTAGTGAAAGAAGATCGAAAATTAGGAGATTCGGGGTAGCGTCCAAAGATGAAAATGCAGAAGAAAATATAATATCTAGGAATAGTTTTAGACAAAAACAAATTGAAGTTGATAGAGGTTTGGGTAAAAATAGAAGTGATTTCGGATTTAGAAATAAATATAATTTAATAAATCAAGAAAATGTAAATCAAAGAAGTTTTGGATATCCAAATAATTATGATTTTGATGATACAAATGATAATAAAGAAGAATCGTTAAAAAATTCACGTTTCTCCTATAAAACAAAAACTGATCTCGAATCTTCTACAAAACAAAAAAATAAAACTTTCGCTAATAAGACTGATATAAGAAAATGGGGAGAAAAAAAAAGTGAAGAAAATATTTTTGAAATGAGAGAAAGAGAAAGACAAGAAAGACAACAAATATTAGAAAAAGAAAGAAAGGAAAGAGAAAAAGAAAAAGAAAAGGAAAGAGAAAGAATGCAAAAATGGAAAGAAAGAGAAGAAAAAGATAGATTAGAAAAAGAAAGAATGGAAAAAGAAAGAAAAGAAAGACAAAAATTAGAAATTGAAAAAGAAATTGAAAGAATGGAAAAAGAAAAAGAAAAAAGAAGACTAGAAAAGGAAAAAGAAAGAGAAAGAATTAAAAAAGAAAAAGAAGAAAAATATAAGAAAGAACAATTAGAAAGGGAAAAACAAGAAAGGGAAAGACTAGAACAAGAAAAAAGAGAAAGAGAAAGAAGAGAAAAAGAAAGACAAGAAAGAATTGAGAGAGAAAGAATAGAGAAAGAAAGAATAGAAAGAGAAAGAAAAGAAAGAGAAAGACAAGAGCAATTAGAAAGAGAAAGACAAGAAAAAATAGAAAGAGAGAGAAAAGAAAGAGAAAGACAGGAAAGAGAAAGAAAAGAAAGGGAAAGACAAGAACAATTAGAAAGAGAGAGAAAAGAAAGAGAAAGACAAGAACAATTGGAAAGAGAAAGACAGGAAAGAGAAAGAAAAGAAAGAGAAAGACAAGAAAAATTGGAAAGAGAAAGAAAAGAAAGAGAGAGACAAGAAAGATTGGAAAGAGAAAGACAAGAAAAAGAAAGACTTGAAAGAGAAAGACAAGAAAAAATTGAAAGAGAGAGAAAAGAAAGAGAAAGACAAGAAAAGATAGAAAGAGAGAAAAGGGAAAGAGAAAGAGAAAGAGAAAAACAAGAAAGAGAAAGACAACTTGAAATCGAAAGAAGAGAAAGAGAGAGACAAGAAAGAGAAAGACAGGAAAAGATAGAAAGAGAGAAAAAAGAAAGAGAAAGACAAGAAAAACTTGAAAAAGAAAGAAAAGAAAAAGAAAGACTTGAAAGAGAAAGACAAGAAAAAATTGAAAGAGAACGAAAAGAAAGAGAAAGACAAGAAAAACTTGAAAAAGAAAGAAAAGAAAAGGAAAGACTTGAACGTGAAAGACAATTAGAAAAGGAGAGAATAGAAAGAGAAAGGCAAGAAAAACTTGAAAGAGAAAGAAGAGAAAAAGAAAAACTTGAACGTGAAAGACAATTGGAAAGAGAAAGAATTGAGAGAGAAAAACAATTGGAAAAAGAAAGAAAGGAAAGAGAAAGACAAGAAAAGATAGAAAAAGAAAGAAAAGAAAAAGAAAGACTTGAAAGAGAAAGAGAAAGACAAGAAAAAATTGAAAGAGAAAAAAGAGAAAGAGAAAAGCAACTTGAAATAGAAAGAAAAGAAAGAGAAAAACAAGAAAGAGAAAGACAATTGGAAAAAGAAAGAAAAGAAAGAGAGAGGCAAGAAAAGATAGAAAAAGAAAGAAAAGAAAAAGAAAGACTTGAAAGAGAAAGACAAGAAAAAATTGAGAGAGAAAAAAAAGAAAGAGAAAGGCAACTTGAAATAGAAAGAAAAGAAAGAGAGAAACAAGAAAGAGAAAGACAATTGGAAAAAGAAAGAAAAGAAAGAGAAAGACAAGAAAAAATAGAAAAAGAAAGAAAAGAAAAAGAAAGACTTGAAAGAGAAAGGGAAAGACAAGAAAAAATTGAAAGAGAGAGAAAAGAAAGGGAGAAACAAGAAAGAATTGAGAGAGAAAGAATAGAGAAAGAAAGAATAGAAAGAGAAAGGAAAGAAAGAGAGAGACAAGAAAAATTGGAAAGAGAAAGACAGGAAAAAGAAAGAGAAAAAAAGGAAAGAGAGAGACAAGAAAAAATAGAAAGAGAAAGAAAAGAAAGAGAAAGGCAAGAAAAATTGGAAAGACAAGAAAAAGAAAGGTTAGAAAAAGAAAGAAAAGAAAAAATAGAGAGAGAAAAGAAAGAAAGAGAAAAGGAAAGAGAAAGAAAAGAAAGAGAAAGTATTGAAAGAAAGAGAAAAGAAATGAAAATTCAAATTTCAACAGAAAGTGATGATAATATGAGATTAAATACAGAATATATTGGAACTAGAGAAAAGGAAGATAGAATAATAAAAAAAGTAATTAAAGATAGAACTAAACCTTTATATGATGAGAGAACTGCCAAAAAAACTGATATAAGAGAACAAAAAAGTAGAACTTTAGATAAAAATAAAATACATGAAAAAAAAGATAAAAGTGATATATATGGAAAAAGACATGAAAAATCTGAATTAAATATAGGAGTCAAAACTCAACAAAGAGAACCAGATTATTATAGATTTAAATCAATAGATAAAAAATCAGATAATAGATATGAACCAAAAACTGAATCAAGAGAATATATGACAAATAAACATTATAGAACATTTATGAATTCACCTGAAAAAGATTTGGAAAAACAAATAAAAACTAGTAGATATGCTACAAAAGATACTGAAGACAAAAGATCCTCTAAAGGAATAAAAGAAATAAATTTAGGTAAAAAGAAAATTAAGGAAATTGAATTAATAAAAGAAATTACTAATAAAGGTGTAGATTTTGATAAAGATTCAAACAGACATAGATTTAATTCATTTAAAAATGAAAAAGATAAAAATATATATGGAATAAAAGATGAAAAACGTAAAGGACATGATTTACAATCATCAGTAATCTTATCAAGTAATTTAATGGATGAAGGAGAACTTACTGGAACATTTAGAAAAATAAAAAGTAAAGCAGATCTTAAAGATAGCATAACTAGTCCTAAGTCAAAAGATGGAAAAAAAATAGAAATAGGCACCAAATATGATAAATATAAAAAAGTAACTGTTGGTCCAAAAGAAAAAGAAGGTTATTCAAAAATTTCAAGAAGTTATAAAAATTTAGGAGAAACAGATGAGAATCAATTAGTTCATTCATATAGAAAATCTGCACAAAATAATTTAGCCCAGAAATATGAAATACAATATGACAAAAAAAAATATCAAAGAGATAAAACCTCAGATGCGGATAAAACATTTAATGCAAAAACATATAAGGATACAAAGATTTTAGATAATACTAAATATTATCGTAAAGAAATACAAGTTTCACCTGCAGATAATAAAAGAGGTTTGGCAGAATCAAAATGGACTAAAAGTACTGATGTAATAAACAAAACTACTAATATTAATAAAGATTATAAAAAAAAAGATTTAAAAGATATGAGATTCAACAGCGATGTTAATATTTTCAAAGATAATAAAATAAGTAATAGAAATAAACATAATGTCCCACAAAAAGGAGATAATGTAGATTTATATAATAGAACGAATGAAGATAGGAGAGTAAAAAGTAAAACATTAGATAAATCATTTATTAATAAAAGTATGAATGATAATATAAAAGGAAAAACTGTAAATATCAGAGAAAGAATAGAAAAGGAAACTGAGAGAGAAAGAATAGAAAGAGAAAGACAAATTAAAATTGATAGAGAAAGGAGAGAAAAAGAAAAGGAAAAAGAAAGAGTAAGAAAACAACAAGAACGATTAGAACAAGAAAAAGAAAGAGAAAGAGAAAGACAAAGAATAGAACAAGAAAGAATTAAAAAGGAAAAAGAAGAAAAAATTAGAATAGAAAAAGAGAGAATAGAAAGGGAAAGAATAGAAAAGATAGAAAGAGAAAAAAGAGAAAAACAAGAAAGAGAAAGAAAAGAAAAATTGGAAAGAGAGAGGCAAGAAAGAGAAAGACAAGAAAAAATTGAAAGAGAAAAAAGAGAAAGAGAAAGGCAACTTGAAATAGAAAGAAAAGAAAGGGAAAAACAAGAAAGAGAAAGACAAGAAAAACTTGAAAGAGAGAAAAGGGAAAGAGAAAGAGAAAGAGAGAAAAAAGAAAGAGAAAGACAACTTGAAATTGAAAGAAGAGAAAGAGAGAGACAAGAAAGAGAAAGACAAGAAAAGATAGAAAGAGAAAAAAAAGAAAAGGAAAGACTTGCAAAGATAGAAAAAGAAAAGAAAGAGAGAGAAAAAGAAGAAAGAGAAAGACAAGAAAAACTTGAAAGAGAGAAAAGAGAAAGAGAAAAAGAAAGAGAAAAAATTGAAAGAGAAAGACAACTTGCAATTGAAAAAAGAGAAAGAGAAAAACAAGAAAGGGAAAGACAAGAAAAGATAGAAAGAGAAAAAAAAGAAAAGGAAAGACTTGCAAAGATAGAAAAAGAAAAGAAAGAAAGAGAAAAGCTAGAAAGAGAAAGACAAGAAAAAATTGAAAGAGAAAAAAGAGAAAGAGAAAGGCAACTTGAAATAGAAAGAAAAGAAAGAGAAAAACAAGAAAGAGAAAGACAGGAGAAGATTGAAAGAGAAAGAAAAGAAAGAGAAAGACAAGAAAAACTAGAAAAAGAAAGAAAAGAGAGAGAAAAACAAGAAAGAGAAAGACAAGAAAAACTTGAAAGGGAAAAAAGGGAAAGAGAAAGAGAAAGAGAAAAGCAAGAAAGAGAAAGACAACTTGGAATTGAAAGAAGAGAAAGAGAGAGGCAAGAAAGAGAAAGACAGGAAAAGATAGAAAAAGAGAAAAAAGAAAGAGAAAGACAAGAAAAACTTGAAAAAGAAAGAAAAGAAAGAGAAAAACAAGAAAGAGAAAGACAAGAAAAAATTGAAAGAGAGAAAAGGGAAAGAGAAAAACAAGAAAAACTAGAAAAAGAAAGAAAAGAAAGAGAAAGACAAGAAAGAGAAAGGCAAGAAAAAATTGAAAGAGAAAGAAAGGAAAGGGAAAAGCAAGAAAGAGAAAGACAAGAAAAACTTGAAAGAGAAAGAAAGGAAAAAGAAAGACTTGCAAAATTAGAAAAAGAAAGAAAAGAAAAGGAAAGATTAGAAAGAGAAAAACAAGAAAGAATTGAAAGAGAACAAAGAGAAAAACAAGAAAAATTAGAAAGAGAAAGAAGAGAAAGAGAAAAATTAGAAAAAGAGAAAAAAGAAAAGTTAGAAAGAGAAAGAATTGAAAGGGAGAGACAAGAGAAATTAGAAAGAGAAAGAAGAGAAAACGAGAGGCTTGAGAGAGAAAAACAATTAGAAAAAGAGAGAAAAGAAAGAGAAAGACAAGAGAAATTAGAAAAAGAAAGAAGAGAAAAGGAAAGACTTGAAAGAGAAAGACAAGAAAAGATAGAAAGAGAAAGAAAAGAAAGAGAAAAACAGGAAAAACTTGAAAAAGAAAGAAGAGAAAAAGAAAGAATTGAACGTGAAAGACAATTAGAAAAGGAGAGAATAGAAAGAGAAAGGCAAGAAAAACTCGAAAGAGAAAGAAGAGAAAAAGAAAAACTTGAACGTGAAAGACAATTAGAAAGAGAAAGAAAAGAAAAGGAAAGACTTGAGAGAGAAAAACAATTAGAAAAAGAGAGAAAAGAAAGAGAAAGACAAGAAAAACTTGAAAAAGAAAGAAGAGAAAAGGAAAGACTTGAGCGTGAAAGACTAGAAAAAATTGAAAGAGAGAAAAAAGAAAGAGAAAAACAAGAAAAACTCGAAAGAGAAAGAAGAGAAAAAGAAAAACTCGAACGTGAAAGACAATTAGAAAAAGAGAGAAAAGAAAGAGAAAGACAAGAGAAATTAGAAAAAGAAAGAAGAGAAAAAGAAAGACTTGAAAGAGAAAGACAGGAAAAAATTGAAAGAGAACGAAAAGAAAGAGAAAGACAAGAAAAACTTGAAAAAGAAAGAAAAGAAAAGGAAAGACTTGAACGAGAAAGACAATTGGAAAAAGAAAGAAAAGAAAGAGAAAGACAAGAAAAGATAGAAAAAGAAAGAAGAGAAAAAGAAAGACTTGAGCGTGAAAGACAAGAAAAAATTGAAAGAGAGAGAAAAGAAAGAGAAAAACAAGAAAGATTGGAAAGAGAAAGAAAAGAAAGAGAAAAAATGGAAAGAGAAAGACAAGAAAAATTAGAGAAAGAAAGAAGAGAAAAGGAAAGACTTGAGAGAGAAAGACAATTAGAAAAAGAAAGAAAAGAAAGAGAAAGACAAGAGAAATTAGAAAAAGAAAAAAGAGAAAAGGAAAGACTTGAAAGAGAAAGACAAGAAAAGGAGAGAAAAGAAAGGGAAAGAATTGAAAGAGAAAGACAAGAAAGACTTGAAAGAGAAAGAAGAGAAAAAGAAAAACTTGAACGTGAAAGACAATTGGAAAAAGAAAGAAAAGAAAGAGAAAGACAAGAAAAATTAGAAAAAGAAAAAAGAGAAAGAGAAAAATTAGAACGTGAAAAACAATTAGAAAAAGAAAGAAAAGAAAGAGAAAAACAAGAAAGACTCGAAAGAGAACGAAAAGAAAGAGAAAGACAAGAAAAATTAGAAAAAGAAAGAATAGAAAACGAAAGACTTGAAAGAGAAAGAAAAGAAAGAGAAAAACAAGAAAGATTAGAAAGAGAAAGAAAAGAAAGAGAGAGACAAGAAAAATTGGAAAGAGAAAGATTAGAAAGAGAAAAACAAGAGAGACTTGAAAGAGAGAGATTAGAAAGAGAAAAGCAAGAAAGACTTGAGAAAAAGAGATTAGAACAAGAAAGGATGGAAAGAGAAAGATTAAAAAGAGAAGAACAAGAAAGACTTGAACGTGAGAGATTAGAACGAGAAGAACAAGAAAGACTTAGACAAAAAAAATTAGACAGAGAAAGAAGAGAAAAAGAAAAACAAGAAAGACTTGAAAGAGAAAGATTAGAAAGAGAAGAACAAGAAAGATTAGAACGTGAAAGATATGAAAGAGAAAAACAAGAAAGACTTGAACAAAAAAGATTAGATAAAGAAAGAAGAGAAAAAGAAAGATTAGAAAGACTTGAACGTGAAAGATTAGAAAGAGAAGAACAAGAAAGACTTGAAAGAGAAAGATTAGAAAGAGAAAGACAAGAAAAACTTGAGAAAAAAAGATTAGAAAAAGAAAGAAGAGAAAAAGAAAGATTAGAAAGAGAAGAACAAGAGAGACTTGAAAGAGAAAGACTAGAAAGAGAAAAACAAGAAAGACTTGAGAAAAAGAGATTGGACCGAGAAAGAAGAGAAAAAGAAAAACAAGAAAGAGAAGAACAAGAAAGACTTGAACGTGAGAGATTAGAAAGAGAAAAACAGGAAAGACTTGAACAAAAAAGATTAGACAGAGAAAGAAGAGAAAAAGAAAAACAAGAAAGACTTGAAAGAGAAAGATTAGAAAGAGAAGAACAAGAAAGATTAGAACGTGAAAGATTAGAAAGAGAAAAACAAGAAAGACTTGAAAAAAAAAGATTGGAAAGAGAAAAAAGAAAGAAAGAAAAAGAAGAAAAATTAAGCCTATTTGATACACCTAGGGGAGAGTCGACTAGACTCAATATTTTAAAAACAAATAATTCTATAGATGATATTTATAGAAAAAATAAAAAGAGAGGAAGATTCAATCTATTTGGTACTGATGATGAATCTGAAGATAAAAAAGAAGAAGATGATAGTCAACTTAAAAAAATATATGTTAATAAAAAATATAAATTAAAAGATAATGATGATATGGCTGACAAAGATGGATTTTATAAAAGAGAAAGGTTAAGAACAGATTTAGGAGATGAAGAAGATATTGATGATTTGTTATATAAAAAAAATAAAAAGAAACAAACTAATTATGATGAAGATGAAGAGCAAGATAAAACCGGAGATTTATATGGTACTGATAAATTTAATTTATTCAAAAAGCAAAAAGGTAGTAAAACAAATAAAGGAACTGAGCAATGGGATGATGATAATAATAATCTATTTAAAAAAAGAAATCTTACTTTCAGATATAGTGATACTTTAATGAGCAATTTATCTGAATCTTTGCTAAGAGGAATGCCAACTAAAATAAAGATATTTAAATGTGTTGTTTGGAAAAGTAGTGATCCTACCGTTAATGAAGATACAATAAAACATATTTTACATAGGAGTGGATCACAAATATTAGAAAGAGGAGGATTTGTCGTAAAATTACCTAAAGATAATATAGCTAAGTTAAACCAGAGTTTAATTTGAGGTCTGGTAAGCTGTTGATTGTGGATGAGTTTTATTAATAAAATTATTTAATTATTATTTATTATTTATTATTAATTATTTTTTTGTCGCAGAAAAATATAATTTATTAAATTAATTAATATTTTATTATATTAATATAATATTTTCTTTATT
>JAEEGL013732602.1_pt1 | contig 10640 bp, 6 predicted proteins | sample 9134231 | NCBI WGS metagenome assembly JAEEGL01 (sample SAMN16246548, study PRJNA631951) | gut metagenome | biome: gut microbiome; feature: rumen; material: fiber-attached | host: Bos | place: Iran: Karaj | collected 2018-10 | reverse complement strand
TCGGCAAGAGCCTTGAAGGCTGCAATGTTGGCTACGGTCTCGCCATCAAATGGCTGGGGATCATCGCCACCGCCGCCACCTTCACCAACGGTCACCACCACCTTGGTCATGCGGCACTGGTTGCTGGGCGTCGAGAATGTAACAGAAGTGGCATTGCCAGTCCAAGTGCCGTTCTTGCCACTTGCTTCAAATGTGTAGCTACCTGTAGTTGGGTTTTCAAGGCAACCAGGTCCCTGCTTGGCTGTACCATTGGCTGTGCAGGTAACCTCAATTTTAGTGATGTTCCCAACGGTCGAGGAAACGGTGAACTCAGCATTTTTGTAAACGCGATACTGAGCTTCGGCCATCGCACCATTCGAGATGGCAATAGTCACACCGTCCTTAGTGATTTGGTCGGCACCAGGGGCATCAGCCGTTGTTGTGCCCATGTCTGTACCAGCTGTGAAAGTGATCGTCTGGCCGAAGGAAACTCCACTCAGCAACATCAACATGCTGAGCATAATAAAGCGTAGAGTTTTTGTCATAATTTTTTGGTTTAAGTTATACATGTATAATTCTGCTGCAAAGGTACTGCTTTTTTCTCAACTACCAAAATTTGAGTAGACGTAACTTGTGAAAATCTGTTAACGGGGAGGCTTGCTAAGTATAAAATTTGTGAAGTGTGTTTTCGCCAGGTAAATCTTAGCTATCTAGCTTGCTGAGGGTGCTTCTATGACCTGTAAGGGATGTTGGCGACGATGACAGTTATTACAAATGACAGATGACAGTTTTTGGAATCGATTATGATTTTGGGCTTATTATTATATATGAGTTTACTTTACATAACAATAAAATGCTGCTTTCCTTCTTTTCCAAAAACTGTCATCTGTCATAACAGTCATTTGTCATCACTTGGGGTATGACAAATGCATCTTATAGCCTCTCCATTTCCAGTGCTGCCCAAATGAAGGGACCTACGCCCTTGGCATCGTTGTCGCGGATTGGTTCCGAGATGTAGTATTCGAATGAGCCATCACGGCGGCGGTTGTTGTCGGGGCCTAATCCGGACACTTCACAACAACGAGTCAGCGAGATGGTCTTGTCGGCATTCAATCGGATGAATTCTTTGACGATTCCATTGAAAGCACGTATGCCAGCCTGACGGAAACTCTCGTCGAGCCACCCCATGCGAGCGCCCTTAAGCAATACGTAGGCAAACATAGATGAACAGCTGGCTTCCAAATAGTTACGTTCGTCCTTCACGTCGAGTACGTCATACCATACACCCGTCTTTTTGTCTTGATGTTTCACCACTTCCGTCATGGCCTTTTGAAGCAGATTGATTACCTCTTGGCGGCGGGCGTAATCCTCTGGCAATACCTCCAAAACTTCCGTCATGGCCATGACGTACCAACCCAATGCTCGTCCCCATGTGTGCTTGCTTTGTCCTGTTGTTGGATCTGCCCAGAACATCTGGTGCGTTTCATCCCAGGCATGCTTCCAGAGATTGGTCTTGGGGTCGAAGGTTCGCAGGTCGGTCTTTGTGATCTGGTCTACGGCATCGTCGTAGTATTTCTTCACTTTCTTGGCTTTCACCATGTCGGGTGCTGCCAAAGTGTAGTAGGGCAGACCCATGAAAATGCCGTCGAGCCACACCTGATTAGCATAAATTGCCTTGTGCCACCATACTTTTTCTTTGGTTCGAGGCTGTTTTTCAAGCTGTTGGAAGAGCGTGCGGAGTGCTTTCCCGACGTTTTCCTGTGGTTGGAGCTTGTTCAAACGGTAAATGTAGCGGGCTGTTCGAACGTTGTCAAGATTGAAATCTTCGTATTTATAGCCCGTGATATTGCCCTCCTGGTCGATCATTTTTGCCGGATAACGGCGCAGATATTGCAGAATTTCGGGGTTATTATATGCTAGATAGGTGTCGAGCATAGCCTCCTGCTCGATGCCCATGACGTAGCTCCAGCGGGGCTTCTTGGCGAAATCGAGCATGTAGGGCTCGTGTGTTCGCTTCATTTCCGACCATGTGAGCCACTCGGAGTAGCGTGCGCGGCGCTCTCCCTGCTTGTCAGTGTAAGCAAATGGTGGCTCTAGCAGCACGAGTTGACCGTTGACGAAGAGTCCTTCGAAGTTCAGATCGTGGCTCTTGCCGGTTCGTCTGACGGGCTCGCTCTGCACACCGTCGAAGCGGCAGTTACGTACGTTGATATTGTAGATGTTGTCACTGTCCTGAAGACCATTGATAAGGATACCGTACTTGCTCTTCTGGCAGGTGACATTCTCCATATAGACGTTTCTCACCGTGGGAATGAAGCCGCGCTTGGCAGGCTCATTAGGCTCATATTCCAGGTTGATGCGCATGACTGCCTCTCGGCACTGTCCCACGCGCACGTTTCTCATATAAATGTTCTCCGTCACACCACCGCGGCATGTATTGGTCTTCAGTCGCAGTACACGGTCTAGGTTGGGCGAGTCCATCTCGCAGTCTTCCACGAACACATTGCGGCAGCCGCCAGATATTTCCGAACCGATGACCACACCTCCATGACCGTCGGCCATTGTACAATGGCGTACGATGATGTTCTCCGAGGGGATGTTCCACAGGCGTCCATCCTCGTTGCGTCCGCTCTTAATGGCAATGCAGTCGTCGCCTGTTTGGAAACGGCAGTTCTCAATCAACACGTTCACGCACGACTCAGGGTCGCAGCCGTCGCCGTTCGGGCCGTCGTTGATGATGGTGAGTCCACGCACTGTGATATTCTTCGACAGCAGAGGGTGCACTACCCAGAAAGGAGAGCGCAACAGTGTGACGTCCTCGAGCAAGATATTCTCGCACTGGTAGAGGTTAATGAGCTGTGGGCGCAGGCCCTTGCCTTGGAACTGACGCTCCTCGATGGGGGTGCCTGCCTCGGCATATTTGAAGAGTAGCGGTCGGCCAATCTTTTGGCTCTCAACGGTTTCCGGTGTCCAACCATAGGTGTCCTTGCCACACATGGGCCACCAAGTCTCGTTAGATCCGTTGCCGTCGATGATGCCCTTGCCTGTGATGGCGATGTTCTGCTCGCCATAGGCGTAGATGCATGGCTGATAGTTCATGAGGTCCATGCCCTCCCAACGCGTTTTCACAATGGGGAAGAGCTTCGTGTCGAAGGCAAAGAGCAAATGGGCTCCTTCCTCAAGGTAGAGATTTACGTTGCTCTTCAGAGTGATAGGTCCCGTCGTCCAGGTTCCAGCGGGCACCACCACGCGTCCACCACCAGCTTTCGAACAGGCGGCAATGGCTTTGTTGATGGCCTTCTGGTTTTGGGCTGGCGTTGCCTTCAGTTTGGCACCGTACTTCGATATGGAAAAGTCGCGGTTGGCAAACTGGGGTGCAACAACGTTGCGCTCGATTTGTTTATACAGGTTGTCGTTCCAGCTTTGTGCGTTCATGGCCATCGGCATCAGAAACAGCACGAAGAGTAGTTTTAGGAGTTTCATCTTGTTTTGGTCGTTAGTTATTTGGCTACAAAGATACAAAAAAAAGAGTGCATAACAAAAGAAAACGGGCATTATTAAGTCCAAAAATGGGCAGAATGAGGGGCTAAAGTGTTAAAAAAGTAAGATTTCGGGTGTAAAATTTGCATTTTTCATCAATAAATCATAATTTTGCGACATGTTTTTAGATTTCGAATTTCTGCGAAATCGTCCTCGAGGTTGGTAGCATCCTGCACCAACCTCTTTTGTTTTACTACAAACATGATGAAAACGGCGTTTCTGTATCACTTTGTCCCTGCAAGATATGCAGCCAAAACAACAACAAAAAAGGCAACCTTGCGGCTGCCTTTCTTTCGTACACCCTTAGGGGCTCGAACCCTAGACCCACTGATTAAGAGTCAGTTGCTCTACCAACTGAGCTAAGGGTGCTCGTGGTGCTCATCAGGCATCGTTCCTGATTTGCGACTGCAAAGGTACAACGTTTTCGTGAAACCTCCAAACTTTTTCCCGATTATTTTTCAAAAAAGTGCGTTTTTTATCTTTTTTCCCCCTTTTAGTAGTGTTATTTGGAAAATAATTGATAACTTTGCAGCTGACTCCGCCGTTCGGGTTGCACCCTTAGGCGAAGGATGAAGTTGAACTTGAAGCATAGCGACAACCGAATGAAACAAATCATCGTAAAGGACTCTGCGCTCAGGCAGGCAGCCGCAGAAGGTATTGATGCCTTCGTGGATGTATTCGTCAGCGCCATCAACGATGCCATCGGAGGTGAACTCACCGCTGAGACGATGGCAGAACTCAATAGCGACCAAATCACGCTCTTGGGTTACAGTATTCTGCATGAAGAAGTTATGGATGGTGGTTTCGTACAGCTCATCCACAATGGCTATGGCCCCTTCTTCTTTCGCAATCCATTTGCCAAAGCCGTGCAACTGTGGGGCATGGAGGACCTGAAGCGCCTCATTCGTAAGGCCCACACCTTATATAATATATATGGCGAGGAATTGGAGCGCGATTGCACCGACGATGAGTTCATGGCATTGTTCGAGTCGCATCCAGAATTCGACGAGCTCGATGACTCTTTCGTGGAGCACGAGGAGGAATGGACGGAGCAGGTAGCAACCTACATTGACGACCATTTGGAACGCTTCGCAACTGTTGAGGCCGACTAACCCAGCAGATCAGGCAGGATGTAGCGCCCGTCGACAAACGCAAACAGAAAAAACGAGATGAACAAGCAAGAACTGGAACTTCGCAAGAAGAGCCCCATACAAATCAAGAACAAGAAAGCCTCTTTCGAATACTTTTTCGTCGAGGAGTTCACGGCGGGTATTGTGCTCACCGGCACCGAAATCAAATCGATACGTGCCGGCAAGGCATCTCTCGTGGACACCTACTGCTACATCGTCAACGGCGAGATGTGGGTAAAGGGCATGAACATCACACCCTACTTCTATGGCTCTTATGCCAACCATGAGGCTAAGCGCGAGCGCAAACTGCTGCTCACGCGCCACGAAATCAAGAAACTTCAGGAAGCCGAGAAGCAACCCGGTTACACTATCGTGCCCACGCTGATCTTCATTGATCAGAATGGCCGGGCCAAGGTAGACATTGCCCTCTGTCGTGGTAAAAAGATGTACGACAAGCGACAAACGATGAAGGAGAAAGAGGATAGGCGCGAAATGGATCGTGCCATCAAGCATTATTAGTGAAAGGTATTAAAGATTGTATCAAGGAGCGCATCCTGATCCTCGATGGTGCCATGGGCACGATGATTCAGGACTATCAGCTAACGGAAGAAGACTTCCGCGGCCTTGTGCCGTTTGCCCCTGACTCTTGTTCGTGTTGTTGTCATGTTCATGCCGACGGGCATCAAGCGACGGACCATGATGATATCCAATTGAAGGGCAACAACGACCTTCTGAACCTCACTCGTCCCGATGTGATACTCGACATCCACCGTCGTTATCTAAGGGCGGGTGCCGACCTTATTGAAACCAATACTTTCTCTTCGCAGCGCATCTCGCAAGCTGACTACCGCCTGGCCGATGAGGCAAGGGCGATGGCACTGCACGGTGCTCAACTGGCACGTCAGGCAGCCGATGAGTTTTCAACCGATCAGTGGCCCCGTTTCGTATGCGGTTCCATAGGACCAACCAACATGACTGCCTCCATGAGTCCAGATGTTGACGATCCTGCTGCTCGCGACGTCAGCTACGGCCAACTCTATGATGCCTATCTTGAGCAAGCTGATGCTCTTCTTGAGGGTGGGGTTGACGCCTTGCTTATTGAAACCATCTTTGATACGCTCAATGCCAAGGCTGCCATTGATGCTTGCCAAACGGCAAGAGAACGTCGTCATGCTGATATACCGATCATGCTTAGCGTGACTATAGCCGATAGAGCCGGACGCACGTTGAGCGGGCAGACCATTGAGGCTTTCCTTGCCAGCGTTTCTTCCTACGACATCTTCTCCGTGGGACTTAACTGCTCGTTTGGTGCACGCGAAATGTTGCCTTTCCTTCGTGAACTGGCTCAACATTCGCCCTACTATGTCAGTGCCTATCCAAATGCCGGAATGCCTGATGCGCTCGGCCAATATAGCGAAACACCAGAAAGTATGGGGCCGCAGATTTGGCAGTTCCTTGAGGAAGGCCTGGTTGACATTGTTGGTGGCTGTTGCGGTACGACCGATGCCTTCATTGAACGTTATGCACAAATGGTTAGGCAAGCAACCTCCATACGACGTCGTGAGCGTAAGCCATCGACATTCGTGCTGTCAGGGCTCGATGTGCTCTCACCGCGTTCGTTCACCAATGTCGGCGAACGATGTAATGTTGCCGGTTCGCGAAAGTTCCTGAGGCTTATCAGCGAGAAAAACTATGCAGAAGCGCTTACAATAGCACGTCAACAGGTGGCTGATGGTGCACTGGTGCTCGACATCAATATGGACGATGGCCTTCTCGATGCCCGGCATGAGATGACGACATTCCTCAACATGATGGCTTCTGAACCCGATATTGCCCGCGTTCCCGTGATGATCGACTCCTCGAAATGGGAGGTCATCGTCGACGGATTGAAATGCCTGCAGGGCAAGGGCATTGTCAATAGCATCTCACTGAAGGAAGGTGAAGGTACGTTCCTGCAGCATGCGCGCGACATTCGTCGCTATGGTGCCGCCTGTGTGGTGATGTGCTTCGACGAACAAGGGCAGGCTACTACCTACGACCGTCGTATTGCTATTGCCAGCCGTGCCTACCGGTTGCTGACAGAGGAGGTGGGCATGCAGCCACACGACATTATTTTCGATCCCAACATTCTTGCCGTAGCTACAGGCATAGAAGAGCACGACGCCTATGCGGCCGACTTCATTCGTGCCACGCATTGGATACGTGCCAACCTGCCTGGTGCACACGTCAGCGGTGGCGTTAGCAACCTGTCGTTCGCGTTTCGTGGTAACAACTATATTCGTGAGGCCATGCATGCCGTATTCCTCTATCATGCCATTCAGGCAGGTATGGATTTCGCTATTGTCAACCCTGCCACGAAGGTGACCTACGAGGATATTCCCAAGGAACAACTCGACATCATTGAGGATGTGATACTCAACCGTCGCCCTGATGCTGCCGAAAGGCTTACTGTCTTGGCTGCACGTTTGAAGGACGAACATGAGGCTCGGAAACAACTCGGCACTACCCAACAGCAACCCGATGAGGAGGCCTGGCGGCATCAGTCACTCGATCAACGTCTTGCCTATGCTCTTCGCAAAGGCATCGGTGACTATCTCCAAGCCGATCTTGCTGAAGCGCTTGAGGTCTATCCGCGTGCTGTGGACATCATCGAAGGACCGCTTATGGCAGGTATGAACCTTGTGGGTGAACTCTTTGGGCAAGGCAAGATGTTCTTGCCCCAAGTAGTGAAGACGGCACGAACCATGAAACAGGCTGTCAGCATTTTGCAGCCACACATCGAACAGCAGCAATCAGGAACTTCTTCCAAAGCTGGTAAGGTGCTGATAGCCACCGTCAAAGGTGATGTCCATGACATAGGTAAGAACATTGTGGCCGTTGTCATGGCGTGTAACAACTACGAAGTCATTGATCTTGGTGTGATGGTACCGCCAGAGGAAATTGTCAGCAAGGCCATCAGCGAGCAGGTCGATGTGGTAGCCCTGAGCGGACTCATCACTCCCTCGCTCGACGAAATGGTCAACGTGGCTGTGGCTATGGAGCGTGCAGGGCTCCGCATCCCCATTTTGATTGGTGGTGCTACGACCAGCCGCATGCATGTGGCACTGAAGATAGCTCCGGTCTATAGTGGTATGGTGGTGTGGATGAAGGATGCGGCACAGAATGTGGTGGCTATTTCGCAGTTGCTCAATGCTGACGAGGCACCACGCTATCGTAAAGAACTGCTAGCCGACTACGAGCGGCTTCGACAGGAATATGCCCAAAACCAGCAACAGTTGCGTCCCCTCGACGAAGCGCGCCGCAACCGTCTGCGATTATTTGATAATGCTTAAACAACTATGATAAAAACCATCATCTTCGATTTCGGCGGCGTCATCATCACGCTCGACCAGCCACAAGCAATCAGACGTTTTCAGGCAATTGGACTTGCCGATGCTGACAAACGTCTCGATGCCTACACGCAAGGCGGTATCTTTGGAGAACTTGAGGAAGGACGTATCACGGCCGAAGAGTTTCGCATTCAACTCTCAGCTCTTGTCGGACATGAGGTGTCGGTGGACGAGTGCCGATATGCATGGGTGGGCTATTGTAAAGAGCTGCCACCTCGTAATCTGTTGAAACTGAAGGAACTACGTCGGCGTGGCTATCGTTTGGTGCTGCTCTCCAACACCAATCCCTATATGATGTCATGGGCCGACAGTGCCGACTTCGATGGTTCGGGTCATCCCGTCAGCGACTATTTCGATGCGCTCTATAAGAGTTATGAGGTCGGAGTGATGAAGCCTGACCCACAATTCTTTCGCCATGTTCTGGAAAGTGAACGTCTCAATCCTGCTGAAACGCTCTTCGTTGACGATGGTCCGCGTAATGTAGCAGCCGCCGAGGCACTCGGTTTTCACACGCTATGCCCCGCCAACGGTGCCAATTGGACGTTGTCGATAGAGCAGACTCTTAGCTCTCTTCTATAAAACCATTATCCTTCGTTGGTAACAAAGTATTTGTTTTTCATTCTGCCGTATGGTTTATTCTTTGTCCATGTGGCTGGCTCACCATGTTTATATAGTCTGTTCATGGCGTAAACGACTTGTTTACGAAGGAATATCCAATCCTTTACGGCGAATAAGCCGGTGGCTTGCATTAGAGGAAGGGTGCAAGCAGATGAGCAAACCACCCACGGAACTTCTGCCAAGAGGTGCGAAAGCGATTCCAGGAGTCGGGTGTGAGGCGGAAAGATTCGCGTTTGTCGGCCTCAAACATGTCCGAAAGCTGACGGGTGATGGTTGAATCGACGATAACGGCATTCTCCTCATAGTCCCATCGCAGTGAGCGGGCATTCAGGTTGGCACTTCCCACGGTACAGAAGCGTCCGTCAACCATAATGACCTTCGTATGATGGAAGCCTGGCTCGTACATCCACACTTCCACACCATGCTTCATCAAATAATGAAGATTGTAGAACATGCAATCAGGTGTCAATGGGATGTCGCTATGGGTGGAGGCCATGATCTCTACCTTTACACCTCGCTCGACCGCTTGCCTCAGTTTCTTTTTCAATTTCTTGTTGAGCGTCAGGTAAGGGTTGACGAGCTTGATGCTATCCTGTGCATCGTCGATGGCGTGATAGTAGAACGAACGTATGATGCGGTTCGACGTGCGCGGTTCGCGGTTGATGATGCCCACCGTTGCACCACTTGACGAAGGATGGAGGATTGTTGATGAGGGAGGATCGTTGGTAGATGCAAGAAGGAGTGAGTCAGTTGGCGTGAAGTAAGGGGCGGTATGTAGCCCATAGTAGTACTTCTCGCCCTGCAGGCGTTCGCCCGTCGTCTTGTACCAGATGTGCATGAAGATGCGTTGGAGCGTGTTCACTTCCTCGCCCTCGATGCGGCAATGCATGTCGCGCCATGTTCCCACCTGTTCGGTACCGTTAATGTAGTAGTCAGCCACATTCATGCCTCCTGTATAAGCCACTTCACCATCGACGATGACGATCTTCCGATGGTCGCGACTGAAGACATGGTTGATCCAGGGGAAGCGCAAAGGGTCGAACTCATAGATTTGTATGCCCCGTTGCCACAGCTTGCGCAGGTGTCGCTTGCGCAGAGGCCTGTTGTTCGATGAATTGCCAAATGCATCGAATAGCGCGCGCACCTCTACGCCCTCAGCAGCTTTCTCGGCCAGCACGTCGAAGAGCAGCATGGCGATGGAATCGTTGCGGAAGTTGAAGTATTCCAGGTGGATGCTGCTCTTGGCTTCTCGGATCGTGGCAAAGAGATCGTCGAACTTTTCCTGTCCGCTCATGAGCAGGCGCACTTTGTTGTTGTGCGAAAAGGTGACACCTTCTTGCTGCAATTGATTGATAATCAACGAATCGGCCGTTTGCTGCGCCAGCAACGGTTTACTCCATAGAGCCAATAGAAAGATGAGTGCAAATTGAAACTGTCTCACGTTCGTTGTATTATCACTTTTTTAAGCTTATCGCTTGATTATATCATGCACGAATAGTGGTCGACTACACCCAGCAGATGGCGTTGCTGGTCGGCCACAAGCACCGTGTGGATTTTGTGCCGTTGCATGATTCGTTGTATCTCGGTTATCTTTGTCGTGGGCAAAACCATCTTCGGTTGTCGCGTCATGATGTCGCTGACGGTGTGATTGAAGAACTCTGCCTGCCAGCGCTCCATCGCACGGCGTATGTCGCCATCGGTAATCAGGCCGATGATGCACCCGTCTTCCACTGATACACCTAACCCCAGCTTACCCTTACTCACATGGATGATGGCCTCGCCGAGGTGCATGTCCTGTGGTATGATGGGCAGATCGTCTGAGCGCATCACGTCGGCAGCTGTGGTAAGCAGTCGTCTGCCGAGTTCTCCACCTGGGTGGAACTGGGCAAAGTCCTTTGGTTTGAAGTTGCGTTTCTCCATAAGTGCTATGGCCAAGGCATCGCCCATGACGAGCTGAGCCGTCGTGCTGCTGGTGGGAGCGAGG
>JAEEGL013151165.1_pt1 | contig 10640 bp, 12 predicted proteins | sample 9134231 | NCBI WGS metagenome assembly JAEEGL01 (sample SAMN16246548, study PRJNA631951) | gut metagenome | biome: gut microbiome; feature: rumen; material: fiber-attached | host: Bos | place: Iran: Karaj | collected 2018-10 | reverse complement strand
GAATATATGGAAGATAAGATACTAGAAGAATATGATGGTATAATATCATCTGTTACTAATTTTGGAATGTTCGTAGAATTAGAAAATACTATTGAGGGATTAGTAAGATTCGAAAATATGACTCAAGGAAATGAATACTTTATATATGACGAAAATAAAAAGATGTTAATAGGAGAACATTCAAATAGAACTTATAAAATTGGAGATAGTGTACGAGTTAGAGTGTTAGAAGCAAATAAACTATTAAGAAAAATAAGTTTTGAATTAAGACCGGAAGAGTAAGAAAAAGTCTAGAGTAATCACTCTAGATTTTTTTTATGTTATGTAATAAAATATAGCAAAAGGAGAAAAGAGCTATGAAAAAAAGGAAAGATAAAAAAGAGAAAAAGGGATTGTTTTTTAAATTATTTAACAAAGAGCCCAAAATAGAAGCAACTTCTGAAGAACTAAAACATTTAGAAGAGTTAAAAGAAAAAATAAGAAGTGTTAAAACAATCGAAGAATTGGAAGCTCTTGAAGATGAGCTTATAGCTCTTGGATTAATAAGTCCTGGTGAGATAAAGAAATTAAAGAATAGGAAAAAGGGAAGAGTTGAATTCGAATATTTTCAAGAAAGAGTTAGAGTTAGTTTAGATATCATTAATAAAACCATAGAAGTTGGAAGATCATATAGACAAGCTGAAAGACAAAGAGAAGAAAAAGAATTGCTTCAAAATAGAGATGATAGGCTATATGGTAATGAAGGACAAAAGAATAAAGAAAAAGATAAAACACTTGGTGAGCATAGTAGAAGCAGTGGCGGAAGATCAAGAGGAGATAGATAGAAACAGTGAAAAAGAACGAAGAGTATATAGTAGATATCATTGATAACGGGTTCCAAGGCGAAGGAATAGCAAAAATCGATAATACGACAGTTTTTGTTAAGGGAGCCATAAAGGATGAAAAAGTAAAAATATTAATATTAAAAGTTGATAAGAATATAGCATATGGAAAAATAGTGGAGTTAATCAAAGCATCAAAAGAAAGAGTAAATCCTGATTGCATAACATATCCTAGTTGTGGTGGTTGTAGTTTAAGACATGTGAATTATGACTATTCTTTGAAAATAAAAGAAAATGCTGTAAGAACAACATTAAGAAAAACATATGGAAAAGACATTGAAATAGAGGAATGCATTGCTGCTGAAAATCCAATATGCTATAGAAATAAGTTGCAATTTCCTGTGGCTGTTTCTAGAGATAATAAGGCAGTTATGGGGGTGTTCCAAGAAAGAACGCATAATATTATTGAGACTAGAAAGTGCTTGATTCAAGATAATAAGTCTCAGGAGATAGCAAATTTTATCGTTGATTTTATGAATGAACATGGTATTCCAGCATATGATGAAAAGAATCTTTCTGGAACAATAAGACATATAATTATTAGAGCTGGCAAGAAAACAGATGAGATAATGGTAAATTTAGTAACTAATCAAGCTGATATACCTCATGAAAAAGAACTTGTTGAAGAATTGATTAAAAATTTTACTAATATTAAAACGATAGTAAAAAATATTAATGATAAAAATACAAATGTTATTCTTGGAAAAGAAGTAAAAGTATTGTATGGAGAAGGATATATATACGATTTTATTGGAAAATATAAGTTTAAAATTTCTCCACTTTCTTTTTTCCAAGTAAATCCGGTACAAACAGAGAGACTATATTCAAAAGCTGTTGAATATGCTGCCTTAGAACGGAAATGAAACAATATTTGATTTATATTGTGGAATTGGAACGATAGGTATTTTTGCATCAGATAAAGCTAAAAAGATATATGGTATAGAAACTATACCAGAAGCAATAGAGGATGCTAAACAAAATGCTACTCTAAATAATATAGAAAATGCTGAGTATTTTGTCGGAGATGTTGAAAAAGAATTACCAGAGCTAATAGAAAAAAGAAGTATTACTCCAGATGTTGTTTTTGTTGATCCACCTAGAAAGGGGTGCGATAAAACTGCTATAGATACTTTGCTTAAGATTGAATCAAAGAGAATAGTATATGTTAGTTGTAATCCAGCAACACTTGGTAGAGATTTAAAATTACTTGAAGAGAAATACGAGTTAGAGCATTTATCAGTTTGTGACATGTTTCCATATACATCACATATTGAATGTGTTTGCGCTTTAAAACTAAGAGATTAGTAATGTATTTACAATGGAGATGATTGTGTATGATTATAAAAGAAATACCACAAGAAGACATGAAAAAGGCTATAGAATTGGTATGGAGAGTTTTTCTGGAGTATGAAGCACCAGACTATTCTGAAGAAGGTATTAAAGAATTTCAAAAAACAATTTCGGATGAAAAATGGGTAGAAGAAAGAAAATTTTTCGGAGCATATGAAGAAGACTTGTTGGGAGTTATAGCAACGAAAGATGTAACTCACATTGCTTTATTATTTGTTGAAGGAAAACATCATAAAAAGGGAATTGGAAAAAAACTATTTCAAACTGTAAAAGAATTAAATACGAGTCATTTCTTTACTGTAAACTCATCACCATATGCACATGAGGTATATAAACATCTAGGATTTTCAGATACAACAACTGAAGAACAAATTGTAAATGGGTTAAGATTTTATCCAATGCGAATGGATTTTTAAAAAAGAGGAGTTTATTAATGAAGGAGAAATTATTAATATTTAAAGATGAAGACTATACAGTAAAAACTACTATCAATATTTTAGCTATACTGATGATCTTTGGAGCAATTTTTGGATTTGTTTACGAGACTATTTTTTATAGAATCGATTTAGGGTATTTTACAAAAAGAGGATCAACTTTTGGTCCCTGGATTCCTATTTACGCTTTTGGTTCATTATTTATCATTTTGATTAGTTATAGGTATAAATCAAATCCGGTTCTAGTTTTTGTACTAAACTGCTTGGTCACAGGAGTTCTAGAGTATTTAACAGGATGGTTTTTATTAAAGTTTTTAAATATAAGATTATGGGATTATAATACTGAAATTTGGAATTTTGGAAATATAAATGGATTTGTTTGCTTAAGATCAGTTTTGCTTTTTGGTATTTCTGGACTGATTCTTGTATATTTTTTAATACCACTCACTAAAAAGATTTATAATAAAGTTCCTGAAATAATATCAAATATTGTTATTATGGCATTAAGTACTCTTTTTGTATTGGACATAATACTATATTTCTTAATTAAATAGTGGAGAAAATATGGAGAAAGAAGAATTAAGGAAAAAGTATATCGATATAAGAAAAAAGGTAGAAGACAAAACAAGAAAGAGTGATTTTATTTGCCAAAAAGTGTTAGATACTGAAGAATACAAAAAAGCAAAAATAATTGCTTGTTATAAGCCTTTGCCTACTGAAGTTGATACAAGACTTCTTATAGAAGAAGCTATAAATAGTGGAAAAATGATTGTACTTCCAAAGGTTAATGGTCAGGAATTAGAGTTTTATATAATAAAGGATTTAGACAATAATAATTTTGAAAAAAGTAAAATTGGAGTCGAAGAACCAAATCCTTTTTGCCACGAAAAAATTGACATAAGGTTAATAGATTTGGTAATAGTACCGGGTATTTGCTTCGATAAAGAAGGTAACAGACTTGGATTTGGGAAAGGTTATTATGACAGATTACTTAACAAGATTAAAAATATTGTTTCAATTGGAATTTGCTTTAAAGAACAAATGGTACAGAAAAATGTAATTCCAGTTAATTCTTTAGATAAAAAAGTTGATTTAGTTATATCAGATTAAGAAGGGAAAAACTCGTTATGGAAAGAATAGATAAGATTGTATCTAATTATTCTTCGTATACTAGAAGTGAAGTAAAAAAATTAATAAAATCGAACTTAATAAAAGTAAATGATGTTGTTGTCAATAAACCAGAAACCAAAGTAGATGAGTTTTCTGATGTTATCAAAATTGAAGACAAAGTTTTGATAATTAAAGACAAAGTATATTTGGTATTAAATAAGCCTAAAGGTGTTATTAGTGCCACAGAAGATATGTATGACGAAACAGTTTTAGATTTAATAGATGAGGAATATTTGGTAAGAAATATATTTCCTGTTGGTAGACTAGATAAGGATACTACAGGATTATTAATACTCACAAATGATGGCGATTTTTCTCATAGCATTTTGTCACCAAAGAAAAATCATAAAAAGATTTATAAAGTTAAGATAGATATTCCAATTACTGATAAAATGATAGACGGATTTAAAAAGGGTGTAAAACTAAAAGATGAAAAATGTAAGGAAGCAATTTTGGATAGAATTAGTACTTATGAAGCATATGTTACTATTACTGAAGGAAAGTATCATCAAATAAAGAGAATGTTTGGATGCTATGAAGCCAAAGTTGTTGAACTTGAAAGAATTCAAATAGGAGATTTTAAATTGCCCGAAGAATTACAGCAAGGTGATTATAGAGAATTAACAGAAGAGGAATTAGAATTAATAAAAAAATGAAATAAAAATTGATATATTTTTGTTTTATAGATATAATCTATTTGGATGATTTTATTTTTTTATAAAAAATAGGGGGTTACAAATGAAAAATGAATTAGAAAGAGATGAAAAAATATATGGCCTACTTGGCTATGATAAATGTGGACTTCAATTAGGAGAAAATCTATATTTGCCAGATGTTAAAAGAGGCAGTAAAAATTTATTTTATGTAGGTGGAATTGGTTCGGGAAAAACAGCTAGCATAATAATGCCAAACATATTACATATGCTAGGAAATTATGTTGTAATGGATCCATATGAAGAAATATATAGTAAAACAAAAGACTACTTACAAAGAAATGGATATAAAATCTATAGAATAAGTGATGGATATAACTTCTTAGAACAAATAGATACAGATGATGATTTTACTGATCTTATGGATATTATTGCAGGTGAAGATAATGCTGCAGATCCATATTGGGATAACTCTGCAAAAATACTATTAAAAGCAGTAACATATTATATACTTGCTCTTAAAGAAGGAAAAGAAAAGAATATGCATGAAGCAATTTCAATGCTTTCTTATGAACCTTCTTACATGGACAGTTTAATGAATGTTATGCCAGAGGATCATCCATCAAAAAAATACTATACAATGCTTAAGAACGTACCAGAAAAAACATATGGAAGTATAGTATCTACACTTATGAGTAAGTTATCATTCTTACAAATCCCTGAAATTTCAAAAATAACAAGTGAAAATACAATCAATCTAAATACATTAAAAGAAGAAAAATCAGTATTATTTATTAATATTAAAGATAATGCTGAATACAATAAATTTGTTAATATAGCACTAAATCAAATAATTAATAAATTATCTACAACCGAAAAGAACTTTAAGACATATTTCTTATTAGATGAAATGTACACATTAAAGAGATTAAAAAACTTAGTTCCAAGAATGAGAAATTCAGTATCTGTTAATACTTCATTCTTAATTTGTGTAAATAGTTTAATGGAACTAGAATCAATTTATGGAAAAGATACAGAAATAATCCTAGATACTTGTGATACACAAGTTTACACACAATCTAATTCATTGAAGACAAAAGAATACTTCCAAAAATTACTGAAGTTTGATGAAGAATTCTTAGATGAATTAGATAAAGATGAGATATTTATATACGAAAAAGGATTAAAACCTATCAAATCGAAAAAAGCATATTATTATAACAATCCAGAATGGAATTTATAGAAGACTAAAGGTAAGGAAGATTATTCTTTCTTACCTTTTTGAAAAATAGAAAAGGTAGAATGAAAATATGATAGAGATTAAAAATGTAAGTCAATCCTATGTAAAAAATGAAAAAATAATAGATAATATGAATCTAAAAATAGATGATGGAATAGTATTTGGCTTCATAGGTCCAAATGGTGCTGGAAAAACGACTACTATAGAGATGATAACAGGAGTACTTGGAATAGATGAAGGTGACATATTAATTGATGGAATAAGTATTCAAAAGAACCCAATTGAAGCAAAAAAGAAATTTGGATTTGTTCCAGATACGCCTGATGCTTTTGAAAAATTAACTGGACTAGAATACTTGAATTTTATAGGTGATGTATACGAAGTCGATGCTGAAACTAAATTCAATATTGTTGAAAGATTAGCAAAAGAGTTCGGAATATACAACCATCTAAAAGATCAGATACAAAGCTATTCACATGGTATGAAGCAAAAACTATTAATTATTAGTGTTTTGTTATATAACCCTAAAAACTGGATTCTAGACGAACCAATGACAGGCCTTGATCCTAAAGCTGCGTTTACATTAAAGAACTTAATGAAGGAACACAGTCAAAAAGGAAATACAGTGTTCTTTTCAACTCACGTATTAGAAGTTGCTGAAAAGTTATGTGATAAAATTGCAATTATCGACAAAGGAAAGATTGTTTTTTCTGGAACAGTAGAAGAAGCAAAAGAAAAATCAAAATCAAATTCTACACTTGAAGAGTCATTCTTGAAGATTATAGAGGAGTAAGAATGGGAAATAGTTTAATTAGTGTAATATTCAAGAATACTAAAAGAAACGCAGGAAATAAAGGAAAAAATTCGATAGTGCTAGCAACATTAGCTTTCATTATAGTTTTTGGATCATTAGCAATAGCAATGGGATACGCTAGTTATTATGTTATAGATCAGTTAGATAGAATTCACCAGCCATATGCTTTTATTAATTTTTTGCTAGTAATGAATTTTGTCTTATTATTTGCTAAAAGTATTTTTGAGAGTTTAAATGTATTATATTTTTCAAAAGATTTATCAGCATTACTTAGAATGCCTATAAAACCACATAAGATAGTTAATGCTAAGCTTATAAATATGATCGTTTCAGAGTACGAAATGGAATTATTAATGCTTGCAATACCTATGGCTATTTATGGTGTATACGAAAGTGTTAAATGGCCATTTTATTTATATATTGCTCTTATTATGATTGTACTTCCAGTTATACCAATAGTACTTACTACATTAATAATTGCAATAATAATGAGATTTACAAACTTTATAAAAAATAAAAGTAAAGTAATGTACATTACAATTATAATGACAATTTTTGTTAGTAATTTAGTACTTGCGTTAATGTCAAATGATTTTTCTCAATATAACGTTGGTGCATTTACTAGAGTTATATTCTCATTTAATGGTCTTGCATATTCAATTTCTGATTCATTTAAAATTATTAAACCTATAATGAATGTATTACTTGGATACGACGGAATAGTCGGAGTGAGAAATATAGTTATTTATTATATAGAGAATATTATTTTCTACATTGTCAGTGTATTTATCATGGGAAAAATCTACCTAAAAGGAGCTATTGGTACAACAACTGCTGGTGATACAAAAAAATATACTAAAGATGTGGTTTTGTTCTTAAATGATTTCAAACCAAAATCTAAAGCACAAGCATATAGAACTAAGGAATGGAAGACTTTATCAAGAAGTCCTATATTCTTTATTCAATGTATTATTATGCCAATTTTATATCCTATAATTGTTGGAACAATACTTATAGGATTGTTGCTTTTTGCCAAATTGGTTGGATTGGATTTGATTGAACAATTTAAAGATAAAATTCAAACCGGTATTGGAGCATGTATAATCTTGGGCGTTGGTGAAGTATTCTATATGATGAATTTTTCATCAATCATTTCTATTTCAAGAGAAGGATATTTTTCAATAATAAATAAAACAATACCAATTAGCTTAAAAAAACAATTTGATTATAAGGCGTCAATTGGTATTGGAGTAAACTCACTTACGAGTTTGATGGTTACTATAGCTTTTGCTTTATTTACTGAGAATACAATACTAATAGGATTAGTGTTTGTTGATACATTCTTATTAAATATGTTTGGAGAAAAAATAAAGATTATTATTGATCTTTCTAATCCACACTTGGATTGGAATAGTGAATATACAATGATGAAACAAAATACTAATATTATGTATGTTTTATTCTTAACAGGAGCTATAGTTTTGATGCTATATTTATTAAGTAAATTCTTTGTAAAAGTAGAATTATATTTAATAGTCGTTTTTGCAGTAGCAGTTTTCGCAAATGTTATACTATCAGAATTAATTAATTATAAAAATAAAAACAATAAACTATTTGAGAGGGTATTTTAAAATGGATGTTTTATTTGCAACAGGAAATCCAGCAAAAGTAAAAAGTTATTATGAGAAACTAAAAGAAAAAGGAATCAATCTTCTAACTATAAAAGATATAGATGTAAAGGTTGATGTGGAAGAAAACGGAAAGAATGCATTAGAAAATGCAAAAATAAAGGCCAAAGCATATTATGAAGCTACAGGAATGGTTTCAATAGGAATGGACAATACTTTGTTTTTTGAGAATATTCCAGATGAAAAACAACCAGGAACCTTTGTAAGAAGAGTGAATGGAAAAAGACTTTCAGACGAAGAAATGATTCAATATTATATTGATTTTGTTAAGGAAAATGGGGACAATTTGCATGCCAGTTGGAGATATGGTATGGCAATTTATAATGGAAAAGAGATGAAGGAATTTTCATGGAGCAAAGATTCTTTGGTATTTGTATCAAAAGCAAGTGAAAATAGAAATCCAGGTTATCCACTAGATTCTATAGCAATTGTTCCAAAATTTAATAAATATTTAGTAGATCTAAATGAAGAGGAAAGAAAAGAAAACCAAAAAGATGCACATACAGATGAAGTTATAGATTTTATTGTTAAAAGTGTGGAGGAATAGATGTCTGATAAAAAAAATAATATTTATAAGATATTAATAATAGCGACGATTCTTGTAGGTTTAATAGTAAGAATTCTTTTTATTAATAATACGAGTGTCATAGAGTGTCAATTTGATGCAGGAGTTGGCGAATTAAAGACTGCAGAAGATTACGAAAGTGTAATGGCAGATTCTACGATTGATGGATTTATTGGCAGACACTTAGATTACATATTACAAGTATATAAGACTGGAAAAATACCAGATAAAATAATTGGACAATATTATCATCCACCACTTGGTCATGCTATCTTTGCAGGTTGGCTTAAAATAATGGATATTTTTACTGATTCTGCAATGATTAAAATTGAAAGTATGCAATATATTAGTGTATTATACTCAATGTTAATTATTTTTGCTTTTATTAAGATTCTTAATGAGTTTGATATTAGTTTAAGAAATAAACTATTGGCAATTATGATTGTTACTTTTATACCAATCGGTATATATATGAGTGGTACCATTAATAATGATCAACTTGTTACTTTATTTTCACTATTATCTTTACTATATTTAATAAGGTGGAAGAAAGATCAATCATATAAAAATACTATTCTTTTATCACTATGTATAGGATTAGGATTGCTAACCAAATCATCAATTGCGGTAATGATATTACCATGCATAATTGTATACTTCATTACTTTACACAAGAGTGTATATGAAGAAGATAATAATTGGAAAAAATTAGTGGTAGAAGCTGTCATATTAATGGTTATTGTTTGTGCATTAGGATTACCATACCATATTTATTCTTTATCAATTGGAAAAAATACAGTTGGTATTTCACAACCGCCGGAAGATAGATCTGTAGCTATGTATTCTCTATTTGATAGATTTGGACCATCTAATATCTTTAAATTGAAAGAATATAATTTATTTAATTCATATATTAATTCACAAGTTGGATTTGGACTAGTTGCATCTAGATTGATATCTGAGAAAATAATGATAATACTAGTGTTTGTCTTATTCATTCAATCACTATATATGATGATTATTTATTATAAAGATGATATTGTTTTATTAACGACTTTTGTATCTTGGTGGTTTGGGTTTATATACCTAAATTTATCAATGCCATATCTTTCATCAGCAAATTCAAGATACATGATAGTCCCAATATTATGTGGATTACTACTTATTATGAGCAGACTAGAAAAATCTGAAAGTAAAATATTTAATTATGAAATGATATTCACATCATCGATGGTAACGATATGTAGTATCGTGTATTTTATGATGTGTTTCGTTATTTAAAATTCACACAATATTTACAAATTAACAATGAAATATCAATAAATAATTAATAAGATGTTCGTAGAAAATACGAAGGAAGGTGGTTGATAAATGAAAAACAACTACTTGGCGAACGTCGAAAATTACATTGATGATAAAACAATTATTGATATTAATAGTCAAAAGTTTCAAAGAGTAATGTTCTTATATAGAGCAGCATTAAAAGAAATTGAACTTAAGATAAATACTATACAAGAAGAAATGAAACTTTTTTCTAATTATGATCCTATCGAATATATAAAAGTTAGAATAAAAAGACCAGAAAGTATAATAAAAAAGATGCGACGAAGGTCGCTGGAATTGACATATGAAAATCTTTATACAAATATTTCTGATATAGCCGGAATTAGGATTGTATGTAACTTTAAAAAAGATGTTTATAATTTGTTAAATATTATAGAAAACATGCAAGATTTCAGAATACTTACAAAGAAAGATTATTTGAAAAATCCTAAGCAAAGTGGCTATATGAGTTATCATTTAATCACAGAAGTTCCAGTCACATTATCTTCTGGAACAATATAT
>JAEEGL012350875.1_pt1 | contig 10640 bp, 10 predicted proteins | sample 9134231 | NCBI WGS metagenome assembly JAEEGL01 (sample SAMN16246548, study PRJNA631951) | gut metagenome | biome: gut microbiome; feature: rumen; material: fiber-attached | host: Bos | place: Iran: Karaj | collected 2018-10 | reverse complement strand
GTTCTTGAAGGCTGGGGTTCCGGCTTTAAGCGCATTTTTGCAGAATGTGATGAATATGGAGTAGACAGACCAGAGTTTCTTGAAATTGGCGATATGCTCCGTGTGAACTTTTACCGTCCTTCGTATAAGAAAAACGGCGATAAAAGTGGCGATAAAGCCAAAAAAACGGCGATAAACTTGAAAAGTGGCGATAAAAACGGCGATAAACTTGAAAAAACGGCGATAAATCCAGAAAGTGGCGATAAAAAAGCTGATAAGTTTAGGGCAAGAATCCTTGAATATTTAGTAAGCCATCCAAATGCAAAAACTCAAGAAATTTCCCTGGAAGTTGGTTTAAAGCAATCGCGTACAAAAGACTAGCTTTCTGAGCTTGTTGAAGATGGCAAGATTGTTGCCAATGGCGCAAACAGGAACAGGACATATTCGTTAAAGTGAGATTATTATGGATATATCAACTATAGAAAGAACAATTCTAGAAAAATGCGCAAAGGATGCTGGCTGGGAGATTGACAGCAATTTCAAATCGGATTGCATTAACTTGTTTAGTTCGTTTTTTAGAGAAATTAGCACCATCCGGAAAAAATCAGATAGTTCTTTTGTTATTCGCTTTAGCAAGACATTAAGTAAAAGTCATTTTGATTCTGATATACATTTTAATTCCAATGGAGAATATGAATTCACATTACAAGAATCTTTCTCCTTCTCTGTAATGTTAAAACGAATCGCTGAACTTTTTGCTTCTCTGCCTGATAATCCATTAGAACAATATCAGAAAAAACTTGCAGAGTTTTCAGATACCGAAATTCAAAAAACGGAAGCAGAACGTATTGTAAAAGAAAGAGTAGGGCAGGACATTTATCGAGAAGCCCTCATGAATTATTGGGGCGGGGCCTGCGCTGTTACCGGCTGTACTCTTAAAGAAACATTGCGGGCAAGTCACGCAAAACCATGGAAAGACTGCGCCAGCGATGCAGAGCGATTAAATGTTTACAACGGATTTTTACTCACTGCAAATCTGGATGCACTATTCGACAAAGGCTATATCTCCTTTACAGATGATGGATTACTTATGCTGTCATCTGAGTTTGCTTTTGATGGCGCTGATATGCGTGGACTTGGAATCAATTCTGATATGAAATTAAGATGGGTAGAAAATAGGCATCTGGAATTTCTGGATTATCACCATAAAAACGTTTGGAAGAATTAATAGTTTTTTTGAGAGTTCTTTAAATATATAACAAGAATGTATAGAAAATTTATAAGGAGAAGTATATGACCAACACTATAGACATCACACAATTCCGAGAAGGAAATCGCTACGAAGCAAAGCTTGCAAAACGCGGACTTCCAAACAGTATCTGAGAAACTTATTCCGCTTTTGCAAATACCGATGGCGGGCTTATTCTTCTTGGAGTTAAGGAAAATAAGGACCACTCATTTACCGTAGAAGGTGTTGATAATCCAGAACCTCTGATTAAGAACTTTTGGGATATTGTAAATAATCAGAACAAGGTGAGCATAAATCTTCTTCTAGATAAACATGTTGTACTGCCTAAGCGCAACTTGGACAAAAACAAGAAAGCTAATAAGGTGTATAATACACAAAGGAGGCACACCTTATGGCGGAAAGAAAGCTCTACAGCGCGGAGGAAAAATCGGCAATTGTCCTGGAAATATTACAGGACGGAAAGAAAGTTTCGGAGGTCGCAGAGGAGCATGGAGTCCACCCGAACCAGATAATGCAGTGGAAAATACGGCGGAGCTGTTCAAAACGGAACGCGGGGATATCACCGCCAAGAAGGAGCGGCGTGAAATCAGCGAGCTGAAAAGCCAGATTGCCCGCAAGGACAGCGTGATAGCGGAACTCGCGGACGAGAACATGAGCCTTAAAAAAAAAATTTCTGGCCTGAAATCAACAAAATGAAGGCAAGCCTGCAAATGAGAACCTTCATTATTTCTGAGATCGAAAAAGTCTCGAATCAGACTGGCATAAAAGTTTCCCTTCTGTTGCCACCTGCCGGAATAAGCCGCAGCAAGTGGTACGAATGGAAAAACAGAAGCGGCCAGGAGACAAGGCATAACGCGAACGTCCCGAAGAACGGCTGGCTCCTCCCGTGGGAGCGGGATGCAATCATAGCCTATTGCGAGGCCAACAAGGATATGTTCCGCGGCTACCGATATCTTGCGTGGCTCATGATTGATGAGAATGTCGCGTGCGCAAGTCCTGCAACTGTTTATAACATAATGAAAAAGAACGGCCTTATCTCAAAATGGAACAAGAGCGGCGAGGAACATGAGAAAGGTTTCAGGCAGCCTGAGAAACCGAATGAGCAGTGGCATACGGATTTTTCGTATGTCAGAATCGGCGCCAAGTTCTATTATTTTTCTGCGGTTCTGGACGGCTATTCTAGGAAGATTCTTGTATGGGATCTTTTCGAAGACATGAAGGAATACAACGTCGAGCTGCTGATTACCAGGACGAAGGAGCTTTATCCGGATGCCAGGCCAAGAATCATTCACGACAACGGAAAGCAGTATGTCGGAGAAGATTTCAAAAAGCTGCTTGCGTTGCTTGAGATTGCGGACTCAAGGACACGGCCCTTTCACCCTCAGTCAAACGGCAAGGTTGAAAGGTTCCACAGGCCCCTTAAAACCGAGCATGTCCGCAGGACACCTTATGTTTCGGCCTCATACGCAGAAATCAAAATGGTGGAATGGATTGCATGGTATAATTCAGAACGCCTGAACGGAGCAATTTCCTATCTGACACCGGACGAAGTCTTTGATGGAAAGAAGGAGAAAAGACTTGCAGAAAGAAAACAAAAATTGTATGATGCAAGTATAAGATGGCAGGAATACTGGAGAAATCAATCACAACTCCAGACATCTTGACCACCTTATTAGCTTTTGCAAATTTGTCCAAGTTCACCTTGGGCGGAACAAGATTTTCAAAATGATTAGTCCAGAAACAAGCGTGAAGGTAATATAAAATGATAGATTTAAATAAAATCCAAAATGAAGAAGATAAAATTCTTATTACAGATGCTATAAAACTCGCCGATTCAGGATTTTTAAGAGCCTCTTATATTATGAGTTTTTTAGCATGTATTGAATCATTAAAACGCAGGTTTATAGAATTAGGAAAAAAAGATTCGACTATTGGAAGGATTAATACAGAAATAAGAAATAAAGAAGAACGACATGAATCTATTGAAAAATATGTAATCACACAAGCTAAAGAATTAATGCTTATTGATGACATCGAGAAATCAAAATTAGAATATTTTTGGGGAATGAGGTCTGTATATTCTCATCCATATGAACAAAATCCAAGTTATTTAGATTGTCAACATATCATTAATTCAATTTACGAGATTATTTTATCTAAACCATTATTAATTCGAACAGGAGTTTTGTCATCAATTATAAAAAGAATAACTGATGAAGAGAGTTATATAAGAAATGATAATGGTGAAATTGATAATTTTGTTAAAGAATTATTCATAAGAGTAGATCCCACTTGTTTTCCATATTTTTGGGATAAAATGATTCAATCAATTGAAAATATACCTGTTGAAGAACATAAATCTATTTGTTACTTACGACAAAAACAAATTTGTAAAAGTTTGCTAAAAAACTTTGGATACAATAGTATTTTCAAGGATGACACAGATATAGAAAACTTTATCTATCAACATAAAACAGCAACAGTATTATTTTTAAGTGATTGTGAAGTATTCAGAATATTAAATAAACGATTACAAGATATTATTTTTCGAATTCTTATTGAACAGGAAAAAAATAAAAGATTAAACAAACTTTATAACGAAAAGCTTCTTTCGGATGAAAATATAAATGAACTCAAAACTTATATTTCTACCAAAAATACAAGTGCATTGGTGAATTTTTCTTCTGTTTTAACTATAGAGAAAGTAATAGATGACTTAAAAAGTTATGTATGGGACATACAAAATGCTGTTTATTCTATCTTAAAATCGAAAGTTTTTTACGAGACGTTAAGTTTATGTAATTCAAGCTTGCAAATTGAATTGGGGCGAAATATCTTACAAGCGTCTACCTCTGCTTTTTATATAAATGATTTTTTATCAGAGCTTAGAAATAATGAATTTGGAAAAGAATATCCTCTATGCGTAAAAAAAGGTATTGTTTTTGAATGCTTTATAAACGAACGAAAACAAATAAGAGCAAAATTAAAGAATCTTTGCTCTGTTGAAAATATTTTTTCTTCTCTGGAGATATCCGAAAAAAATTCAATCATTTCAGAACTTAATTGTTTGCTTGATAACGCTGTAGAAAAGTCAGTCGATACATGGGATGAAATTAAGGATGATTCTATATTTTTCGATATAAAGAATAAAATTCTTTCGTTAACAATTTAAATTTTATAAGGAGATTAATTATGACAGAAATACAAGATTATGGAATGGATGATTTTGAAACTATATATCATTACACCTCAGCAGATGGTCTAAAAAGTATTATAGAAAATAAGACAATACGTTTTAGTGATTATCGTTTCTTAAATGATATTGATGAACTTGAATATGGAAAAAATGTTTTTAGACAAGTTCTTGATGAATTAAAAAATGAAACTCCACAATACTCAGAATATATTTTGCAGTGGGAAGACGAGCTAAAAGTCATCGAGAAAGGAAAGATAAAATATTTAAAGCCTGTATCATCTGCTGGTAATGAAGCAGTTAATTGTGTCTTATGTGAAAGCGAGAATTTTCACTATTATATACTTTCATTAACAACGTTAAGTGATAATAAAGATATGTGGAATATGTATTCTGGTAATAATCCGGGATACAGGCTTAAAATCAATGGAAATGAATTAATGAAATATTTTTATGATATTCGGGATATTTATCTAAAAAAAGGTATCTTTTTTTCGTTTGAACACAGAATGCAAGTTAATTATGGGGATAATGCAAAGCAATTTATAAAAGAAGTATTATTAAATGAATTTAAAATGAAGAATCCATCTATCAATCAACATGGTTTTATTTTTCGTCTTTATGCTTTTGTAAAAGACGAAGCTTTTCGTAATGAAAATGAATATAGGTTAGGATTTTGTTTTGTAGATGAGATGGATAACTCCGAAATAAATAAAGAAAATGCCAAAAAGGTATTTATGAATAAAAACGGAGTCTTATATCCTTATATGGAATTTCAGAATTTTCCTTTTGATAAAATTGTTGAAGATATAATGATTAGCCCATACAACAAATCTGAATTGGCAGAAATAGGATTAAAAGAATTATTAAATGCAAATAAACTTAACCATATTCCAATTAGGAAATCGGAAATAAAAATTAGATAGGAGAGCATTTAAATCATGGCAGAACTTACAGTTAGTAGAAAAACAATTTTAGCAACTCTTACAGAATTAATTAAAGATGTAAAAGTAAAGAAATTTACAATACCAGAATATCAACGCCCATATAGTTGGGATAATGAAAAATGTGAAATCCTTTGGGATGACATTCTCAATTATCATCATGATCAGAATAAAGGAGATAAATACTTCCTTGGAACTATTGTTACTTGTAAAGATGATGAAGTTGAAGGAATTAGTGTCATTGATGGGCAACAAAGAATAACGTCTTTCTTTTTGCTTCTAAGAGCTTTTTATAAAAAACTTGAAGATATGCTTAAACAAACTCCAAATGATAAAGAAGTTGAAGGTTTAATGAAACAAATTGCTCCTTGTATTTGGGATGTAAATCCTATGTCTCAAGAGGTTTCGGATAAAACAAAAATTCATATTCAATCTTTAGTTGCTACGGAGAAGGATAATGAATCTTTTCATAAAATAATGATAACAGGGGTTGCTGAAGAAAATGATAAGTCATTATATGCAAAAAATTATACTTTTTTCTTGAATAAATGTGATAGTTATGCCGCGATTCAACCATTGGATTGGAAACAGCTTTGTTTATGTATAATGAATGAATGTATTGTTTTACCAATTGAATGTACTGATTTAGACTCAGCTCTTATCATTTTTTCAACATTAAACGATAGAGGAATGCCACTTTCAGATTCAGATATTTTCAAAGCAGAAATATACAAAACAAAGAAATCAAAAGAAGAAAAAGACATATTCACTCAAAATTGGAAAGAACTAGATGAAATTGCTGAAAACGCAAAAATGTCAATTGATGATATCTTTAAGCTTTATACTCATGTTTTACGAGCAAAAGGAAACTGTTCAGATAGTGAAATCGGTCTTAGAAAATTTTATTCAGAAAATCAACGTAGTCGGCTTCATGAAAATAATCTTACTGAGACTTTGCTTGAAGTAGCACATTTCTGGGAAAAACTAATTAATTATAATGATGAAATATGTACTGAAAAAACAAAAAAATACATTCATTGTTTAAAGTCTTATCCAAATGAATATTGGAAATATCCAATAACAGTTCTTTTTGACTATTGTAAAAGGAATAAAAAAGAAATTAAGAATTTATTGCCAGAGTATTTAGCAAAACTTATTTCTTATTTATTTGTTAGATTTATAGAAAAACCAAGTGTTAATACAATTAAGAATCCTGTGTATTTATTCTGTATAGATACATATAAAAACGGATGTCTCAATACAGATGATTTTGTCATTGTTGAAGATTTTAAAATGAAGTTTATTCTGACTGCAGGAAATTCTAAAATACAAAAAGCTATGTTGTTGTTAAATTCATATTTATTTGATACTTCAACACCACTATTACGTGAAAATATGGAAGTAGAACACATTTTCCCACAAAAATGGGATAATGCCTATTTTACATGGACAGAAGAAGAGGCAAAGAAATATATTGACAAAATAGGAAATAAAATACCATTTGAAAAGAAACTTAATATAAAAGCAAGTAATGGGTTTTATAGTAAAAAGAAAGAAGAATATGCAAAATCACAAAATAAAGAAGTTCTTCAATTAACAACAATTCAAGATTGGACAAAAGATAATATAGATTTTCGTGCTGAAGAAATGGTAAATAGACTCGCAGAGTTTTTTGAAGAAAATTTAAAATCTTCTGTTATTACAAAAAAATTGATTTGCTATACAGGCGGAACAAAAACTGTAACGATTAATTATGTAACATCCAAAACATCTAAAAAATATGTAGTAATTCAGGATGATAATGGAAAAATAGATCAAAATGAGTTTGATGTTTTTGAAGATGCTGTAATTTCAATTGATAAAGGCTTGTTTTTGTATGGGCAAGAAGTTTTTGTAGACGAGGAATATAAAAACTTTAAGAATTGTTTGTAAGTTAATTGCATTTAGTCATAAAAACAATACCAGGAGGCAACTACATGACACTTTTAGAAGAAATACAAAACGGTGAAACAGAAACGCTTGAATTCAAGCGTGAAATCCCATCCAAAGAGTCAAAATTGATGAAAACTGTTGTTGCTTTCTCTAATTGTCATGGCGGTCGTATTCTTTTTGGTGTTGATGATGAAACGCATGAGATTGTAGGTATTGAAAACGAAAATGTGTTTAAGTATATGGATTCGCTTGTGGATATGATAAGCGAGAACGTTGAGCCACAAGTGATACCCCGCATTACCTTTGAAACCATTGAAGATAAAACCGTCGTTGTTGTTCAGATTGTTGCAGGGCAGAATCAGCCATATTTTCTAAAAGCAGAAGGAATGAATGATGGTGTTTATATCCGTGTGGCGGCAACTACAAGAAAAGCTGAGCGTGAAAAAGTAAAAGAACTAATGCTTTGGGGTGAGGGTAAGTCTTATGATAAGATTTTTGAGAATCACGAGCCTGTCACAGAAGAGTCCGCCTTACACTTGTGCAAGGCAATAGAAAAATTGAACGGTAAAAATCCCGTTACATTAGAAAACTTAAAAAGCTGGGGACTCATAAAAGATGAAAACGGAAAACTTCTTCCTTCAATAGCATTCAGACTTTTGGAAACAGGAGACATTCATTTTGCACAGGTTCAGTGTGGCGTGTTTCGTGGAACAGATAAAGTTTTTTTTATTGACCGAAAGGAATATTCTGGTCCAATTTATGAACAGATTGAAAATGCCTACAATTTTGTTATGCAGCATATTAACATTGGAGCAAAAATTGAAGGTTTGTACCGGAAAGATATTCCAGAAATTCCTGCTGAAGCAATTCGTGAACTTATTGTAAATGCCGTCATGCACAGGAACTATCTTTCTCATTCATACATACAAGTATGCATTTTTGACGACAGGTTAGAAATTACAAGCCCTGGTGGATTGTACGGTGGTCTTACTATTGAAAAAATGCTAAAGGGAAGTTCCAGCATTCGAAACGAATTAATCGCAGATACATTTTTACGCATGGGGATTGTGGAAAAATGGGGAACAGGAATAAAACGTATTGCAGATTTGTGCCATGAGCATGGTTTGGGCGAAGTTGAATATTCTTCTGATGATGAAAGTTTTACTGCGATTATAAGAAGAACTAGAAAAGATTTGTTTGACATGAATGTCCCTAAACCGACAGCAGAAATGTCCCTAAATGTCCCTAAAAAATCAGTGGAACTTCACCAGAACTTCACCAGAACTTCACCGAAACTTCACCAGAACTTCACCAGAACTTCACCGAAAATCTTTCGGATTCTGTATTAAATACTTTTGAAGAAATAAAGAAAAACCCGAGAGCAACTGCAGAAGCTCTTGCCAAAATATTAGGTGTTTCTTCAAGGACAATAAAAACACATTTTTCAATCTTAAAAGATAAAGGCTTGATTGCATATTCGGGTAGTACGAAATCAGGTCATTGGATTATAAAAGATATTGCAGAAAAGGAATAAATATGAAGATTCAATATAAAGACAAAAGTTTCCAAACAGATGCTGCTAAAGCTGTTGTAGATGTTTTTGCAGGTCAACCTTATGCTACAAATTCTTATCGAATGGATGCTGGAAATGTAATGCAAGGACTTGAATTTACAGGATGGAACAATATAATGCGCTTATAAAACAACACAGAAAAAGGGGCGGATTTAAGGTGTAAGCAGCCGATAAAAAATAAGGCGGTTAGCACATGGCAAAGAAAAGGCAATCATTCAGCAAGGATTTCAAGGCAAAAGTTGCGCTTGAGGCATTAAGGGAAGAGTCAACGATTCAGGAAATCGCAGTAAAATATGGCGTTCATCCGAATCAGATTTCGCAATGGAAAGCACAGGCAATTGCAGGAATGGCGGATCTTTTTGAGCGTCCGAACAAGAAATCAGAGGAAGTCCGCCGGCAGGAGGAAAAGGAAAATGAGTACCTGAAAACCATCGGGGAACAGAAGGTCGAGCTTGATTTCTTAAAAAAAAAGTACAAGCAATTATACGGAATCGAGCCTCCTGCGTGGATTCATTAGACCGTTCCCTGAGCATAAGCCGGCAGTGCGGGCTGCTCGGAATCTCAAGAAGCCTGTATTATTACGGACCATATTCAAGTCTGGATGAAAAGGATTTCAACCTGCTTGTAAAAATCAAGGAGGTCCAGTCCGAGCATCCTCACTACGGGTACCGCAGGGGCTGGCGGGAAATAAACAGGAACGGCGGCGACACCACAGAGGCCATCGTACGCCGTGTAATGAGGAGATTTGGAATTACAGCGATATTTCCGGGCAAGAACCTTTCCAAGGCCTGCAAATATCATAAGAAGTATCCGTATCTTCTCCGGAACAAGGTAATCAGATATCCGAACCAGGTGTGGTCAACGGATATCACTTACATAAAGCTGCCGACGGGCAATGTTTACCTCATGGCAATCATCGACTGGTTCTCAAGGAAGGTTTTGAGCTGGCGCATATTTAACACTATGGATGCGCTTCAGTATGCGAACCTTCTGGAAGAAACAATAGAGGAATACGGCTGTCCGGCAATCTTCAACACGGACCAGGGGAGCCAGTTCACGGCGGACTGCTTCCTAAAGGTTCTTGAAGACCATGACATCAAAATAAGCATGGACGGAAAGGACAGGGCTTTGGACAACATCAGGATTGAGCGTCTCTGGAGAAGCCTCAAGTACGAGGACATCTACCTTAAACGCTACGAGAACATGAAGGAACTGAGGGAAGGTGTCAGCGCCTACTTCAGCTTCTACAACACGGCGCGCTTTCATCAGTCGCTGGATTACAACGTACCTGATGAAATGTATAAATGTTTCCAGTATAATGAACTGGAAGGAAACCAGGCTGCATAAAGTTTTACACCTTAAACCTGTAAAATTTTTGTGTTGACAAAACAGCGCAGTTTAAAGTTACTGGTAAAGAGAATGAAGATAATATTCGTGCTATTCAGATTAGAGAAACTATAAAGGCACATCTGGAAAGAGAACGACAACTGTTCTATAAAGGTATAAAAGTTCTTTCTTTGTTCTTTATTGATGAAGTTGTAAATTATCGTGTATATGGTAAAGGAAGTGATTACAGCAATGGTAAATATGCTGACATGTTTGAAACCATATATGATGAAGTTGTTGAAGTGGTCTAACCCCCTAAAATAATACCATTTTATAAATTAGTTTTCTACAGTATAATGACAAGGAAGGTAGAAAATGAAAAAGAGATTTTCAGAAGAGCAGATTGTAAAAATACTGCAGGAACACAAGGAAGGAAAGACAATC
>JAEEGL011458643.1_pt1 | contig 10640 bp, 9 predicted proteins | sample 9134231 | NCBI WGS metagenome assembly JAEEGL01 (sample SAMN16246548, study PRJNA631951) | gut metagenome | biome: gut microbiome; feature: rumen; material: fiber-attached | host: Bos | place: Iran: Karaj | collected 2018-10 | reverse complement strand
TCAATCAAGCTGTGGCGCAATCGCGAAAAGCCGTCAGACAGGCTTCGCCATCTGCAGAACTATTTGTAATCGATCGCCCGCAAAAGCACAACGGAAAGACTCTCATCCCTTTTGTCCAACAAGGGGGCACCGTCATAATCGACAGCTCTCTCTCAGCATAAATAACTAATAACGAGATAACATAATTTTTACAAATATGATACATAGTAATAGTATTATTTTTACGGATCGTAGCACTTATTGCTTAAAACAGATGATGAGCGACATCAACAAGACAAAACCTATGTCTGACGAACAAGAGTACGAACACTGGCTCCGCATAAAAGAAGGAGACGTCAATGCGCGCAACGAACTCGTAGTAGCAAATATGCGCTACGCCCTTAAAGTGGCAAAACAACCATTTTGGAAGCACGCCCCCTTGGAAGACCGCATCATAGCTGGTTGTGAAGGCCTCATCAAGGCAGCCGAAAAGTTTGACGCTAGTCTGGGTTGGCGCTTCATCTCGTATGCTACTTGGTATGTTGAGAGCGAGATACGCAATATTGATAAACTCTATATGCGAAAGCGCGAATCACTCGAAAAGAAGATCCATGAGGATGAAAAAGATAGTGATACTATATTAGACACTTTGGCCGGGTCATCCTGCTTTGCCCCAGATTATAAAATACGCTACGAACAAGCGCTTGACAGTCTCAGACTTCGTGTTGACAAGCGCATATATGGTGCAGGGAAATTGCTCAAAGCTATGTACGACATGGGGCAGAAAGGATACACTACTTCTGACTTCGCTCGCAAGTACAATCTGAATGAACAACAAATGGCGCGCCTTCTCAATATTTTCTATGAGGAGGCAAACCTGGATTACAGTCATGTGGCATAAAAGGTGTTGATAGAACCTGTTGCGGAAGGGCGTGTTAAAACGCCCTTCATGTTTGCCCTTACAGTGGAGATGACTGACGTCTTAAGGATGAGTAGAGCGAATATTTGTCGTGTCAAAAGTATCAGCGGTAAATTTGTAACGTACTATTTTTCAGTAGATTACTATTTTCATTTGTGTCAAAAACCTCATGGGTCTTGTAAATGAGCCATAATGGGGTTATCTTTGCAAACAAAAAGAACCGTTATGAAAAAAGTATTGATAATCATGATGCTGACAACTTGGGGCATGACCCTGTCGGCACAAGAAGTGGGAGAGCGTAAAGACAGTGTAAAACAAGAAAACATCTTCTGCGATGGTTTCGAGGTCCAGGCTTCATTTCGTGGTGGACCGGTCGCATTGCAGCGCTATTTGGAAGAGAATGTGCGGTGGCCGGATGAAGAGGCTGATGTTCAGGGACGCGTAGTCGTCAGTTTCATGGTTGAGAAAGACGGTAGTCTGAGCGAAATCAAGGTCGTGCGCGGTCTTCATCCTTCTTTTGACAAAGAAGCGCTGCGAGTGGTGGAGAATATGCCAAAATGGTATCCCGCAAGGCAGAATGGTAAGGAAATCAGACAAAAGATTATTTTGCCCATCCCTTTTAAGCTTAAATAACGTGAGTTCGACGAATTTCCTGGTTGTTGGCGTGAACTGGCGATTGACGTGTGAAGTGAAAGCCAAATTAATCAAATAAATAACAATTCTACTGGAGGTTTGGAATAGCTTTTCATGACAGACGTTTTAGGTACCATTACAAGTGTCAGTATGTATACGTTATTTCTTTTATTTATAATCGCTGTTTCTAATGTTAGTGTTGTCATTTGCCCAAAAAGTCAGCCCCTGAAGGAACCGCCTTTTATATGTAAGCTTCTTAACATTTTCACTTCTTTACATAATAATGACCTTCTTCCCCCCTTGAATATAGATACCTTTCATTGTGGGTCGGGAATTAAGCATACGTCCGTCAAGCATGAACCAACTGTTATCGTTAGCATTATTGGCATAGACAGAAGTCACCCCTGTGGGGATTGTTGAAGGAATAGCGATAATTTCCTTGAAATTCATCCAAACATATGCGTTCTTATAATTCTCAATACTTTTGAATGGCACTTGCAGTATGGCATCATAGTTGGAGAATGCGCTGACATAAGTATATCCAGGATATTCGTTGGCTTTGCAGTTTTCAAACAAATCAGCGTCATCTCGATAGCAATCGATATTCGTCAGTTTAGGACAGTCTCTGAATGCATCAGCACCGAGGTAATCGATACTGGAAGGAATTGTGGCGTTGACCAAATTGCTACAGCCACAGAACGATGCGTCATCAAGTGTTTTTAATCCCTCTGGTAACGTGATGCTTGTCAGACTTGTACATCCTGAAAATGCTTCATATTTGATTTTTAATACACTTGAAGGGATAACTACTCCTGACAAACTTGAACAGCCGCGGAACGTATATTCTTCAATGAATGAAATACCTTCAGGGATAACTATATTTGTTAAAGAAGAACAATTTGTAAAAGCAGCATCGCCTATCTCTTCCAAACAAGCAGGTAATGTCAGGTTCGTCAAGCTTTTGCAACCAGAAAAAGCTCTATTACCAATTAAAGTCACGCCTGATGGTATGGTCAGTTGACTTAAACGGGTGCAACCACAAAACAGTTCTTCGCCGATATATTTTATGCCTGAAGGAAGGTTGATGCTTTCTAGGTTAGAACAACCAGAGAACGTTTTGTCACCAATGGATGTCACATTATCGGGAATTATTATTGATGTCAATCCCGAACATTCTTCAAAAGCTGAATCTTCAATGGTAGTCACACTTTCGGGGACAGTCACGGAAGTAAGATCAGATAATCCAAAAAACGCCTGTCCTTGTATTGCCGTAACCTCATATTCCGTTTCACCGTCAAATACTTTCGATGGGATGACAAGATTACCTGCTGTCTGTGAGCAACCTTCGATAAACACACCCCAGTCGTCATATGTAAAAACAGACCACGTGACCCCTGTGTTATCTGTCCATTCAAATCGGTGCGCTTTTGCTTGCAGGAAAACACAAAGCAAAAAGGCAAGACTAATTAATTTTTTCATGTCAGATATTTATTTAAAGGTTTACAAACAAAAATCACTAACTGGGGACAAATATACGATTTTTTTTCTACAAAAAATGTCTTTTTTTAATAAAATTACATTTTTTTTGCTATAATGGCAAAATATACATTTGGTATCCCGAATATCTATGTTCAAGGAACATTAAACAGACAGCTTTCGGCATTCTGAATTTGTAGATTTCGCGTAAAAAAACAAGACCTGCTCCTTCCTCTCCCTTGACTCCGTAACCTGTCTGGTTCTGTTACATTTTCTTTCCCAACCGGCTTTTGATGGAGCGGAGGGCTTGGGGGGTGCAGCAGAACGCCTGGATTTTCTCTTCGTCGGTCATGCCGTAATGCTGCATGACGCAATAAAATACCTCTTTGGGCGTGAGCGGTTGTGTGGCGGAATCGATGTGTGCTGCCAACTGTGGATTCACGGGCTGCAGAATCTGTCGCAGCGCTGTCTCCTCGCGTTTTCCGTACTGACTGATATTCTGACCGCTGACGATGGCATAGAGCACATCGATACCCGCTTTTGTATCTGATACCGACGTGAAAATCTCTTCTACCTCGCGCCTTGCAGTTTGCGATGAGAACTGGCTCAACTGCTGCTTGAGTGTTTGCATCTCTGCCAAACGACGGTCGATGTCTGCTTTCAGTTCGCTGATGGTCAGTTCACGCGCACCCAATTGTCGGTTCATGTTGCGCAACCCCTCATGATAACGGCGATAAATACGACGGTGGCGTCGGCTGAGGATGAGCCATGCGCCGAACACGACAAACAACAGCGCTATAATTGCCAGCGAATACCAGATGCGCTGCTCGGCTTTCTCGCGTGAGATAACCTCGCGGTCATAGCGCTCCTGCAGACTGACCATCTCCACATTGCGCTGCATCCGCGCCAGCGAGTCATTGATAGCCACAAGTCGCTTATATGCCTTCATGGCTCCTTCGTAGTCGCCTTTTTCTTCCATGTATTCACCTTGCAGCAAGAGACGGTTGCGCTGCATGGCACCTCCCTGACCGGGCATGGTGCGCATCACCAGTTCGGCCTGTGTGTCATTGCCCTGACGGATATAAGCGGCACACAACAAAGCCAGCGCCTCGCCCATCGAGGTGGAATCTTGCGCGACGATGGCCGACTGATAAGCATGTTGAGCCGCGTTGTCGAAAGAGTCGAGCTGCAGTTCATAATAGGCTCTGTGGCGAAGAAGAAGGGCGTGTTGGCTGTCGTCGGCATGGTCGGAAAGTGCTGCGGCCTGTTGGTTGGTCATCCATGCAGAGTCGGGTTGGTTCATGTCGAAAAAAGTCTGGGTCCGTCTCAGCAGCACATCGAGTTGGAGCTGTGGCCGCTGCATCTTTTGGGCATATGCCAGCGCTTTCCCGTAATATTGCTGAGCCAGTGCATAGGCCCTGTTACGCTCATTCACCCATCCTATATAATAGGTGATTTGGTAGGGTTGCTTGGCATCGGGCAGTTCGTCAATCATACCTTCAGCCTGTTTGAGCGCCATCATCGCCCGCTGGTCGTCGCCCAGGTCGATGAAGGTCATGGCACTGTCGAGCAAGGCATCGGCTTGAGCGGTACCTTCTAGTTGGCTGCCACCTCCACACGATATCAGGCACCATGCAAGAAGGCCGACAGCAAATGCCGACCTCCACGTTTGTCCGATGCCCGTTGATTGTGTCATTATTCTATCTCCAAACCGGTGTCCTCGAAAACTGATCTGCCGAAAGAATACATGTGTTCGGCGATGCTTTTCACCTCTTTTGCTTGTTTTGCGGCATCTGCCGGTATGGCCTTAATCAGTTTGCCCTTGGAGAAGTAGAACCGCTTATCGACAGGTTCCGCCGTCTCTGAGTTCAGGAAATGGAAGAGGCAGAAGATGGGCTCTCCTGTATTCTCGTCATAGAGAAACTCATTGTAATGCTCCCATGCGCCGCGATTGTATTGTTCGCGGATGAATACCACCTGCTGGGTGTTGAACAATTCGGAGTCAAAGTCATCACCGTCATAAAGATAAGTGTAGATTTCGGTTTTCCCCTTTCTGAAACCAATAGCGCTGTAGGTAGCCACATGATCAATGACAGCGGTACCGATGGGATTCTCCATGCTATAACCTTCTTTCACTTGTTGCTGAACGAGATTATAGAAATCACGGATTTTCTGGATTTGGGCGTTGGTGTTCTGTGCCATGCCTGAGAGAGACACACCAACGAAAAACGTCAGCAATAGTATCTTTTTCATTGTCGATATGTTTTAAGGGATAAAATAATTAGGGTTAGATAGTCTCGATGCAAAAATACCTTTTTTTCTTAATACCACCAAATAAACGGGCAATTAGTTTCTCATTTAACCCAAATGGCCGATTTGGATTTGATGATAGAAGTCCTCAATGGGGCTGGAGCTTGATACCATCCAAATAATGACCAAAAAGTGAATGAAAAAGTCAATTTGTGTGGGCGCACGGAAAATTTAACAAAAATTTACAATTTGTAAACATCTAACAATCAGTACGTTACAAAAATGTTACAAATACACTTAAAAAAAATCTAAAAAAATATTTGCGGCATTGAAAAAATGCACTACCTTTGCAGCGTTTTAATAAACTGATTGTTTTACAGAATTTAAAAAGCTTAGAAAAAATGAAAAAATTAGTATTTTTGTTCGTTGCTGCAGCTGCTATGACTTTCGCTGCTTGTGATGGTAAGAAGACCGCTGAGGCTGCTGCTGAGAAGATTGACTCTGCTGCACAGGTTGCTACTGAGGCTATTGACTCTGCTGCTAACGCTGCTGTTGACTCAACTAAGGCTGCTGTTGACTCTGCAAAAGCTGCTGTTGTTGAGGCTGCTGACTCTGCAAAAGCTGAGGTTAAGAAATAATTCCTCTCACAGACGAACTAAAAATTTGAGAAAAACAGACCGCCAGACGCAAGTTTGGCGGTCATTTTTTTATTCTTTGTTGCCAAAATTTGTGTCTAACCGTGCTTTTTTCAGAAAAATATCATTATTTTTGCAGGCGGATAACATAAAAACTGACACAATTATGAAAAAAATCTTCATCACATTATTTATTGCTGCACCCTTGACGGCGATGGCGCAGCTGGGCGATATGCATGTCGACGCAGCCGAATATCCTCATGCCAAGGCTGACGCCTATTACCGTGCTGAAAAAAGAACTGAGGGGCAGAACACTTATTTCGAGGGGAAACAGTATGACCGCCTGATTCAAGAAGGAGAAGATTTCCTTCGTCACAACCAGTATCGTCAAGCCAAAGCCTCATTCATGGATGCCCGTTCAATTCTGGTTAACAATATCCAGTTGCCCGACACCAAGCGCGTCGAGCGACTTGACAACAAAATCCGTCTTTGCGATGAGCAGATAGCCAAAGGCCTCGATGCTGACGAAGCCAAACAAAAGGCTAAAGCAGCCCGAAAGGCCGCCAAGAAAGCAAAACGGAAATTGAAAAGATAATCTCTCCCTGACAGGTAATTGGTGCGCCCTCATATAGTAGGGGTTGTGTCTCTATGTCAGCCCGTACGAGCGAAGCGAGTTCAAGATCATTACAATTTTCACGAATTAAGCGAATAAACATCTGTTGTTTAGATGATTATAAAATTCGTTTAATTCGTGAAATTCGTTGTTATAAGAGTTTTACTAATTCAGAAGCCAGTCATTAACGTCTGAATTGTCATATTCGAGAAGTTGTAGCGGGAATACTTAAAATCATCCCAGATCAGTGTCCCCTTTCTGAATGGGGGCGGGTGAGGCTTTGCCTTTATTGCAATTTCGTGAAATTCGTAGTTTTGATGTAACGTTGTCTTAGAGAACCTTACTTGTTTTTATTCTTTATCCCCTTCATGCTCAGTGAGATGCGGTTCCTACGTTCGTCTACCTCTTTTACCCTTACCATCACGTGTTGGTGCAGTTTTACCACGTCGGCAGGGTCTTTCACATAGTGGTCGGCCAGTTGCGAGATATGCACCAAACCGTCTTGATGTACACCGATATCAACGAAAGCGCCAAACTTGGTGATGTTGGTCACGATGCCAGGCAATATCATGCCTTCCTCCAAATCTTCCACTTCCTTCACGTTCGGGTCAAACTCAAACTCCTCAATCTGTTCACGTGGATCGCGACCTGGCTTTTCCAGTTCGTTCATGATGTCGGTCAGTGTGGGCAGTCCAACGGCGTCTGTCACATAGTGTTTCACATCTATCGAAGCGCGCTTTTCTTTGTCGGCAATGAGGTCGGCCACTGTGCAACCGCAGTCTTTCGCCATCTGCTCCACGATATGATAACTCTCAGGGTGCACGGCACTGTTGTCCAATGGATTCTTTGCACCGGGTATGCGCAGGAAACCGGCACACTGCTCGTATGCTGACGGTCCTAAACGGGGCACTTTCTTCAGTTGGGCGCGAGAGGTGAATGCCCCGTTGTCGCGGCGATAATCCACAATGTTCTTCGCCAGGGCAGGACCCAGTCCGCTCACATACATCAACAAATGCTGCGAGGCGGTGTTCAGGTTCACACCCACGGAGTTGACGCAACTCTCCACCGTCATGTCGAGGCTTTTTTTCAGTTTGCCTTGGTCCACGTCGTGCTGATACTGTCCCACACCGATGCTCTTCGGATCTATCTTCACCAGTTCAGCCAATGGATCCATCAGACGACGACCGATGCTTACAGCGCCGCGTACCGTCACATCCTCGTCAGGAAACTCTTCCCTGGCAGTCTTAGATGCACTGTAGATACTGGCGCCGTCCTCACTTACGACAAATGTCTGAACTGGGTGGTTGAAGTGTAAGTCGCGGACGAAATCGCCCGTCTCACGACTCGCAGTGCCGTTGCCTATAGCGATGGCCTCTATCTGGTATTCCTCCACCATTTGCTCCACATGTACAGTTGCCTGCATGCGGTGGGCTACTGGCGGGTGGGGGAAGATGGCCTCGTGATGCAGCAGATTGCCTTGTGCGTCGAGGCACACTACCTTGCAGCCGGTTCGGAAGCCTGGGTCTATACCCATCACGCGCTTTTGCCCGAGAGGCGCGGCCAACAACAGTTGGCGCAGATTGTCCGTGAATACCACGATGGCCTCGTCGTCTGCTCTTTCTTTGCTCGACGATGAGAATTCAGTCTCTATCGAAGGCTTGAGTAGTCGTTTGTAGCCGTCTTCCACCGCTTCGCCCACCAGACGGGCGCAAGGGCCGAAGCCGCGCATATACTGCCGTTGCAGCCGGTCGATGCACCGCTCGTCATCGGCACTGATGCTCACGCGCAGGATGCCTTCACTCTCGCCGCGGCGCATGGCCAGCAGACGGTGCGACGAACAGCGACGTAGGGGTTCGGAGAAATCAAAATAGTCGGAGAATTTCGCAGCCTCATCGCTGTCCTTTTTCGCTTTCACCACCTTCGACGAGATAATGGCATCGCGGCGGAACTCACTGCGTACACTATTGCGTGCTCGTTCGTCCTCGCTCACCATCTCGGCGATGATATCTTGTGCTCCGCGTATGGCCGCCTCGGCATCAGCCACGTCGCCTTTCACGAACCGCTCTGCGGCCTGCTCGGGATGAGACTCGCGTTGTAACAGTAATAAGGTGGCAAGAGGTTCCAGTCCTTGCTCACGCGCTATCTGAGCACGTGTGCGACGTTTGGGCTTATAGGGCAGGTAGATGTCTTCCAGTTCGGTGGCGTCCCAACTGTCATTGATACGTTTCTCCAGTTCAGGTGTCATTTTGCCCTGTTCGGTAATGGTCTTGATGATGGTCTCCTTGCGTTTCTGAATCTCTTTCAGACGGTCGTTCCATTCACTGATTTGTGTGATCTGCACCTCGTCCAGTCCGCCGGTCCGCTCCTTACGGTATCGGGCGATAAAGGGGATGGTGCAGCCCAAATCGAGCAGTGCGAGTGTATTTTCCACCCCTTGTTGGGGCAGGTTCAGATGCTTGGAGATGATTTGTGTAAATGGATTCATGTGGTTTCGTTTGATTTCTTTCTGCAAATATAATCTTTTTTCCCGAAAGCCAAAAAATAATAACCCGATTTGTTTTTATTATAAAAATAATGAGTATTTTTGCAACAGTTTACGTGAAAGGCACGATATAAACTAAAAAACTGCTGATTGTTATACCTATTATTGTTGTTATTATGTCGAATTCGATGAAACCGAATGGGAGCCATCTTTATAAATGCCTCTTGGCTGACAGTAAATGTGCTGTGACGATATGGTGGAAAACCGTCTTTTTGTTATGGGCTATCCTGTGTGTTCCAATAGATGCATCGAGTGCTACCTCGTTGACTATTAATGCTACAGGAGATTATTCCGTCAATGCTATAGTGGGGCAAACGTATGATGTGACCTTTACCAATCGCACATTCGCTGCCGGCAAGTGGGATATCATTTGCTTGCCTTTCGACGCTTCGCAAGAAGTGCTCAATGCCGCTTTCGGTGAAGGTAATTATAAAATACAAGAGTACGATACCTTAAATGGTGCTCAATTCGTTTTCAAAGTGATGGAAACACCCAAATTGAGTGCCGGCTATGCCTATTTTATCCATGTGACTGATGAGGTGGCCGATCCGGTGTTCAACAATGTCGTCATTCGAATGACTGACGAGACGGCCATCGCTCGGCAGGGAAGCGCCACGCTCTATTTTACCGGTAATTTCTTTCCAAAGGCAGGATGGGACCTTATTAATAATTACCATGCTTTCAGATGGTACAACGATAATCTGATGAAAATGGCATATATGGGTGATGGTACGCCTCAGCAAGCGACCATTCCCGGAATACATGGCTTTTTCGCCACCGATGGCAACACCAATATTACAGTGAGCCTTGCTGCAACAGAGGGAGGGAACAGTGGCGATGACAATTCGCTGGCCTCTAAAATCGCCAATCGTCAACAATTGACAAACGTGCCTACCATTTATTTAGATATTCCCGATGTCAATGACCTCGACACCGATTTGTCTAAAGACAGGGAAACGGGCACCGCTTTATATCATTATGCCACCATAAAAGTAATTGCCACAGATGATACTTCAAGTCCGCATTATTTGGAATCGTTTGAAGAGACTGATGCGCAAAATCTTGAAATCAAAGTGAGAGGAAACTCCACTGCCGACCCGTCAAAAAGGCCGTATAGGCTGAAATTCGCCAGCAAAAAAACATCTTCCGATGGAAAGGCGCACAAACACGACTTGCTCGGTCGAGGCTATACGAAGCGCAATTGGATTCTTTTGGCAAATGCCTTTGACAACTCTCTTATAAGAAATGCTTTAACATCTGAATTGAGCACCCTTTTGGGCATGCCCTTCGTTCCTGGTTATAAATTTGTCGATTTGGTTATCAACGGCGAGTATAGGGGATGTTATCAGGTGACTGACCATTGCGAGGCTGATCCAGACCGTATCAATGTTGATGAGGAAACAGGATGGTACGTAGAGTTCCAAGGTCGTGGCGATATGCTTGACCAACCTGTATGCTTCTCTTCTCCCATTCAAATGAATATAAAAAATCCCGAACCGGCTGACGAGACCGACGTACAGGCGCTCAATGAGTTCCTTCAGCCTTTCAAAGACTATTTCCAATATGTATGGCTGCCTTCGTTCAATGATGGAT
>JAEEGL011344537.1_pt1 | contig 10640 bp, 11 predicted proteins | sample 9134231 | NCBI WGS metagenome assembly JAEEGL01 (sample SAMN16246548, study PRJNA631951) | gut metagenome | biome: gut microbiome; feature: rumen; material: fiber-attached | host: Bos | place: Iran: Karaj | collected 2018-10 | reverse complement strand
GAAACGGAGATGTTTTTTAAGTCAATTATAACGCTGTTTTTTTCCAATTATCTAACCCCTCTCTCGTGAATATTTCTTTAAATATATTGCAAATCGCATAAAAAGTCAATAATTTTATAAATATAATTATAATTACTATGTATAAAAGAGAAAAAAGAGCGGCCCGCGATTATCAGATACCGCGGACCGTTTTTGTTATTTGCCGTAATATGCTTTTGCGTTGAGCAGCTGGATGAACTGATTCTCGCCCTCTTTATAGGTGTCAAATGTTCCGACGACTGTTATCTCCGTATCAAGCGGGGGATAATCGTCGGGATAGTTAACTTTTTTGTCGAGGATGAATTCTATACCCTGCGAGCAGCAGGCGGTGGCGTCTGAAATGAGGCAGGCATAGTAATTCCTTGTCTCCGCCTCATATACCGCGAAATTGCCGCGCATTTTTATGCATTTGCCCACATAGTTCTGCGGCTCCATCATCATGTTTGAAACCTCTGAATAAACGAGGGTGCTGTTCATGGCGGTGAGGTCAATATCCGGGATTATATCGGGCGTTTCACCCGAAAAAATCTTGTATCCGGAGAGAGGCAGAGCTTTTTTTGCCGTTGTTTCTTCGGCGGCGCTGCTGAGCACGTCATTTACATTCTGCCCCTGATACACGGTGCCCGATTTGGTGTCTGCCGGGCTGCCGCAGCCGGCGAGGGCGAAAATAAAAGCAGATACAATTAAAAGCGAAATTATTCTTTTCATGTTCTTTTACCTCTCATTATTTTTCCCGCAAGGGTAAATAAAGCGAAAGCGACTATGTCGGCCGCGACTATCGTGGAGCCGACCGGTGTGCCCGTTATGACAGAAATCAGGATTCCCAGAAGCGCACAGATTACAGAGAAGACCGCGGAGCAGATTGTTACCGACCTGAAGGTCTTGAAAACGCGCATCGCGGAGAGCGCGGGGAATATCACCAGCGCCGAAATAAGGAGCGAGCCCACAAGATTCATGGCGAGCACTATTATGACCGCTATTATGACCGCTATAATCAGATTGTAGGCGCCGGCTTTGATACCGGTGGCTCTTGCGAAGTTTTCATCAAAAGTGACGGCGAAAATCTTATTGTAAAACAGTATGAATACTATGACAACCGCAATCGAGAGTATCGCGCAGACAAGCACCTCGGCCTTGCTCAGTGTCAGTATCGACGTGGAGCCGAAAAGCGTTGTGCACACATCTCCCGAAAGGTTTGCGGATTTGGCGAAGATATTCATCAGCAGGTAGCCTATAGCGAGCGAGCCCACCGATATCATCGCGAGGGCGGCGTCGCCCTTGATTTTAGCGTTCTGCCCTGTGCGCAGGAGCAGTATCGCGCTGATGACCGTAATCAGGAGCACTACGGGCATATCATTTGTGAATTTTAAAATCGCCGCTATTGCCATAGCTCCGAAAGCTACGTGTGAAAGCCCGTCTCCGATAAATGAAAACCGTTTGAGCACGAGTGTCACTCCGAGAAGCGAGGAGCAGAGCGCGATAAGCACACCCACTATCAGAGCGTATCTGACAAACGGAAACTGCAGATAGTCGAGTTTTTCGGCAAGGAAGGTCATTTTACGCCGCCTCCTTCCGTATGAGCGAATGTATCGCGGGTGTGAGTGTATTCATCGACTGATCCGAAGAATATCTCTTTACCTATATGAAGCACTTTATTCGCGTATTGCAGAGCCGCCCCGATATCGTGTGAAATCATTATTACGGTGATTCCGTCTTTCTCATTCAGGTTTTTAATTATGTCATACATTTCCGCCGTGACTTTCGGGTCGAGACCGGATACCGGCTCGTCAAGCAGGAGCAGCTTTTTTGTGGCGCAGAGCGCGCGTGCGAGCAGCACTCTCTGCTGCTGACCGCCCGACAGCTCGCGATAGCATCTGCCCGAAAGAGCGGTGAGCTCCATTTTTTCCATATTTGCCTTTGCGGCGGCTTTTTCATTCTTATTGTAAAATGGTCTGAGCCCCTGACTGTTCTGACATCCGGAGAGGACTATTTCCCACACGGATGCGGGGAAATCACGCTGAACATCCGTCTGCTGCGGCAGGTAGCCGATTTCGGTCTGTTTAAGGCCGTCACCGGTTGTGATGCTGCCCGAGAGAGGGGAGTTCAGCCCGAGAATCGTTTTCATCAGTGTGCTCTTGCCCGAGCCGTTTTCACCGACTATGCAGAGATAATCTCCGGCGTTAACTTCAAAATTCAGGTTGCCGGCTATCTCTTTTCCGTCATAGCCGAGAGAAAGGTCACGGCAGGTCAGTAATGCCATAATTTCACCTTCTTTACTGCGCGGTGTTATCCAGTGCCGTTTTAAGCACTATCAGATTGCCCTGCATTATGTCGTAATAGTTTGCTCCGTCTTCAACATCCGCCGAGGTGGCCGACTGCATTGAGTCAAGCGTGAGAATACCTCTGCCTTTGTCGGAGGAAGCGTCTATGACAGACTGCGAGAGCCTTCCGTCGGCGCTCTCAATCTGCATTACATAATTCAGATTCATTTCATCAAGTTTTTTCGCCAGGAACACTATTGTTTCAAAGCTTGCTTCGCTCTCCGCGGAGCAGCCGGCAAATGCGGCGTAATAATCGATGCCGTAATCTTCCGCAAGATAGCGGAAGGGGAAACGATCGCCGAAAACGAGAGTTTTGTTTTCGGCGCTGTCAACGGCCGCTTTATACTGAGCATCAAGGTCATTCAGCTTTTTGATGTAAGACTCGGTGTTTGCTCTGTAAATACCGGTGTTTCCGGGGTCAATGACGCAGAGCTTTTCGTATATCGCCCTGCAGAGGATGACGGCGTTTTTAAGCGAGAGCCAAACATGCTCGTCATATTCGGGCTCCTCTTCCTCTTCTTCTCCGCCTTCTTCCTCAGCCTGCATTCCCTCTTTTATTTCTTCCTCTCTGACGTTTTCCCCGAGAGTTTCAAGCAAGTTGATAACAGCCATGTCTTTATTTGACGCTTCGGCAAGAGCGTCTTTAACCCAGCCGTCGGATTCTCCGCCGACATAGATAAACAGGTCGCAGGAGGAGATTTTGACAATATCTGCGGCGGACGGCTGATAGGAGTGAAGGTCAACGCCGCTGTCAAGCAGCATTGTCAGATCCGTTTCTCCGGCTTTTTCGCCGAGAATCTGTCTGACCCAGTCGTATTCGGGAAAGATGGTTGTGACTATGCTGAGCTTTCCGCTGCCGTCCGTTTTTCCGGCTTCAGGTTTTCCGGCTTCCTGTTTTCCGCAGGAGGCGAAACAGCCTGCCGAGAGAATAATACAAAGTAAAACTGCAATTGTTTTTTTCATTATTTTTACCTCCGAATCATTTTAAAAAAGGCGCAAAAATACAAGGAGCCGGCATACGCCCGTAAGCCCCTTCAAAAGGGGCCTGACTCCTTGCTTTGTTATGTCAATTCAGAAGCTTTGTTTTAAGAGTAACGGGGGTCGAGGGGCTTTGCGGAGCCCCGAAAATTCTGAGGACCGCGCCGGCTGCGAAAAACGCGCAGGCGCAGGCCGATAACGCCGTAAAAGCGGCGGTCAGTGACTTGAAAATATTGACGCAGGCGGAGATAGCGCAGCAGACGGCGCAGTCTTCGCCGCTGCAGTCGTGATCTGCTTCGGCGGCGATAAAAGCGGCGGAGGAAAGCATGGCAAGAGCAATCAGCGCGGTAATGATTATTACCGTGATTCTTCTGAATTCTTTCATGATTTTCCTCCTTTCGCCTGATTTTTAATGAAGTATAAGATTATGCTGCGGCGTCTGTTTCGGCGGTGACATCCTCTTCGGACTCAGGCGCGGGCAGAGTTTCTGTTTCGTTTGTAACCTCTTCATCCGTTTCGGGCTCTTCGGTGCCCTGACCTTCCGCAGTCAGCTGCTTCCAGTGAATCTTGCAGTAGTTTTTGCCGTCGATGGGCGGATATTTTTCTTCGCCCACTCTCGCCTTGTTGTTGCAGTCATATTCAACGTTATACGCGCATTTGACCTCGTCGCTCTCTGTGAGAAGCTTGCCGAATGCTATGCCGATATCACAGACGAGCACAACTGCGAGGATAATATAAAACGACTTATATATCTTGAGATGGAAAAGGTCTTCAAGGCATATCCTGTCAAGAGCTTTGACCTTGCCGAAAATAAAGAGCGCGAGCTTTGAGATGAAAAATCCGCAGACGCCTGCAAAGATTCCGGCAAGCGCGCCCGCCATGACATCGGTCGGATAGTGAACCATGAGATATATCCTCGAACACGCGGTGAAAAGCGCAAGAACAGGCGGAATCCAGGCAAACTTGCCTTTTTTATCGCTTAAAAGGCAGAGGCACAGAGCCGTTGCCACCTCAAAAGCGGAGGTCGTATGGCCGGAGGGGAATGAATAATCGCTCTCCGAGAGCGAGCCGACACCGGCATACCAGTTTTTATACTGCGCCCAGAAATCCGTGAGCTGAAGGGTGTTATAGGGCCTTACCCTGAGAACCATCGGCTTCAAAGCGAGATTTGTGATGATTGTGCCTACCGCAACAGCCGAAAGTACGGCGATGCCGTATTTCCTGGTCTTTTTGAAAAGGCACAGGATAAACGCCAGAACCGCGACGGGAATAATGAAATCTTCATCGCCCATAGATGTGAAAAACTTCGCTATAAGCGTCAGCACGCTGTTTTGCATCGAGCCGAAAAACGAGAATATCGAAGTGTCAAGGCCGAAAAACGATGCGTCTAACTTGTCGCCTATTGTGGCGGCAAGCGGTAAAATATCAAACATATCAGTTATACCCCTTAAAAAGACAATAAGGGCGGTAAGAATCCGCCCTTTGATTGCTGTTTACCCGAAAAGGTTAATTACATTTTTTTGAGAGCGGCAACAAGAGCTTTCATCTCTTCATCGCTGAGAGTAACGCCCTTACCCATCCTGTCATGCTCGGGTGACCACTCGCGGATATCATACTTGGGATCGCGTCCTCCCCAACTGACGAGATTCAACTCTTTGCACCAACCTCTTGCGTTCTCCGAAAGAACGGCAACTGTTTCAACTATTTCGTAAGTAAATGCCGGCATGGTAGTTCTCCTTTCAAAAACAATTATACAAGGTTATTATATTATATAATTTTTAAAAAGTAAATAGTTATTTTTAAAAATAACGGCTTTTTTCAGCGGATTTTTCCGATTTCATAGGGAGTTGACTGGTAAACAAAGTAATTCAGCCAGTTTGAGTAGAGAAGATTGGCGTGAGAGCGCCAAATAACCGGGGGCGCCTGAGTGATATCATCGTGCGGATAATAGTTGACCGGCATTTTAATCGGTTTGTTTGCCATAAGGTCGCGCCTGTATTCTTTATCGAGAGTATACTGGTCATATTCGGCGTGGCCGGTGATGAAAACCTGCCTGCCGTTTTTTGTCATCATCAGCGAAACACCCGCCTGCGGGGAGGAGGCGATGATTTTTAGCTTCGGCTCATTTTCGATATCCTCTCTGCGTATTGAGGTGTGCCTTGAATGCGGCATATAGAATATATCGTCAAAGCCTCTTGCGATTATGCTCTTTTTACGCTCAACCTTATGAGGGAAAATGCCGAAGAGCTTCTCGTCAAGCTGTATTTTGGGTATTCCGTAATGATAATACAGAGCGGCCTGAGCGCCCCAGCAGATATGGAAAACGGAGTAGACATGAGTTTTGCTCCATTCCATTATTTCACACAGCTCATCCCAATACTCAACCTCTTCGAAGGGCAGATGCTCAACCGGGGCTCCGGTGATGATCATTCCGTCAAAGTGTCTGTGTTTTATATCATTGAAAACCTGATAGAAAGCGAGCAGATGCTCCTCGCTCGTATTCTTTGATTTGTGGGTTTCGGTGTGCAGGAGCGTGAGCTCCACCTGAAGCGGAGTATTGCCGAGCAGCCTTGAGAGCTGTGTCTCGGTATCAATCTTTGTCGGCATCAGGTTGAGGAGCAGAATCTGCAGAGGGCGTATATCCTGAGTCATCGCCCTTGTTTCCGTCATCACAAAAATGTTTTCTCTTGAGAGCGTTTTTGTTGCGGGTAATTCATTGGGTATTTTGATAGGCATATTCTTTCTCCGTATTATGAACTGTAATTAATATAATTCTTTATTCCGGTAACGGTCGCTTTTGCAAGCAGATCGCGGTTTGTGCCGTTTTCGAGTGCCTGACACTCAACGGGATTTGTGACAAATCCGTATTCTATGAGCACAGAGGGGCATTCCTCAATCCTTGTCACTCTGTAAGCCGCGAAGAGCGAGCCTCTGTCGCTGCCCGTGCGGTTCATGCCCGCGTAAATGTTGTTTTTCCAGCAGGAGACGATTGCGTTGTGAATGCTGCTCGCGAGCGGCTGTGAAAAGGCGCGGTAATAAAACGCCGAGGTGCCGTATGCGCTTGCGGATGATGAGGCGTCGCAGTGTATCGATATGAAAATATCCGGCTTGTATCTCCTTGCAAGGTCGGTTCTGCCGGTAAGGCTCAGAAAGCTGCTGTCGGAGCGTGTCATTATGACTCTTGCGCCTTCATTTTCAAGAAGCGTTTTTATCTTTGACGCTATGGAAAGGTTTATTTTCTGCTCATTCCAGGCGGAGGGTGAGACCGCGCAGGATGCCCCGCCGTCATATCCTCCGTGACCCGCGTCGAGCATGATTGTGTAACCCGAGAGCGATGAGGGCTTTGAGTAAAACGTCATTTCAAGGTATCCCTGCTCATCATAGCGGCAGTGCCAGCCTTTGAAGCGCTTTGCGCTGACTACGGGAATGCTGATAACCGCTTCGTCTGCGGATACAGACGCGCTGCCTCTGCCGAGAATCGCTCCCGAAAAATCATAGCTTCCGGTAACCGAAACGGTATCGTAAAACTTTATCTGTATTCCCTTGAAATCGGGCGCGTTGACCTTGTATTTTCTTCCGCTGCCGTTATCGAGATATGACTGCCCCGTCAGTTTTACGGTGAAGGGGACTTTTCTGTTAAGGTCAAACCTTATGACCGTATTCCCGCCCTCGGTGCGGCATGAGACTACTTTGACATTGTTTGAGGGCATCACAAAGCCGCTGACGGTCCTGAAGTGAGTTATCCTTGTTTTGCCTCCCGTGCCGTTTTCCTCCCTTGAGAGAGGCACCTTGAAGCCCGAGTTTGTGAAATAATATGTATCTTTGTCTATTGATGCCTTTGATGTGATGTAATCGACGGTGCCTTTAAGCTGCGGAGTATAATCCGGAGTTGAGAGAGTTGACATATTGCCGCCCGGATAAATCTCGACATAATCGTCGGTCATTTCAATCATATCCGCCCGGCCCAGTCCGTAATCGGATGTATAGACATATTTCTGAAGTCTCTTTTCATCCGGCATATCCTCTCCGGAGGATTCGTTTCCGGAGTAATCCGTGGGCTCCGGCGCCGCTGTTGTTGTCTTTGCGTATTTGCCGTGCGGCACCCTTGTTGACGGCATGCTTGCCGTATATGATGTGCTGCCGGTAACCGGAGCGGAGGTGCCGGGCAGCTGAGAGGCTGAAGTACCCGAAGTCGCGGATGCGGAAGCGGCGGCTTTCTGCTGGCTTCTTCTCGGAGCGGTTGTGCGCACCTTTTCCATTTTCACAATCTGCTTCGGCGTAACTTTGATGGATGCGCCGGTTTTGCTCTGCGTTACCCCGCCGTTTGTCGCGGTAACCTTAAACTGACCGGTGTTTGTTTCGGACGATACATTCGGCGCTTTTACCGTAGCCTTGTAGGTGGAAAAACCTGCCGGGTTTACGAATTCCTCGTCACCGTCATCCTCTGCCGCGCTCATTCTCACGGTCTGACCGTTGAAATTCACTCTGAGGTCGGAGCCGCTCAGGGCTGTGGCATAAATATCTATGCTCATCCCCGACGGGACAGAAATGGTTTCCGACGGCGAAACATTTTCGATTATGTTGACATTGTATGTAACATTGTATTCGTATTTCTCATCCTTGTGCTCAAAGGTGATTTTGTTTAAACCGCGTTTTAAATCTATATCGACGGAAAAATCGCCGTTGTCGGCCGTTTCAATCTTATTGCCGTTATATGTCAGAGGATAGAAAGGACTGCTTGTTCCCCTGAAATTCACAAGAGGAGAGTCGGTCATAATCGAGGTATCCGAGTAATTGATGATTTCAAAAACCTTGCTTCTGAGGTGCTCCTCATCTTCAAATACATCTTCCTCATCGGAGCTTTCGGTTATTTTAACCGCCTCGGTTTCGGATGACACCAGGCTGTCTTCTTCGGCAGACTCCGTGACCGTTGTGCTTTCTTCCCCGCTTTCGGCATGCTTTGCGGCGGTATTCCTTTTGATGAGAAACACCCCCGTGACCGCTGCCGCTGCCGCAAGAAGCACTGACACAATCAATATGATAATTCTGGTTTTATTCATATTCAAGTTGACATTCAATTCCTTCGGGATATATAATATTGCTGTTATAAATTATTATTATACTATAATATTGTTAAATATTCAACTTTTTTATATGATAAAAGAGGTGAGATTATTTGATATGCAGTATCTGCCCGAGAAACTGCGGCGCCGACAGGAGCAGGGAACCCGGTTTTTGCGGCGCGGGTGATGAGATTAAAGTGGCGAGAGCCGCTCCGCATTTCTGGGAGGAGCCGCCGATAAGCGGCAGCAGAGGCTCGGGAGCTGTGTTTTTTTCGGGATGCAACCTCAGGTGTGTCTATTGCCAGAATGAAGTAATAAGCCACGGCGCTTTCGGCAGGGAAGTCGGAGTTGACGGCCTTTTGCGTATATTTGAAAATCTCGTTAATTCCGGAGTGCATAATATAAACCTTGTCACGCCCTCTCACTTTGCCGTGCAGATAGCACGGGCCCTCGAAAAATTCGATTCTCCGGTGCCCGTTGTCTATAACACATCATCATATGAAAAAGCCGAAACGCTCAGGTGTCTTGACGGGCTTGTTGACATTTATCTGCCGGATCTAAAGTATTATGATTCGTCTCCCGCTCTTAAATATTCCGGCGCTCCGGATTATTTTGAAAACGCCTCGAAGGCGGTGCTCGAAATGTACCGCCAGACGGGAGACCTTGTCACAGACTCCGAAGGTATTGCCGTAAAGGGTATAATCATAAGACACATGGTCCTGCCCGGCAATATTTCCCAGGCCGTAAAGGTTTTCGGCTGGGTGCGTGAAAACCTCTCTCCGGAGACTTATATAAGCGTCATGAGGCAGTATACGCCATACGGCGAAGCAAAAAACATGAGCCCCATTGACAGGGAAATATCCGTAAGGGAATATTCAATAGTCAGAGAAAAGATATCCGAGCTCGGATTCACCAATGTTTTTTACCAGAAAAAATCTTCCGTCGGAGAAAAATTTATTCCCGATTTTAATCTTGAAGGTGTTGACCTTTAAATATGCACATGATATAATTATTTTAATGAGGTGTGCCGCGCTCCGCGGTGATGCCCCTAACAATTTTCAGGAGGGATACCATGAAAAAAACAAAGGGATTTTTCGGCGAATTCAAGACCTTTATTATGAGAGGCAATGTTATTGACCTGGCGGTCGGCGTTATCATCGGCGGAGCTTTCCAGGCAATAGTCAATTCGCTTGTAAACGACATCATCATGCCTCTTATCAGCCTTCTTACAAAGGGCCTCGATTTTGCGAGCCTCTTCGTTTCACTCGACGGCAACAAATACGCCACTCTTGCCGAAGCTCAGGAAGCAGGCGCTGCAGTTATCACCTACGGCAGTTTCATAGGCGCCGTGCTTAATTTCCTCATTATGGCATTTGTCATTTTCCTTATTGTGAAGAGCATCAACAAGGCTTCCGAGAAATTCAAGAAAGAAGAAGAGGAAGCGGCCGAGGAAGCTCCCGCAACAAAGACCTGCCCCTACTGTAAGAGCGAAGTCGCGGCCGATGCCACAAAGTGCCCGCACTGCACATCGGATATTGCCTGAAACAAAGGCAAATAATAAGATAAATGAGGACCGTCAGTCTGGCGGTCCTTTTTTGAAAGGATTGAAAGCGAAAATGCCGAAAATCAGGATGCTGTCATCTCTTGAAAAAGTGTTTGCCGGTTCAGAGCCATCCGGCAGAGAGCATTATGAGTATTCCTGCCTGAAAAATGAAACTCTGTCTTTTCAGGCGGCCGTGTGTACGGATAAAGAAGAGGATATTACGGTATCAGTGCAGGGTGACCTTGCCGGGTTTATTAAAATTTACTCTGTCGCGGATGTGTCGGTCGGTCTTGCGGCTTTTGAGGATTCGGATGATTATTTTATAAGCAGAGAGCCGGGTGAATACCCGGATATCCTCATGCCGGCAGACACAATTCACGCGCTCCCCGGGAAGTGGTATGCTTTCTGGTTTGAGCTTATTCCGGGCGGGGCAGCGGGTAATCATACCGTCAATGTTTCGGTAAACGGCACCGGAGCCGGTGTCAGTATAAAAATCATTGACGCGGAGCTGCCCGCGCAGGATCTTGTCTATACAAACTGGTTTCACTGTGACGCAATATGCGATTATTACGGCGTTGAGGCGTTCGGCGATGAATTCCGGAGGATATTCCGTAATTTCGCACAAACAGCCGCCGCACACGGTATGAACTGCATACTCACCCCGCTTTTTACGCCCGCGCTTGATACCGCTGTCGG
>JAEEGL011101237.1_pt1 | contig 10640 bp, 9 predicted proteins | sample 9134231 | NCBI WGS metagenome assembly JAEEGL01 (sample SAMN16246548, study PRJNA631951) | gut metagenome | biome: gut microbiome; feature: rumen; material: fiber-attached | host: Bos | place: Iran: Karaj | collected 2018-10 | reverse complement strand
GCGGACGTCACGGTGGAGCGCACGGCCGGCGCCGTCCGGACGCTGGAGCCTGCGGAGGAGACGCAGGAGATCGACCGCGCGCTGCCGCTGACGGCGGCGGTCAACCTGAATACCGCGACGCAGGAGGAGCTGGAGACGCTGGACGGGATCGGACCCGTCCTCGCGGCGCGGATCATCGCCTACCGGGAGGAGCACGGACCGTTCCAGCGCGTCGAGGACGTCACGCGCGTACAGGGCATCGCGTCGAAGGTGTTCACGGACAACGCCGGACGCATGACCGTGGACTGAGAGGGGAGGGACATGAGATGAAGATACTTGTCGTCGATGACGAGAAGCTGCTCGTGAAGGGCATCCGCTTCAACCTGGAGAACGAGGGCTACGAGGTGGACGAGTGCTACGACGGCGCGACTGCCGTCGCCATGGCCGCCGCCACGAAATACGACCTGATCATCCTGGACCTGATGATGCCGGAGATGGACGGACTGGAGGCGTGCATGCACATTCGCCAGCGCTCGGAGGTCCCGGTCATCATGCTGACCGCCCGCGGCGAGGATACGGACAAGCTCCTCGGCTTTGAGTACGGCGCGGACGACTATATCACAAAGCCGTTCAATATCCTCGAGGTGAAGGCGCGCGTGAAGGCGCTGCTGCGCCGCAGCGCGCAGGCCGCGCCGCCCTCGGAGCACGACGCGCTGCAGGTCGGTACGCTGCGGCTCGACCCGGAGCGCCGCACCGTCCACAAGGACAACCGCGAGATCGACCTCACGGTAAAGGAATTCGATCTGCTGGAGCTGCTGATGCGCTCGCCCGGCAAGGTGTTCAGCCGCGAGATGCTGCTCAACACCGTCTGGGGCTACGACTACCAGGGCGAGGAGCGCACCGTGGACGTCCACGTCCGCCGCCTGCGCGAGAAGCTGGAGAGCGACCCGGCGAACCCGGTCTATCTCGTCACAAAATGGGGCGTCGGTTATTATTTCAAGGGGTAACAGCGAGCGCTTATGACCAGAAAATCGCCGAAAATCAAATACAGCGTCCAGATGACCTTCGTCACGATCTTCTTCCTCTTCCTCGCCGTGACGACCGCGTTGCTGAACATCTACCCGACGACCTCGTCGCGCGACATCGTGTTTTCCACAAAGCAGGGCGCCCTGATGAGCCAGGCGACGGTCATGTCCTCGTCCCTGTCCGCGCTGGAGCGGCTCACGCCCGAGGGCGTGGAGCAGGTCATGCGCCTCATCGATGCCGAGCGCTACGCGCGCATCGTCGTGACCGACATGGAGGGCAAGATCCTCTATGACAGCGTGAACGTCTCCGGAGCGGTCGAGGACCCGGCGCCGGACATCGCGCGTGCGCTCGGCGGGGAGGCGATCTTCGCCAGCCGCTACACCGGCGATTCGTTCCTGAGCCGCACCGCCGCCCCGATCATGAGCTATGGCAACATCATCGGAGCGGTCTACCTCTACGACGTGGACAGCGAGCAGGCGATCCTGATCGGCTCCATCCAGACGCGGCTGCGGAACATCTCCATCCTCGCCGGTGCGCTGACGCTGCTGATCATCATCCTCTTCACGCGCGCCCTGACCCGCCGACTGACCGCGCTGGTGAAGGGCATGCGCATCGTCCGTGAGGGAGAGTACAGCTACCGCGTCAAGCCGAAGGGCTCCGATGAGGTGACGGAGCTGACGGACGAGTTCAACAACATGACGCAGCGGCTGCAGAGCACGGAGGAGCTGCGCCGCCGCTTCGTTTCGGACGCCTCCCACGAGCTGCGCACGCCGCTCGCCTCCATCCGGCTCCTCTCCGACTCCATCGCGCAGAGCGACAATATGGACGAGAGCACGATGCGCGAATTCGTCACCGACATCGGCTCGGAGGCCGAGCGGCTGCAGCGCACGACGGAGAAGCTGCTGAAGCTGACGCGCATGGACAGCAAGGTCCCCGTCGAGCGCCTCCCTGTCAACGTGAAGAAGACGATCGAGCGGACGATCCACCTCCTGAACCCGCTTGCGCAGGACAAGAACGTCAAGATATACACCGACCTTTCCGACGACTGCACGATCCGCGCCTCGGAGGACGATCTCTACCAGATCGTCTTCAACCTCGCGGAGAACGCCATCAAGTACAACAGCTTCGGCGGAAACGTCTTCCTGCGGCTGGAGCGGCAGGAAGAGTCCGCGTTGCTGACCGTGGAGGACACCGGCATCGGCATCCCCGAGGCGGACCGCGAGCACATCTTTGACCGCTTCTACCGCGTGGACAAGGCGCGCTCCCGCGCAAACGGCGGCAGCGGCCTCGGCCTGTCCATCGTGCGCGACGCGGTGCGCGCGAACGGGGGGACGATCCGCGTGGAGCCGCGCGAGACCGTCGGGACGCGCTTCGTCGTGCGCTTCCCGCTGCTCTCCGGAGAGGAGACGCCATGAGTCTGTTCCCCGTCCCGGACCTGATGGCGCCGGATATCTACGCCGTCGAACCGCGGGAGCTGACGGCGCGCGGCGTCCGCTTCCTGCTCCTCGATATCGACAACACGATCGCGCCCTATACGGTGCACGCCGCGTCAGAGCGGATGAAGGACTGGGTCTGCGGTATGCGCGCCGCGGGACTGGAGCTGTTCATCCTCTCCAACAACCGCGGGACGCGGCCGGAGACCTTTGCCGCGGCGTTCGGACTGCCGTACCGCAAAAAGGCGTGGAAGCCGTTCCCGAAAATCGCGCGCGCGGTCATGGCGGAGCGGGGCTACTCGCCCGCAGAGACCGCCTTTCTCGGCGACCAGATCTACACGGACGTCTGCTGCGCGAAGTGGTGCGGGGCGCTCGCCGTACTGGTGCGCCCGATCGAACTGACGCGCATTCTGCTTCGGATACGCTACTGGCTGGAAGCGCCCTTCCGGCTGGCCTATCAGATAAAAAAGAGAAGGAAGTAAACGCGACATGAATCTGGAAAAGCTCAGAGCGAAAATGGCAGGGGAGGGGCTGGACGCCCTGGTGCTCTTCTCCCCGGTGAATATCCGCTACCTCTCTCGCTTCCACTGCACGGACGGCGCCGCCGTCGTGACGAAGAGCAGCGCGGTGCTGTTTACGGACAGCCGCTATATCGAGGCCGCGCGGTCGCAGTGCGACGAGCTCGCGGTCGAGCTCTTTGACCGCGATCACGCGCTCACCGCAGCGGTCCGGGCGGCCGTCGCCGGCTGCGGCGCCGTCGGCGCGGAGGGGACGCTCGCCCATTCGGAGTGGCTGCGCTGGGAGAAGGAACTCGGCGTCGAGCTGCGCCCGGCGGAGGGCCTGCTGTCCGCGCTGCGCGCGGTCAAGGAGCCCTTCGAGCTGGAGAGCATCACCGCGGCGCAGCGCATCGCGGAGACCGCGCTGGACGAGGTGCTCCGTATCCTGCGCCCAGGGATGACGGAACGGGAGCTCGCCGCGGAGCTGACCTACCGGATGCTCCTGCACGGCGGCGAGGGGAACAGCTTCGACCCGATCGCGATCACCGGCAGAAAGACAAGCATGCCCCACGGCGTCCCCGGCGACGAGGTCATCCGGGACGGCGATTTCGTGACGATGGACTTCGGCTGCCTGAAAAACGGCTATTGCTCGGACATGACCCGTACGGTCGCGGTCGGCAGCGCGACGGAGGAGATGCGCCGGGTCTATGACACCGTGCTGCGCGCGCAGCTCGCCGGCATCGCGGCCGCACGGGCCGGCGTAACGGGCGCCGCGGTCCACGATGCGGGCGCCGCGGTCATCGACGAGGCGGGCTATGGGGCCTTCTTCGGCCACGGCTTCGGCCACAGCGTCGGCCTGGAGATCCACGAGAAGCCGACCGCCAGCCCCGCCAACGACAAGCCGCTGCCCGCCGGCGCGGTCATCACGGCGGAGCCGGGCATCTATCTGCCCGGCCGGTTCGGCGTGCGCATCGAGGACATGATCTGTCTGACGGAGGAGGGCAGCGTGAACCTGACAAGGGCGCCGAAGGAGCTCATCATCGTCTGATCCGCAGGGAAGGAGGCGCGTGCAGTGCCGAGAAAAGTGCAGAACACGAAAGGACGCATCGTCTCCGCGGCGTGGGAGCTCTTCTATGAGCAGGGCTACGACAACACGACCGTGGAGGACATCCTCGCCAAGAGCGGGACGAGCAAGGGGACGTTCTACCACTATTTCGAGGGGAAGGATGCGCTGCTGAGCACGCTCTCGGTCGTGTTCGACGAGAAGTACGAGGAGCTCCTCCCGCAGATCCCGCCGGAGCAGAACGCGCTGGAGACGCTGGCCTTTCTGAACCAGCAGCTCTTCTCGATGATCGACGCGCGCATCCCGTTGGATCTGCTGGCCCGCCTGCTCTCCACGCAGCTCACCACGCGCGGCGAGAAGCACCTGCTCGACCGCGGCCGCCTCTACTTCCGCATCCTGCGCGAGACGGTCGCCCGCGGCCAGGCGCGCGGCGAGATCCGCGCCGACCTGACCGTGAACGAGATCACGAAGGCCTACGCGCTCATGGAGCGCGCGCTGATGTACGACTGGTGCCTCTGCGGCGGGGAGTACTCCCTGAGCAAGTACAGCGCCGAGGTGATGGGAATGTTCCTGCGAAACTACCGTCCGCCGCAGGATTAATTTTTGAGTATATTATTTCGTATAGAATACGTTCTACTTTCAAAAGAGCTGAAAAATAAGATTTTTTATCGTAGAATGACCCGGTATAGACGAATTCGTTTATACCGGGTTCTCTATTGAAGTTCAGCGCACGCTGTGGTAAAATACGGTCATTCCTTGAGAGAAGAGAAGGGGGTCCCCGCAATGACTCTGAACACAGAAAGCGTTGTTTTTATCATCTACCTGCTCTTTATGATCGGCATCGGCATCTGGTTCTTCGTCAGGTCGAAGGGCGGCGGCGAGAAGGAGTACTTCCTCGGCGGGCGGAAGATGGGCCCGTGGGTCTCCGCGCTGTCCGCCGGCGCCAGCGACATGAGCGCCTGGGTGCTGATGGGCCTGCCGGCCTCGATCTACGCCGCCGGCCTCGGCCAGACCTGGATCGCGATCGGCCTCGCGATCGGCTACGCGCTGAGCTGGATCCTGGAGGCGCCGCGTCTGCGCCGCTACTCTATCGCGGCGAACGACTCCATCACGATCCCTCAGTACCTCTCCAACCGCTTCCTGAGCAAGAACAAGGCGCTGCAGATCATCTGCGCGGTCATCTTCCTCGTCGCCTACACGATCTACGCCGCAAGCTCCATCAAGGCCTGCGGCACGCTCTTCAACACGGTCACCGGCCTCGATACGCGCATCGCGATGTATATCGCGGCGGTCGTCATCATCGCCTACACCTTCCTCGGCGGCTTCTCCGCCGTCTGCTGGACGGACTTCTTCCAGGGGCTCCTGATGCTGGCGGCGCTGATGCTCGCCCCGATCTTCGCCCTCGCGATCGTCGGCGGCGGAAAAGGCGCGGAGACGGTCGGACAGCTCCCGAACGGCTATTGGAACATGTTCTCCAGCTGGCAGGACATCGTCTCCGGGCTCGGCTGGGGCCTCGGCTACTTCGGGATGCCGCACATCATCGTCCGCTTCATGTCCGTCCGCAGCGACAAGGACCTCAAGAAGAGCGCCCGGATCGGCATCACCTGGACCGTCCTGATCCTCGCTTTTGCCGTCGCCTCTGCGGTCCTTGGCCATCTCCTGCTCGGTGAGATCGGGGACAGCTCCACCGTCTTCATCCAGATGGTGCGCAAGATATTCCCGGCGCTGATCTCCGGAATCCTGCTCTCCGCCATCCTGGCGGCGTCGATGTCCACCGCGGACAGCCAGCTCCTGGCCTCCGCCTCCGCTTTCGCGAGCGACGTCTACAAGCCCGTCATCCGCAAGGGCAGGGCGAGCGACCGCGAGATGTTCTGGGCCGGCAGGATCGTTGTCCTGATCATCGCCGTGATCGCCGTCATCATCGCCGCGAACCCGAACAGCGGCTCGATCATGAGCCTCGTGGAAAACGCCTGGGGCCTCTTCGGCGCGGCCTTCGGACCTGCCATCCTGCTGAGCCTCTTCTGGCGCCGCTTCAACTTCGGCGGCGCGGTGGCCGGCATCGTCGTCGGCGCGGTGGTCGATATCCTCTGGCTGCTTCTCCTGAAGTCCACCGGCGTCTACGAAATCATCCCGGGCTTCCTCTGCGGCCTGATCGCCGCCGTCGTTGTGGCGAAGGTGACGCCGGCGCCCGGACGGGAGATCACCGACGTCTTCGACCGGGTCAAGAACGGGATCGAGTGATCCCGCCTGCGCAAAAATACCGCCGCCCGTCCGGGCGGCGGTATTTTTGTGTGCGGAACGGGCCGGTCAGTCGCCCGCGTCGAGCGCCTCCAGCCCTCTCTTTGCGATCGGCTTGCTGTCGCCGTGCTTCACGAAGAGCATCGTGACAAAGGCGAGCACGACGAAGATCGCGGCGTAGGGGAAGATGATCGTCATGCCGAGCCTGTCCATCAGGTAGCCGGAGAGCATCGGCGTCGCGACCTGCGCGGCCATGCTCGCGGTGTAGTAGAAGCCGGTGAACTTGCCGACATCCGCGCCGGAGCACATCTCCACGACCATCGGGAAGGAATTGACATTGATCGTCGCCCAGGCGACGCCGGCGAGGGCGAAGAGGCAGTTCATCAGCAGCGTGGGACTGTCTGCGCGCATGAATCCCGCCGCGCCGAAGGCGACCGTCAGCATCACGACGCCGGCGAGGATCGCCTTTTTGCGGCCGACCTTGCTCGAGACGATGCCGACCGGCAGATAGGCGACGATCGCCGCGGCCTGTGCGATGATGAGCGTGAGATTGTAGTCCTTGTGCAGGATGTTGCTTGCGTAGACGCTGTACTTGCTCGTGACGGCGTTGTAGCCGAAGAACCAGAGCACGATGCTCGCGAGCAGGAAGAAGAGCGAGCGGCGCTCCGCCGGGCTCAGGCGGCGCTTCTCCCCGGAGGCGTCCCCGTCCCTGTCTTCGATGCCGAAGCGGCGGCTCTGCTCCTCCATCTCCCGGACGAACCTCGGCTCGCGGACGGTCAGCATGAAGAGCGCGAGCGCGGCGAGCATGACGAGCGCGATGACGCCGAAGTAGCCCGTGTAGCTCATCAGCGAGTTGCGCAGGGCGCTCGTGGCGAACACCATGCCGAGCGCGAGGACCAGAATGCCGCCGAACGAGCCCATCAGGTTGATGACCGCGTTGGCCTTGCTGCGCAGCGGCTTGATCGTGACATCCGGCATGAGCGCGACGGCGGGGGAGCGGAAGGTCGCCATGCTGACGAGCGCGACGAGCAGCAGTGCGATGAAGGCGATCAGCGCGCCGGGATGCGCCCGCGTGGCCGCCTGGGCGAAGGCCTGCCGCGCCGGGACGACGTAGTCCGTGTAGTCCGGGTTCGTCATGACCGCACCCTTGAAGTCATAGGTCCGGACCTCGATCTGGCTCGGGATCGCGGCAAACTCCTCGCGGGAGAACTCCTCCGAGAGGACGAAGCGGCGGCCGTCCGGCGTCATCAGCGTCTCGTCCGCCTCCGCGTCGTAGATCGCGGTCAGGGCGGCGGGATCGTCGATCGCGGAGACGGCGCCGATGTTCTTCAGCTGCACGTTGTCCGCGAAGGAGAGACAGATCAGCGCTGCCGCGGCGACGATCGTGCCGACGAGGATGAAGGGCGTCCGGCGGCCGAGCCTGCTCTGGCGGCGGTCGGAGATCGCGCCGAAGAGCGGCAGCATGAACAGCGCGAGGATGTTGTCGATCGACATGATGACGCCCGACCAGGCCTGCCGCATCCCGAACTTGTTGGTCAGGATGAGCGGGATCGTGTTGTCATAGGCCTGCCAGAACGCGCAGATGAGAAAGAAGGCAAAGCCGACGCAGACGGTGCGCTTGTAGTTGAGCTTCATTTTCGTTTCCCGCCTTTCTTTTCCGGTTCCTGTCTCTATCCTACCGTTTTTCGCGCGCGATGACAAGAACATTATTTGATTTTTACCGCCCGGTATGGTATCCTGAACGCAGAAGAACGCCAATCTGGGGGAGGAGATCGAATGGAAGTGAAAAAACTGCTGAAGATCGCCGTTCCGGCCGCCGCGTTCGCGCTGGCCGCCGCCGGGGTCACGGCTTATCTGATCGCGCCGGGCAAGGCGACGAAGGCGCAGAAGCTGCCCTTCCTGGGGCGCAACATCGCCCACCGGGGGCTCCACCGCGCGGACCGCTCCGTTCCGGAGAACTCGCTGCCGGCATTCGCCGCGGCGGCGGAGGCGGGCTACGGCATCGAGCTGGACGTCCACCTGACGGCGGACGGGCGGCTCGCGGTGTTCCACGACGACGGCCTCCTGCGCATGTGCGGCGTGCCGGAGAAGCTGGAGGACCTGACCTACGACGAGCTGAAGAAGTTCCGCCTTGCCGGGACGCAGGAGCGCATCCCCCTGCTCGGCGAGGTGCTCTCGCTTGTCGGCGGGCGCGTGCCGATCATCCTGGAGCTCAAGCGAGGACGGAACAACCGCCTGCTCTGCGAGCGCGCCTACGAGATGATCTGCGCCTACGAGGGAGATCTGTGCGTGGAGAGCTTTGACCCGATGATCGTGCGCTGGTTCCGGCGCCACGCGCCGGAGGTGCTGCGCGGTCAGCTCAGCTGCACGGAGGAGGCGTTCGGCAAGAGCCTCCGGGAGCCGAGATCCTTCGTGCTCGCCCACCTGCTGACGAACTTCCTCTGCCGCCCGCAGTTCATCGCCTACGGCATTACGAAGCGCAAGCCCCTCACCGTGCGCCTGTGCGAGCGGATGGGCGCGATGCGCGTCGCATGGACGTCCCGCAGCCGCGTGAACGAGGAGCACAGCGACGTCGTCATCTTCGAGTATTACCGGCCAGAAAAGAGGTTCAAATGAGATGGCGATCCTGAAGGAATTCCGGGGGAAGAGGCCGAGGGTGGACGCCGGCGCGTTCGTTGCGGAGAGCGCGGCGCTCATCGGCGACGTCACCGTCGGGCGTGACAGCTCTGTCTGGTACGGCGCGGTCCTGCGCGGGGACTTCTCTCCGATCACGATCGGGGAGGGGAGCAGCGTGCAGGACAACGTGACGATGCACTGCGAGATGGATCGGCCGCTCCGCGTCGGGAACAACGTCACGATCGGCCACAACGCCGTGATACACTGCTCCGCCGTCGGCGACAATACGCTCGTCGGCATGGGCGCCGTGCTGCTGGACGGCGCGGTGATCGGCGAGGGCTGCATCATCGGCGCCGGCGCGGTCGTCCGGGAGAACGAGATCGTCCCGGACCACACGCTGATGGTCGGTGTCCCGGCGAAGGCGGTGCGCGCCGTCACGCCGGAGCAGCTCCGCGCGCTGGAGGCGCCTGCGGAATATATCGGGATCGCCCGCGCATATCTCGCGCTGGAGAAGTGATCCGCTGACGGAAACCGGGCGTCCGCCAAAAGGCGGACGCCCGGTTTTTTGCGTAGAAAAGTGCGCTCGGAGGCCTGACGCTATTCCAGGATGTTCTGGCCGGTGTAGAGCATGTAGTAGCGGCCCTTCAGCGCAAGGAGCTCCTCGTGCGTGCCCTTCTCGAGGATCTGGCCGTGCTCGATGACGACGATGCAGTCCGCGTTGCGCACGGTGGAGAGCCGGTGGGCGATGACGAAGACGGTGCGCCCCTGCATCAGCGCGTCCATGCCGCGCTGGATATGCTGCTCGGTGCGCGTGTCGATGGAGCTCGTGGCCTCGTCGAGGACCATGACCGGCGGATCGGCGACCGCAGCGCGGGCGATGGCGAGCAGCTGGCGCTGGCCCTGGGAGAGGTTCGCGCCGTCGCCGGTGACGACCGTATCGTAGCCGTCCGGCAGGTGGCGGATGAAGCCGTGCGCGTTCGCGCTCTTCGCCGCGGCGATGCACTCCTCGTCGGTCGCGTCGAGGCGGCCGTAGCGGATGTTGTCCATGACCGTTCCGGTGAAGAGGTGGGTGTCCTGCAGAACGGCGCCGAGCGAGCGGCGCAGGGAGTCCTTGCTGATGTCGCGCACGTCGATCCCGTCGTAGGTGATGACGCCGTCCTCGATCTCATAAAAGCGGTTGATGAGGTTCGTGACCGTCGTCTTGCCGGCGCCGGTGGAGCCGACGAAGGCGATCTTCTGCCCGGGCTTCGCGTAGACGCTGACGTCCTGCAGCACCGGTTTGTCCGGCACGTAGCGGAAGTCTACGTCCACGAGCCGCACGTCGCCGCGCAGCGGGACGAGTGTGCCGTCCGGCTTCTTCCACGCCCATGCCCTGCGCGAGCCGTCCCCGCCGTCCGCAGCCGTCAGCGTGACCTTGCCCTCGTCGATCTCGGGCTGCGTGTCCATGACCTCGAAGATGCGCTCCGCGCCGGCGAGCGCCGAGAGGATCGCGGAGAGCTGCTGGCTGACCTGGTTGACCGGACGTCCGATCTGGCGGGCGTAGATCAGATAGGCGGCGAAGCCGCCGAGGTCGAGCCCCATGACGAGGGAGAGGAAGCCGCCGAAGGCTGCCGTGAGGGCGTAGCCGATGTTCATGATGTTCGCGCTCATCGGCATGATCGCGCCGGAGAAGAAGTTCGCGTCCGTCGCCGCGGCGCGATAGGCCTCGTTGAACTCCTCGAACTCCTTTTTCGCGATCTCCTCGTGCGTGAACGCCTTGACGACCTTGAGCCCCTCGATGACCTCCTG
>JAEEGL010544704.1_pt1 | contig 10640 bp, 5 predicted proteins | sample 9134231 | NCBI WGS metagenome assembly JAEEGL01 (sample SAMN16246548, study PRJNA631951) | gut metagenome | biome: gut microbiome; feature: rumen; material: fiber-attached | host: Bos | place: Iran: Karaj | collected 2018-10 | reverse complement strand
CGTAATTCTCTATTTACTCAAGAATTCTGCTCCATTGCTACCTTCATATTTATTACTTACTAATTTTCACCATACATTAGCTCTCTACAAAGTAATTAAATATTACTCCTCAACTTCTTTGCAATTACCTAGATTATAGTCTTTCTTTTACTTTTTGTAAATGTTTTTATTAAAAAAAGTATTTATACTAGATAAATACTTTTTATTATTACATTGATAATCCGTATGGTTTAGAAGCTGTTCCTATACCTGTAGATCCACTTATCTTTATAGTAGGTTTTAGAAGTACTACTGGATATATCTTTCCTGTAGATCTTATACCTGTTCCTACTGGTCCAGTAGGAGTCATAAGTTGTACTGTTGGATCTGTATCTCTTTCTATTTCTACTGATGTTGTCCAGTAACTATCTGATCCATTTGGTACTGTATACATTTCTCCTAGTGTAGGTATTGTGTATTCTTCAGCTCTCTTATCTTTAGATTCACATGTTTTATTATACTTAGAAGTATTAACATATTTAGCAGTACAGTAATCTACTCTCTTAATTAAATCTTTGTTAGCTGCACTTAATCCATTGTAGAAGTTAGTGTAACCATATATACCTGCTAAAGCTCCTGTACTGAACTTATAGATATTAGTGTTATCAAACTGTGTTGATAATGAATAAGCTGTACTCATTATTTTAATACCTTCATCAGTTATTGAAACTATTCTGAATGCTTTTCCACTGAAGTTAACATATTCTCCAACATATCTAGTCTTTAATAATTCACCATTTAATCCAACTCTTTCACCAATAATTTCATATGGCTTTTCAGCTGTACCTTCTCCACCTTTATTGAATGCTACTCCAGGTCTAAATACTACTGCTGGTCTAATTCCTTTAAATGTATTTGCTGTAGTAGTAGTTGCAGTATTATCACTTTTAACATACCACACGTTAGTAGCATCTTTTTGTGATAATAAGAAGTACTCTAAAGTATTAGGTAATTGTATATATGCTTTAGCTTTAGTGAATTCGTATAAATCAAGCATTCCTATTGAATTTTGGAATGTAGTTGCTGTACTATCGGCAGCTGGACTATTTCCATCGTTGACACTTCCAAAATTCCATTTGTTACTAAATAAGAATACTGTTGGATTGTTAAGTGTTCCTTTAAATGAATTTGCAATCCATGATTCAGCATTACTGTTAGTATATACTGTACTAGTAGATTCATCATAGTTCAAATATGTTGCTACATCGTAAAGTACTGCCTTTATAGTTTTATTATTTTCATTAATACTTACTATTCTCCATAGTCTTCCAGAATACTTAACAAAATTATCTTGAGACTTAATAAATCTAACTCCACTAACTGCTGTATCTAACTTTCCACTTTTAGCTAAAGTCTTATATAAATCATCAGTACTTGTTGGTTCGTAAGCAACACAATCACTACCATCTTTTTCAACTAAGTTTTTGTATGTTACTCTTCCATTTCTTACACAAACCATACTGTGATATACAGTTATTGTACCTTTATTATTTCTAATTCTAATATCATAGAAATTATTAGGATCTCTATTATCTAATAATTGTTTAGCTGCTTCTGGACTTCCAACGCTTGAATCAAATTTAAGAGTTGATGGAGTATAACATCTTACATCTTCTCCACTCTTTTCAAATTTTTTTAATAATCCCTCATTTACAAGAGTATCAATTGTAATACCAGATGTTCCATCTCCAGTTTTTTCTGTACACCCAGTTGCAGATACTCCTCCTAAAGAATTAGCTCTTCCTCTTGCATACTTAAGAGCAGCATATCTAACTAATTTATAATATTCGTCATATTCTCTTTTATCATTAGTAGCCATTATTCTTCCAGTAGCTGGTAATACTATCATAAGAAGCATACCCATGATAACTATGACTGCGATAAGCTCAATTAATGTGAAACCCTTCTTATTCATACAAGCCTCCTAATATAATAATTATAACACTAGATAATAATATAAACTAGATTATTTATTATTAATAAATGTAAAAAGCTAGTAAATTATAATTTACTAGCTATCATGTCTATCTCTTTAATTAGTTTTTCTTTATCTTCATTATCTGGAATCTTATCTAATACTTGTTCTTTTTTACTTTTAATAAATGTGTAATAATCTATAAATTCTTTATTCTTATTATTTAATAAGTATGGTCCAAAATATAATTCTTCATAATTATATTCTTTATTTCCTTTAACAAAATCTATAGTCGTATAGTACTTACCATCTTCATATACGATCTCTTCTTTATTAATTATGTATCCGATACCAGTTACATATTTTCTAAGATCATAATACTTATTATTAGATGATAATACTAATCTATTTACTTGCGATAAGTATTCTTTTCCTTTATCAAGTATTTCGATTATAGTTTCAGTTCCCATACCTGAGATTACTACCGTATCTATATAATCTTCTAGATTATCTATTCCGTAAGAGAGTTTAATTTTAATATTATTAGAAAAAGAATATTTTTCAATATTCTCTTTAGCTTTAATAAGTGGGTCTTTTCTAAGGTCTGATGCTACTAACTTAAGAGTATTATTCTTTTCATATAAATATATGTCAAGCAGTGCATGATCACAACCAACATCTATTATTCCTTGGCTGTTTCCCTCTAGAATCATGTCCCCTAGTTTTTTTAATCTATTATTGATATTAATCAATTAAGAAATCCTTTAATTTTCTAGATCTTGATGGATGTCTAAGTTTTCTTAAAGCTTTAGCTTCAATCTGTCTTATTCTTTCACGAGTAACACCAAAGATTTGTCCTACTTCTTCTAGTGTTCTACATTGTCCATCATCAAGTCCAAATCTAAGTCTTAACACTTTTTCTTCTCTTTCAGTTAATGTCTTTAAAACACTAGCTAATTCTTCTTTAAGCATTTCTGCTGTTGCATAATCTTCTGGTGACATTGTTCTTTCATCTGGTACGAAATCTCCTAGATGTGAATCATCTTCTTCACCTATTGGTGTTTCAAGAGATACTGGATCTTGACTGATCTTATAAACTTCTCTTACTTTTTCAACACTTATATTTAATTTCTTAGCAAGTTCTTCTTCAGTTGGCTCTCTATTTAATTCTTGAGTTAACTGTCTTTGTACTCTTGCTAATTTATTTATTGTTTCAACCATGTGTACTGGAACTCTTATAGTTCTAGCTTGGTCTGCGATTGCTCTTGTTATTGCTTGTCTAATCCACCATGTAGCATATGTAGAAAATTTATATCCCTTAGTTGGATCAAACTTATCTACTGCTTTCATAAGTCCTATGTTACCTTCTTGGATTAAGTCTAGGAATAACATTCCACGACCAACATATCTTTTAGCAATACTTACAACAAGTCTTAGGTTTGATTCAGCAAGCATCTTCTTAGCATACTCGTCACCTTCTACAGCCCTTTGAGCAAACTCAAATTCTTCATCTGTAGTAAGAAGGTTTATTCTACCTATCTCTTTAAGATACATTCTTACTGGATCGTTGATCTTAATATCCTTAGACATTGTTAAGTCTTCTACAATTAAATCCTCTGGATTTTCATCATCTATTGAATTATCTGCAGTTTCACTTATAACTTCGATGTTGTTTTCAACGAGTGTGTTATATAAATCATCTAGTGAATCACTATCAACATCTAGCCCTTTTAATTCATTAGCAAGCATTTCATATGTGATATAACCATCTTTTTTACCTGCTTCAACTAATTTTTTCTTCTTATCTTCAATTGTGGACTTTACTTCAGTCATTTGCTTCTCCCCCAATTCTTAACATCCTTATTCTTTCTGCTATCTTAGCTTTCTCAAGTTCATCAGGCTCTTTTTTCAAATCATCTTCAAGGCGTTTAATCTCTTGCCTTACACTGTAGTCACTGATAACTTTAGAATACTCACTAAGAGTCTCATCACTTACTTCTTCGTTAAGATTCAAATTAATAATCTCTTCGAACGATGTTAACAATTCTTTCTTATCGTTTAAATATGTGTAGAAGTCAGCTATTACAATTTTTCCATAATTATGGTAGTAGTAACTAATCTCACCGGCTAAAGCTCTAAGATCAGAATTAATAAAATATAACTTCTTACTATCGTATATCTTTATAGCTCTCTCATTGATAAGCATATAATATAGGAATTCTAAAGAAGCTCTCTCATATTTATTTCTTCTTTTATCTTCTCTTTTTACTTCTATAGTATCTACTTTCTTCTCTTTACCCGCTAACTCCAACAACTTTTTTTCTAGTGTATTATAACTCAAATATGTCTCTGTTGCAAGTTTTTTAAGTATAATTTCTCTTCTTATTTCATCATCTATATTTACAATTTCTTTAAGTACATCATTTACATATTTTGATAGCTCTACATCGCTGTTAAAATTGACTCCAACTCTTAATCTTTCAATTCTAAAATCGCTGTAGTTAAGAGCGCCTTCTACAAGAGCTTCAAACTTCTCTTTACCATTTTTCAATATGTAACTATCAGGGTCTTCATCGTCAGATAGATTTACAACTTTAACTGTTAATCCTGCCTTTTCTAATAGTTCTCCATTATGTAAATCAGCAGTAAGCCCAGGAGTATCTCCATCTAGACATAGATATACTGTATTAGATAACTTCTTAATTAGTAATATTTGCTCTTCAGTAAGAGCTGTTCCCATAAGAGCGACAGTATTCTTAATACCTATAGTACTTGCTCTTATTACGTCCATGAAGCCTTCCATTACTATAACATACTTTTTCATTCTAACATGTTCTTTAGAAGCGTTATAGTGATATAGACAAGATCCTTTTCTAAATATAGGAGTCTCTTTAGTATTCATATACTTTGCCATATTAGTATCATCGTATATTCTTCCTGAGAATCCTACTATTCTTCCATTTCTATCATCTAATGGGAAGATAATTCTATTAATAAAAGTATCTATATTATTATTAGCTAATCCTAAATCATTAAGTGTATTTATATCTACTTTTTTCTCTTTAAAATATTTAATTAATCTGTCTTTATCATCAAGTGATAATCCGATACCAAACTCTTTAATAGTATCAGCATCAATACCTCTTTTCTTAAGGTATTCTCTTGCTTTCTTACCACTTTCAGTATTTATCATAAGTTCATAGAACTTAGATGCTAAATCATATATTTCGTAATGCTTAGCAAATTTATCAACATATTTAGTAGCTTTACCGCTATTTACTTTAACTCCTACTCTATCAGCAAGAGCAGTTAATGCTTCTCTAAATGAAACATTTTCTATCTGCTCATAAAAGTTAAATACATTTCCGCTATTATGGCAACTCCAACAAGTATAAATTTGTCTTTTTTCATCGACGCTCATTGATGGATTTTTATCATTATGAAAAGGACAAATACCCCAATAATACTGTCCTTTTTTAGTAAGTGGAACATATTCTGATACCAAATCAACTATATTAATTTTACTTCTAACTTCATTAATAGTATTTTGATTATCCATAAGCATCACCAATTAACTAATAGTATATACTATTTTACTCTTATTTACAAATTAAAAAGACTATTAATTTATCGCCTATTAATAGTCTTTCATACCGGTGTAATAATTTTTGATCTTAAAATATATATTTTCTATGTCATTATCACGTCCCTTTTTTATTTATAATTTATTTATTAATCATATTTACCTTTTTATAGGTAAGTGTGAGAGAAGGTCATTTTATATTAATTTCGTTTTCCAGTTAATGTCATCTATCACTTCCTTTCTTAATTAAAGTGTATAAAAAAACTTTGGAAAGAAAATGTACGAATTATGGTAAATTGTGGTAATGTAAACCAAAAAAAAGATTAGTTATCTTTTTAAAACTAATCTTTTCCCATTTTCTTCAATGGTATATCTATTACACTTATTGTTAAGTCTTCCGCTAACTACCTCAATATCTCTATGTTCATGATTTTCGATTATGTCTTTATGATATGTTCTAAATAGGTATTCAGGAATCTCTTCACTTAACACATCTCTTACATATTTTTCATTTACATGTTGAAATGGTCCTTCTTTTTCGAAATATACTCTATCTTCATAAGGTCTATAATACACACCTCTATATAATTGTCCCTCTCCCATAGATGCCATTTCAAATAAGTTGGGCCATACGATTAAGTTGTTCTCAAGATCATAGTTACTTCTAATCTTAAATGAATCAGGTTCACACATAGCAAACTCTCTACCAAATTCACTCTTGTTTACCTTATCAAGGAAAGAAACTATTTTATCTTTATCTTTTGTGAAAATATAGTTTTTATCATAGAACTTACCTTCTCTACCATCGTAAATTAGGCCTTGTTCAGTAAGTGTTCTATCTCCTGAATTATGCTTTTTACCAGTATCTAATACGAATGATAAATCCATTGGATCATCATCGTGCATCTTAGATAAGCAAATATACATTTTCTTGTCAGGAAATACGCACTCTACTTCCCCTTTAATTTCTTCTAAGTCTTTATAGACTTTTAGATATTCGTCTCTAAATGCAAATAGAATATCTCCTAAAGTGTAATATTTCATTATTAAATCCCCCTAAAATAATGTTAATTGATCTGATTCATCTAGTGAATCAAGTATTTTCATACGTCTTAATTTATCGACAAGAGTCTGTGAAAGTTTTGCTCTCTTTTGTAAGTCTTCAATAGATGTAAATGGTCTTTTTTCTCTTTCTTCCACTATTGCTTTAGCAACTGTATCTCCTAGTCCATCTACCGCAGTAAATGGTGGAAGAACTGTCTTATCATCAAGTACTCCCCACGTAGTTGCTTCACTCTTTTCTAGATCTATGTTAGCAAATTTTATACCACGAGCAGAAGCTTCTAAGCATACTTTTAAACTTTCAAGTTGTCCTGCTTCTTTATTGGTAGCATCGAAACCTTTTTCAGTTATCTCGATAACTTTTTCTCTTATGGCATTGTATCCTCTAAGCATAGAATCTATCTCAGTATCAGTTGCTTTACTAGTTAACCATGAAGCATAGAAATATACTGGCATATGTACTTTATACCAAGCAATTCTAAAGGCACTTATTACGTATGCTGCAGCATGTGCTTTAGGGAACATGTACTTAATCTTGTGACATGATTCGATAAACCAGTCTTCTATTCCTGCTGCTTTCATTGTTTCTACGTGACCTTTCCATGTTTCAGGATCTTTACTTGCTTTACCTTTACGTACAAACTCCATTATCTTAAATGCTTTTATTGGTACTACTCCGTGATACATTAAGTAAACCATTATATCGTCACGACATCCGATAACATCTTTAAATGGAACGACATTATTTCTAATTAATTCTTGGGCATTACCAAGCCAAACGTCAGTACCATGTGATAGACCAGATATCTTAATAAGTTCACCAAATGTCTTTGGTTTAGTATCTTCTACCATGCTTATTGTAAATGGTGTTCCAAACTCTGGTATTCCAAGGGTTCCTGTTGGACAAAGTATTTGTTCATTAGTAACACCAAGTGCTTTAGTAGTTGTAAATATACTCATCGTATCTTTATCGTCCATTGGCACCTTAAGTATATCAGTCTTAGTTAAGTCTTGAATCATTCTAAGCTGTGTTGGATCGCTGTGACCTAATATATCTAGTTTTAATAAGTCTTGGTCGATAGCGTGGTATGAGAAGTGAGTTGTTCTCCATGCACTTTCTGGATCATCAGCCGGATACTGGAATGGTGTAAAGTCTGATACATCCATGTAATCAGGTACAACAACTATTCCTCCAGGATGTTGTCCAGTAGTTCTCTTAACTCCAACGCATCCAAGTGAAATTCTTTCTATCTCAGCACTTCTTACACTGCTGAATGCTTTAACTCTTTTAACTATTTCATCATATTTAGGCTCCAAACTTGGTGATATGTCATTTCTAATAGATTCTTGAAGAAGTAAGAACTTCTTAGCAATCTTATCTATCTTTTCTTTCTTTTCTACATCTAATAGTTCTTCTACAGATTTATTAACATCTTTACATACCATATCAATTTGTTCCATAATTTTATCTTCAAAATATCCAAGAACGAATCCATATGCTGTCTTATCTGCTACTGTACCTATAGTACCTGCTCTATAAACATTATCTACTCCAAATAATACTTTTGTATATTCGTGAGCACTAGCTTGGTTCAAATCTGAGAAGTTTAAGTCTATATCTGGCACTTTATCTGCATTGAATCCAAGGAATGTAGCAAATGGCATATCTTGTCCATCTTTATGCATAGGTATTTTACATTTAGGGCAGTTCTTATCTGGTAGATCGAATCCACTCGAATAAGTAGCTCCTAAACTATTACCTTCATCATCTTCAAATATACTCTTTTTACATTTTAAACATCTATAATGTGCTGGTAGTGGATTAACTTCAGTAATACCCATCATCGTAGCAACGAAACTTGATCCTACTGAACCACGTGATCCAACTAGATATCCTTCATCGTTAGAGTGTTTAACAAGTCTTTGTGCAATTAAGTATATCGGATCGAATCCTCCACCTATAATACCTCCTAGTTCTTGTTTCAAAGTCTTTTGAACCTCATCTTCACTAACTTCAGGATTTCCTATAGATAATTTTTTCTTTAAATAATCATATAATTCACTTTTAACTTTATCGTAACCAGTAGTAACTGTATTATGCATTCTAGCAAATACTTCTCTTGAGAAATCTTCTTCTTTTATAGTAGGATCTTCTTCTCTTACTTGGTCACTATAGCATTTATACACTATATCTCCATATAACTCTTTAACTATTCTTTCTTCAATATTATATGGAAGTGGATCTCCATACCATTCTTTAGCTTTTTCAAATACTAGTTCTGTAACTACTTTAGGACAATCTAAGTAGCTCTTTCCATCGTCACTTTTTACTCTTGGAGAGAATGGTATTCCACCAGTGTCTATTATTACTTCTATGTCTTCAGACATATCTAGTATCTTGTTAGTATTAGTAACTACAATTTCATATGCTTTCCAGTTATCTAAGAAGTTAAAGTCTTCAAGCATCTCTTCAGTAGTTCTAAAATGCTGTGAAGGAATAGTAGTTATTTCTTTCTTATTTAAGTGATGTCTTCCTCCACCAGGAACTTTTTGATTGATAATAATCTCTCTATAGATTTTATCTTCTCTATCGAAATGGTGAACATCACCTGTAGCTACTATTATCTTACCTGCTTCTTCAGTAGCATTTATTACTTTTTCTATATGTTCTTTTATTTCATCTTCGTTCTTGAAGTCACTTGTTTCAATTAAATAAGAATATACTTCAGGAGGTTGTACTTCTACATAGTCATAGAAGTTAATTACGTTAGTTAATTCTTGTCCTTCTTTACTTCTTGCTTCAAGGAATACTTCTCCTTGTGCACAACCACTACCTATTAATAATCCTTCTCTTAATTCATTAAGTTTACTTCTAAGTATTCTAGGTGTCTTATATAGATAAGTAGTATTAGCTAAACTTATAATTTTAAATAAATTCTTTAATCCAGTTTTATTAAGTGCAATAGCATTAAAGTGGAATGTTCTACCGAATTTATGTATCTCATCTTTAGATACTAATTTATCTATATCACTAATCTTTTTAATATTTTGATTAGATAATTTTAACATCATCTTTTGGAATACTTTAGCTGTTCCCTCAGCATCGTAGTCTGCTCTATGGTGTCCTTCTTCATCAAACTCTACTTTATATCTTTTTACTATCGCAGATAGAGAGTGTCTTGCTTCTCCTTGATCTAGAGTTCTAGATAACTCTAAAGTATCTATAACAGTATTCTTAAGAGTTCCAAGATTATATTTTTTCATAGCCATCTCTAAGAACGAAATATCGAACTTAGCATTATGAGCAACTAGTGGCAAATCCCCTATCCACATCAAGAACTTCTTAGTAATTGATTCTTCGTCGTATTTATCAGCTACCATCTCATCAGTTATACCAGTTAGCTCAGTAATATGATCAGGTATATGTCTTCCAGGATTGATTAATTCATCAAACTTTTCAATAATCTCTCCATCTTTTAACTTAACAGCACCTATTTCTATCATCTGGTCTTTTCCACCAGCATTAAAACCAGTTGTCTCTGTATCGAATACAACATAAGTACTTTCAAGTAAGTCATCTTTAGTAGGTCTTATTACTATATCTACAGTATCGTCTACTAAAGTTAATTCAGTTCCATATAATCCTTTAAATAAAGGTGGATTTTCTAATTCTTTATTAACTTCTTCTAATTGTGTATCAATATATTTAATCTTTTCGTTATTAGTTTCATCTACTTTTTGAGCTTCTAATTCTTCTTTCTTAGATTTTAATTTTTTCATAACATCTTTGTTATGACCTCTAATTAACTCATATGCGATAGGAAATGCTTGGCATCCAGAATGATCTGTTATAGCAACTCCTCTATATCCCATATCTATAGCTCTAGTAACTAATTCACATGTATGTTTATCTAAGTCTAGTTTAGTAACCCCATCCATCTGACTCATCATCGTATGAGCATGAAGTTCTACTCTTTTAACGGGTGCATTATCTACTCTTTTAGCATCTTTATGATCTGATTCATATATATCGTATGCATT
>JAEEGL010458843.1_pt1 | contig 10640 bp, 9 predicted proteins | sample 9134231 | NCBI WGS metagenome assembly JAEEGL01 (sample SAMN16246548, study PRJNA631951) | gut metagenome | biome: gut microbiome; feature: rumen; material: fiber-attached | host: Bos | place: Iran: Karaj | collected 2018-10 | reverse complement strand
GTATTCTATGCCCTTTAAGTACCATTTATTGCACTCGGGAGTCGTCATGTCCATCCTGATAAGGTATCCGCAAAAGAGTCTTACATTATCCAGTGAATCGTATGACCTGCAGATATATTCTCCTATACGAAATACCACGGGAGAAAACTTCTTTATGGTAGAAAGCTGCTCCATGAAAACATGACCGGTCTCGGGAGAGATACAGTCCTTTCTGGCCATCCACTGCATAATGCAGATATCCGTATCGTCTGGATTGCCGAAAATAAGCGGATTCTCATTTAATACAAGGGCACATCCCGCATACAAAAGAGGACTGTTGTAACCCTTGTCAAAACAGCTTTTATACCTGTCATACACCTCAATTGGTCCTTCCGGAATGGTGGTCATGTAGGGACTTATAAGGTTAAATATAAGTGAATCCTTATTCTTCTTGAATAACTCATTAAATTCGTTCTTAATACGGTCTATTATGTATTCCTCTTCTTCCATAAGAGTCATCATATAGAGATAAAAGGCCCATAATCCGTAATTGTCGGAAGGTTCGCTGCTTTCTTTAAAGGCCTCGGTGATGGAAAGAGCCTCTTCATATCTTCCGGTGTAAATAAAGCCTAAAGCCTTAGAAAGGGTAAACCACTTATTCTCCGGAAACTCTGATGAAAGGTAAGCCAGCTTATCCACGGTTGCTTCAGACCACTCACGCTCAGTGATCCTTCCCAGCATGTAAAGGGAATACTGCTCTATACATTCACAGATATTATGACCAACTTCAAGGTCCTTAATGCTTCTGAGCTTAAGACCGCCTTCGCCGCCCTGTCCCTTTATTACCTTGAAAATGTACTCCTTGGTATCGGACGCGGATTTAACCCTGATCCTGCCGTAATTTATGCCATAGTGAAGCTTGGAAGCCTCTACGAAAAACATCATTTCGCATGTACTTCCCATGAAATCCTCTGTAGTCAGAACATTTTTCTGGATGGTGATAAAGTCGGAATCGGTAGTGATAACCAGGCGAATATAACCCCATTCGCTCTTCTTTATCTTAACCGTATGCTTAAAAGACTCCGTGACATTATGGAATATCTCTCCGTTGTCACTGAATTCAAAATCAACCCGGTCCTTCTCTCCCATTCCCGTAAGGAACTCTTCCATGCACTGCATGCTCATACCGTCGGCAGTAAGGGCCCTGTAACAGGAAAGCATGGCGGGATTCTCATTTTTCAGAAGTTTGGCAAAAGACTCCGTGGAAAAAATGTCATATGCCCCGTACCAGTCCTCGGAAGCCTTCTTGACGAAGCCCTCCAGACTAAGTCTTTCGGATCCTTCATCATCTCCGCCTGCGGTAACCGTAACCTTGTATGGGAGTTCCAGTTCCCCTGCATTGCTAACTATAATAAACCGGCCGCTGTCTTCGCTGCCCGGTTGCATACCAAAGCTGTTAAATTCATATAATACCTCTACACTGTTGCCGGAGAATTCCCTGGTAATGCATACCATCCGATGATCTCCCGAGAAAACGTAACCCTCTGCTTTACGGTCGTCGGAAACGTTGATCCGGAAGCTTCCCTTGTATACACTGTCCACTCCCATGGAAAAGGCGGCACATTCGGTATCAATAATAATCCTGGGGCTGTCGTAGGAAAAAGTCCCCTTAGCCAATCCCTCAATGTAGCTTTGCAAAACTAGTCTCCCGTTCCTACTTTATTTTTGACGGCATAATTCTTCCGATAATTCGCTGTACATTTCATTAATGCTCTTATGATTAAGAGGATGACGCAAATGCCATGCGATCTGTGCCATGGGTCTGAGCACAAAATCCCTCTTTGCTATCTCAGGATGAGGGATAGTCAGTTCCATGGTATCCAAAACAATATCATCATAGAACAATATATCCAGATCCAAGGTCCTGGGACCCCAGTGGATCTTTCTTTCCCTTCCGGCTTCACTTTCGATCTCATGAATAAGGTCAAGGAGCTCATGGGGCTCAAGTAAGGTCTCCAGTAAGAGAGCTCCGTTCAGGAAATCATCCTGCTCCACTCCGCCGTAGGGCTTGGTAACTATAAAATCAGAGACCCTGACAACTCTGCAGAACTTGTTTTCATTTAGCCTCTGTATTGCCATATTAAGATATCCGAAGGTGTCTCCCATATTAGAGCCTAAAGCAATATAGGCCCTGTGGCGGGCTCTCTCTATGGAGACACTTACCATGCCAAAGGGGAGTCCTATGGGGGCTTCCGGCTTCTTTACCTCTACCATGACCTTCTCTACAAGGCCAAACTCCAGGAGGATCTCCCGGGCAACATGTTCGGCGGCTGTTTCTATAAGGTCATACTTATCCCCGGTCATAACATCCTTTATAAGGTGACATACATCACCGTAGTTTACCGAGCTCTCCAGGTCATCATTTAACCCGGCGGCTCTGGTATCCAGGTACATATCGGCACAGATTAAAAACTTCTGGCCCTTCTCTTTTTCTTCTTCATATACTCCGTGATAAGCAAAGACTTCCAAATCATCAATTCTGATCTTATCCATACTATTCCCCCTTTAAAGGCAGCTACTGTGCAGAAAGTATAGCCTCCGTCATGTCAATGACCCGTTTATTTGCAGCCACGTCATGAACCCTGACAAATCTGCAGCCCTTCATCACCCCGTAAACGGTGGTGGCCATGGTTCCTTCTTCCCTCTGGTCTTTGGGAAGATCAAGGGTAAGACCTATAACGGATTTTCTGGAGGTGGCAAGGAGCACCGGGAATCCCAGTTTAACCAGCTCATCCACATGAAGAATGGCACTTAGATTATTCTCATAGGTCTTACCAAAGCCTACTCCCGGATCAAGAATTATCTTATCGTCCTCTATACCTGCGGCTCTTGCCAGTTCAACGGAATTCTTAAGATCATTTATCATATCCGGCATAAAATCCGTGTAATTGGGCTCCTCACGGTTATGCATCAAAACACAGTGGACCCCTTTTTCCTTCACAAGGGCTGCCATATCAGGATCATACAGAAAGCCCCATATGTCGTTAACAATATGAACTCCTAGGTCTAAGGCGTACTTTGCCACTCTTGACTTGTAAGTGTCTATGGAAATGGGAATATCAAAGTTGGCCTTTATCCGCTCTATTACGGGGCATACCCGGTCTAATTCCTCGGAATCGCTTATCATGGTATATCCCGGTCTGGTGGACTCACCTCCGACATCGATAATAGAAGCCCCGTCCTTTATCATCTCCTCTGCATGTTTAAGTGCAGCATCCGGAGTAAAATACTTGCCACCGTCGGAAAATGAATCGGGAGTAACGTTAAGTATTCCCATAATATAAGTCTTGTTATCCAGAAACTCTTTACCAGCTATCTTCATTATTTTCAATCCTTTTTAGTATTCTATATTCAGGTTCATCCTGTCATGGTCCCATTTGCATTCACTGCGCGCCTTGCAGTCAAAGCAGGCTCGGGAAAGGTTGTCGGCCTCCTTTATGATCTGTGCAAGGGTGGGTAGGGGGGACGGTTCTTTCTGCCCACCTTTTCCACGGTGGGAAGTAATAGCATCAATTATTAATTCCGTCTCTTCTTTACTTGCCCCGCAGTCTGCAAGGATCTCCCGTGAGATCTCCGCTCCCGCCCGGTGGTGGGGCTGCCCCGTCTCATACTGCCTGGCCCGGCCTATATCATGAAGAAGGGCTGCCGAGTATATAAGGTCCTTGGAAAGGCCTAAGTCTCTCTCAAGATTAATGCAATAAGCTATCCGGGCAACCGAAAGGAGGTGTTCCATATCATGCTTACAAAACACCCTATCCTTTTCGAAAGTATCTATTCTTTCCATACAGGACTTGAATTCCCTGTTGCCTCTTATCTTATCTGTAAGGTCCAAATCTGCTTCTCCTCGCAAAATACCAACTTATATTATATATGTTTCTACCGCCATAGTAAAGAACATATAAAACGGCGGGCATTGATATCATTGCCCGCCGCTTTTCTATTTGATCATATTGAAAAATGTCTGTCTAAGTTCGGCATTCTCTTTAAACTGTCCTCTGGTGGCCACCGTAACCGTCTTGGTCCCCGGCTTCTTAATACCTCGCATGGTCATGCACATATGCTCGGCTTCCATAACCACCATAACACCCTTGGCCGACAAATGCTCTTCTATGGCATCTGCGATCTGGGCCGTAAGCTGCTCCTGGATCTGAGGACGCTTAGCATAGACTTCAACGGTTCTGGCCAGCTTGGAAATCCCTACAACCTTGCCATCGGGAATATATGCCACATGAGCCTTACCGTAGAAGGGAAGCAGATGGTGCTCACACATGGAATAAAAGGTAATATCCTTCTCCAATACCATCTCATCCGTATCTGCATGAAATACTTTGGACAAATGATGCTTGGCATCGTCGTATAATCCGCCGTATATCTCCTCATACATCCTGGCTATTCTGTCAGGGGTCTCCCGCAAACCTTCCCGGTTAACGTCTTCGCCGATACCTTCCAATATCAGCCTGACACCCTGTTTTATTTTCTCTGAATCCATCATTTCAACATTTCCCTCTATAACTCGTCTACCGCCCGGATAACCTCCCCAAGGTAATACAAAGACCCGAAGCAAAGGATAGATGAGTCATCTCCTGCCAGTTCTACTGCCTTACTTACGGCATCTTTGACACTGTCTGCAGGAATGGCTTTAGAGCCTCTCTTTTTAATCTCTTCTGACAGCTCAGTCCCCGAAAGTGCCCTGGGATTGTCCGGAGTAATGGTAACTGTCACTGTGGCGAAAGGCAACATAACATCAAGAATCTTGTTATATTCTTTATCCTTAAGCACTCCCATTATAAAGATTAATTTCCTGTTTGTAAAGTAAATCTGCAAAGTCGAAGCCAACTGCTTTGCCGCCGCATCATTATGGGCACCGTCAATGATAATGGCCGGATTATCATGAATCTTAGTAAATCTTCCCACCCATACGGTCTTAAGCAGACCTGAACGTATACTTTTTGCCGTGATCTTATAGCCCAAATTTCCTAGAATCCGACAGCTTTCTATGGCAAGGGCTGCATTCTCCCGCTGGTACGCCCCGCACAGCCCGGTGGAAAGATCCTTATAGTCACTGCCGTGGCTTTTGTAGGAAAAGTTTAAGGTCAGATCTCCGTAGCTTATATCATATAAGCCCCGGGTGTCAGCCACCGTAAGGTCGGATTTCATCTCCCCGGCCCTGCCCTCAAGGACCTTCATAACTTCATCCGGCTGTTTGACCGTAACTACGGGAACCCCCTTCTTTATGATCCCGGCCTTTTGCTCAGCGATCTCCGAAAGATTATTTCCCAAAACCCCTATATGATCCATGCTTATGGAGGCTATAACAGATAGTACAACGGTTTTTACCACATTTGTGGCGTCTGTCTTTCCTCCCATGCCGCATTCCAAGGTAACGATGTCACAGCCGCACTCCAGAAAATATAAAAACGCTATGGCGGTTTCTATCTCAAAAACAGTGGGATTAAGGCCCTTGCCGATACCCACCTGCTCAGCGGCCTTCTTTACCTTCTGTGTAAGTCTTGCCAGAGCCTCATTTGTAATGTACTCGCCGTTAACCTGGATACGTTCCTCGTAACACACAACCGTGGGTGATACGTAGCGTCCCACCTTATAACCCGACTCTTTAAGTATGGTGGAAATGAAGGCCAATGTAGAGCCTTTGCCGTTAGTCCCCGCGATGTGGACGAATTTAAGCCTGTCCTGGGGATTGCCAAGTTCCTCAAGGAGTGCAGTTATGTTCTCCAATCCCAGCACACTGCCTCCCGCAGTCACACTATTTAAGTATTCCCTTGCTTCCTTGTAAGTCATTTTATATGCCTTCCTTCGCTTTTCCCAATAAATAGTCTATGAACTGCTGGGCAGTTCTGCCGGAGTAACCGCCGTGGGCGATCTCCCATTTTGAAGCCTCCGAAAGAAGCTCAGTTTCCGGCATGGTTATCCCGTTCTTCTTTGCAAGACCTAAAACTATAGCGTCATATTCTTTGCGGTCAGGAGACCCGAAATAAATGGACACACCAAACCTGGCCGCAAGGGATAATTTCTCCTGAACGGTATCGTTGGCATGCTTGTCATCCTCTGCCTCGGCACGGTCCGAAAACTTCTCGCGGATCAGGTGGCGCCTGTTGCTGGTGGCATATATCAGGACGTTATCAGGCTTAACCTCAAGCCCGCCCTCTATAACGGCCTTTAAATATTTGTACTCTGTCTCGAATTCTTCAAAGGAAAGGTCGTCCATGTAGATAATGAACTTATAGTTCCTGTTCTTAACCTGGGAAAGTATGGCCGTAAGGTCCTTAAACTGGTGCTTGTAGAGTTCGATCATACGAAGACCTTCCGGATAGTAAAGATTAAGGATAGCCTTGATGCTGGTGGACTTACCGGTTCCCGCCTCTCCGAAAAGGAGGCAGTTATTGGCTTGTCTGCCCTGCACGAAGCATTCCGTATTATCCTTTAGTTCCTGTTTCTGCATTTCATATCCCACCAGGTCATCAAGACTGACCACAGCCGTATTATTAATGGGCACAATCTCCGGTCCCTCCGCCCCGTTAACTACACGGAAAGCCTTATGAAGGCCGAATTTACCCACTCCGTATTCCTTGTAAAAGGATGTGACCTCCGCCTTAAATGCCTCCACATCCGGGGCCTCCCCCAGTACCCTGGCAAGTTCGCAGATACGCTTGCTGATCCTTTTATTAATAACCTTGGACTCCACATCCCCGGTACTGTAATCATAGAGCACTTCAGTGCAGTTGATCTCCAGGGCATTATCCAGCCTCCTTAAGTCCAGGTCAAACAGCCTTTTAAATATCCTGAAGTCATTTAATGCCACCTCATTAATGCTCCCCTCTACCTGGCCTCTTATCTCGCAGGCAAGACTGTAAGCGTTCTCATTTCCCGCCAGGAGGTAGGAAAGGTACGTATGCCAGAGGTTTCCCTCGTATCCATGGGAAGCGGAAAGGTCAATAAGCTCCGAAACTGCCTCGCATAAGACCTTAACTATGTCTTCACCATCAGACGGATCATCTTCTGCCTGATTGTAGGCCCAGATAATATCTTTTAAGATGCTTTCATGGGCAAGATTCCTGTATAACAATAATCTGCTGAGATTAATCATCGTATGCCTCCTATATTTTTCATCAATTATACCCTTTTCAATTGATTATTGCACATTTTTTTCAGTAAGGATATACTTAAAACATGGGTAAAAGATCATATATGAAATGAGGGGATCCTATGAATACTTACACACTTAAGAAATATCACGGACTTGGAAATGATTATCTTGTCTTAGATCCTGCAAAGAATAATATCTCTCTTCAGGCCAGAAATATCGAGCTCCTCTGCCAGCGTAATTTCGGAGTGGGAGCCGACGGTATCCTTTACGGCCCTGTTATGGAGGGTGATAAGATCAATGTGCAGATCTATAATCCCGACGGATCCGAAGCAGAGATAAGCGGCAACGGTATCAGGATCTTTGCAAAGTATCTTCTTGATGAGGGATATGTTAAGGATAAGAAATTCAATATATACACATCCGGCACCGCTAATGAGATAGAGTTTCTGGACGATGAAGGAACCAATATGAAGGTTAATATGGGCAGAGCCTCATTTAAGGCTTCTGAAATCCCGGTTACAGGCCTTGGTGATGAGATCATCGATAAGAAGACATCATTTAACGGGAAAGACTTGAAGATCACCTGCCTGAGTGTGGGCAATCCCCACTGCATCATAGTATCAGATGATGTTACTCCCCAGGCAGCTAAACAGCTGGGACCCCATATCGAGGGAAGCGATCATTTCCCCAACCGTATTAATCTGGCCCTGGTTAAGGTAGACAGCCGGGACCATATTACAGCAGAGATCTACGAGCGTGGTGCAGGTTACACCCTTGCATCCGGTACCGGAAGCTGCGCCGCTGCTGCAGCCTGCTATAAGCTGGGCCTGGTAGATAAGAAGGTTACGGTTACAAGCCCCGGCGGAGACTTGTTTGTAGAGCTGGATGACAATTTTAACATTACCATGACCGGAACCGTATGTTTCATCGGTGCGGTTACCATAGCTGAGAACTTTTTTGCATAAATAAAAGGGGACTTTTTAAAGGAGGATTATTTCATGGCTGTACAAGAATCAGGAGAAATGTATCTTGAAGCGATATACGTTCTCTCCCAGAGATCCAATTCGGTACGAGCAATAGATGTGGGGGAATATCTGGGCTACTCCAAGCCTTCGGTGAGCAGAGCTCTGGGAGTGCTTAAGGACGAAGGCATGGTTACTAAGAATTCAGAAGGGTTTTTAAGTCTTACTCAGTCCGGTGAGGACCGCGCCAAGTCCATATACGAACGGCATACGCTTCTTACCAAACTCTTTATGAATCTGGGTGTGGACGAAGAGACCGCCACAGAAGACGCATGCCGTATTGAACACTATATAAGTGAGAAGACCTTTTCAGCTTTAAAGGCTCACATCAGCAAGTACGGATCATAAAAAATGCTTGTAATCCTCGTAGTTTTTCGCCAGTAAGGCCGGGGTATCGAGATTATATGGACATTTCTTTTTGCAGGCATCACAATGCCTGCAGTTTTCTATGAGTTTCATCTTCTCCCGGGCCTCGGGTGTGAGGTTCATAGCCTGGGGTGCCCGGCGAAGAAGGAGGGACATTCTGGCTGCGGTAGGTATCTCTATTCCCTCGGGACAGGGCATGCAGTATCCGCATCCACGGCAGAAATCACCCGATAATTCCTTCTTTTCCTTTTCAATGAATTCTCTGATCTCATCAGTCATTACGGGAGGATTATCTATGTAGGATAAAAACTCCTCCAACTCACTCTCCCGCTGGATCCCCCATATGGGAAGGGCATTGTCGTACTGGGCTAAGAATGCGTAAGCAGCCGCGGAATGTGTAATAAGCCCTCCTGCCAGGGCCTTCATGCAGATAAATCCCATGTCGGCTTTCTTGCATCGTTCTACCAGGTCGACATCAAGGTCTGATGCCAGATATGAAAAGGGAAACTGCAGGGTTTCAAAAAGACCGGATTCTATAGCCTCTCTGGCTATTTTAATACGGTGGTTGGTAAATCCGATATGGCGGATCATGCCTTTTTCTTTGGCTTCCAGCATGGCATCATATATACCGCTTTCGTCCCCGGGTCTGGGCACAAAGGGGATATTATGGCACTGATAAAGGTCTAAGTAGTCTGATTTAAGATTATTAAGGGTGGTATGAAGGTCCTTCCAGAAGTCTTCGGCCTTCTCCGCTCCTGTCTTGCTGGCGATATATACCTTATCCCTCATATGGGAAAAGGCTTCTCCCAGCTTAACCTCACTGTCTGTATAAAATCTTGCCGTATCAAAAAAGGTTATGCCTCCGTCATAAGCCTTGCGGAGGATCCTTACGGCCTCATCCACGGAAACCCTCTGGATCGGCAAAGCTCCGAAACCGTTCTTATTCACCGTGATTCCTGTCTTACCCAGTGTAACTTTGTCCATATTTAAACCTCCTTTTTCTTTTACAGCCTTCCCACAATTATCTTAACCACGAATAAAGCCGCTGCCAGCCACAATGCAGGTCTGATCTTTGCTGCTTCTCCGGCTGCAGTCTTTACGATTACATATGAAAGAATTCCAAACATGATACCGTCAGATACGCTTGATGCGCAAACCATGAAAATGATGGTCAAAAAGACGGGTATGGTCTCCGAATAGTCCGAAAAATCAATATCTTTTATAGGAGACAGCATCATTACTCCAACTATAACCAGAGCCGGGGCTGTGGCGGCACTTGGTATGGAGCCGAACAAAGGCTCCAAAAACAGGGATGCTAAGAAAAGCACTGCCACTGTTACGGAAGTAAGACCTGTTCTTCCCCCTTCGGATACACCCGCCGCGCTTTCCGAAAAGGTGGTAACCGTAGAAGTTCCCAGCATGGCACCTGCCGTGGTCCCCACTGCATCTGCCAGCAGTGCCTCACGGCAATTCGGGATAGACCCGTCCTCCCTAATGATCTCCGTCTTCTCGGCGCATCCGATAAGGGCTCCTACAGTATCAAACATATCAACAAAGAGAAAACTTAATACCACTATGATAAAATCAAACAAGGATTTCTCGTTTGATACAATGTCTCTGAAGGCAAAATCACAAAAATATGGGGCATCAGGGACAAATGACCCGCCGATAAAGGTGGTAACCCCCAGAGGGATCCCTATTAAAGTAGTAATGATTATTCCTAATAATAGTGCCCCGCGGACCCTTTTTACAAGTAAAACCTCAGTAATAACAAGGCCGATAACCGCCAGGCCTGCGGTACCCGTCAACCACTCCGCCTTCAGGACGGAAAGGCTGCTCTCATCGGGAATGATAATCCCCGCATTCTTAAGTCCTATGGAGGCTATAAACAAGCCGATACCTACGCTTATAGCCTTCTTTAAGCTGTCGGGAACGCTGTTAACTATAGCTTCTCTGATATTGCAAAAGGTCAGAAGGATGAAAATAACACCCTCCACGAAAATAGCTGACAGGGCCCACTGCCAGGAATAGCCCATGCCTATGCATACCGTATAGGCAAAGAAGGCGTTAAGTCCCATACCTGCAGACAGGGCAAAGGGCAGGTTTGC
>JAEEGL016725141.1_pt1 | contig 10641 bp, 7 predicted proteins | sample 9134231 | NCBI WGS metagenome assembly JAEEGL01 (sample SAMN16246548, study PRJNA631951) | gut metagenome | biome: gut microbiome; feature: rumen; material: fiber-attached | host: Bos | place: Iran: Karaj | collected 2018-10 | reverse complement strand
GATCAAGGAAGAGGGCGTAACGTTCAATTCCCATGTGGACGGCCGTAAGATATTCATGGGACCCGAAGAGAGCATTCAGATCCAGTCCAATCTCGGCTCGACCATAGCCATGGCCTTCGATGAATGTCCGCCGGCTCTGGCTGAGAGAGAATATGTCAAGCCATCGGTAGACAGGACTACGAGATGGCTCATAAGATGCAAAAAACGTCTGGATGAGCTTAATGCAGAAGAGGGATGTGTCAATCCGCATCAGCTGCTGTTTGGCATAGATCAGGGTGCCGTATTTGATGATATAAGGATAGAGCATGCCAAGACCATAGCAGATATGGACCTTGACGGTTATGCCATAGGAGGGCTTGCAGTCGGAGAGAGCCATGAACAGATGTATCATGTGCTTGAAGAGACCGTTCCCTATCTGCCGCAGGATAAGCCCACATATCTCATGGGTGTGGGCACACCCGCCAATATCCTTGAGAGTGTTGAAAGAGGAGTAGACTTCTTTGACTGTGTTTATCCGTCCCGCAATGCAAGGCACGGACACCTGTATACGAGATACGGCAGACTCAATATCAAGAATGCCAAGTATGCACTGGATGACAGACCTATAGAGGAAGGCTGCGGATGTCCGACGTGCCGCAGATATTCGAGGGCATATATAAGACATCTGATGGTTGCTGGTGAGATGCTTGCGATGAGGCTGTGTGTCATACATAACCTGTATTTCTATAATAAACTGATGGAAGATATCAGACTCGCTCTGGATGAAGGGCGTTTTGCGGAATATAAAAAGAAGACACTTGAAGACTTAAATGCTGATCTGGAAAGGAGACCTTAAGATGAAGTTATTATTCTACGCTGCAAAAACTTACGACAAGAAGTCATTCGGACCCGTTAATGAGAATTTCCCGGAGATCGAGATCGATTATATCGATCATGAGCTTGAGCCTCTGACGGCTCCGCTCGCAAAGGGATATGATGCCATATGCGCATTTGTAAGTGCCGATGTCGGTGCCGAGACACTTCAGATACTTCATGACGGCGGAGTAAAGTATGTGCTCATGAGATGTGCCGGCTTTAATAATGTGGATACGGATAAGGCAAAAGAACTTGGCATGATCGTAAAGCGCGTACCCGGTTACTCTCCTGAGTCCGTGGCAGAACTTGCGATGGGACTTGCTCTTGCAGTCAACAGGAGACTGTATAAGGCCTATAACAAGGTAAGAGAAAATGATTACTCTCTTAAGGGGCTGAGAGGCGTTAACTTCTATCAGAAGACTGCAGGTATCGTGGGTACCGGAAGGATCGGAGCCGCCATGGCAAGGATCTGCAGAGGGTTCGGCATGAAGGTCATAGCATATGACGTGTATCAGAATCCCGATCTTGCTGATTTTGTAGAGTATGTGTCGCTGGATGAGCTTCTGGCACAGTCTGACCTTATATCGCTTCATTGCCCTCTTATGGACAATACATACCATATGATCAATCTTGAGAACATCAAGAAGATGAAGGACGGCGTGATATTAGTCAATACATCAAGAGGCGCACTTGTCAATACCGATGAGCTTATTGAAGGCATAAGGCTTAATAAGTTCCTTGGAGTAGGTCTTGATGTGTATGAAGAGGAGACAGGCAATGTATACGAAGATAAGTCTGATGAGATAATGCAGCATTCCGTAACAGCAAGACTCCTTTCATTCCCCAATGTGATGATCACATCCCATCAGGGATTCTATACGATGGAGGCACTGGCATCGATCGCGGAGACAACGCTCACCAATCTCATGGATGCTAAGAACGGAGTTCATAACGGCAACGATATAGCTTAGGTATACAGTGACGGAGTGATCCCCTATGAAGAAAGAGTTTACCATCCTTCATGCCAATGATATACACGGACAGCTTAACTTTACCGTTGACGAGGAGTTCAGGGTAAAGGGTGGAATATCCCTGCTCTCCGGCTATGTCAAGCAGGTCAGGAGCGAGAGACCGACATTCTTCGGGATATGCGGTGATATTCTGCAGGAAGACATCCACGGCAGTGACTATAAGGGAACAAACACCGTGGAGATACTCAATTATGTGCATCCGGATGCTCTGTCGCTCGGTAATCATGAGCTCGATTACGGCTTGTCCCATCTTCTGATATTCAGGGACTGCATAGGCACCACGACTCTGTGTGCCAATATTAAGGTATCATGCCTTGATCAGATGCTTTTCAGACCTGCTGAGATATATGATGTCGGCGGTGTTAAGATGCTTGTGATCGGTGTTATACCTAAGGCATTCTTCAATAAGATCATGTCGGATGAATTCTGCCGCAATACTCTGGAGTACTGTGATACTTATGAATCCATAAGAGCCATACAGAACGCTTATCCCCAGGGCAGTTATGATATGACAGTGCTGATGTCACACTACGGGATAGAAGGTGACAGGACACTTGCGGAGCAGATGCCTTCGGATATAAGGGTGGACCTTATCTTAGGCGGGCATACTCATATCGATATGGATGAGGTCGAGGTGATAGGCGGTATACCGATCGCACAGTCAAGCTACGGGACCACACATATCGGGCGGTTCGATATCACTTATGATACCGATATCCGACGTATGAGTGCTTATAAGTGGGAGAGAGTCGCTCTCAATGAAGATGTGTGCAGATTCGATGAGGGCATCGATGATCTGGCTGATAAGATAGTCTTTAACAAAAAGCCTCAGAGAGACAATGAAGTCATCTGCCGTTTTGCGGACAATTATGAACACGGAAGCAGGCTGTATGAGACTCAGCTCGGAGATATAATAGCGGATTCTTTTGCGGAGCTCTATCCGATAGATTTTGCTATCATCCAGTCCGGCAGCATAAGAAGAACGGAATGCGGACCGGTAGTTACCGAGAAGGACTTTAAGGAGCTGTATCCGTTTGATGATCGCTTTGTGGTCGTTAATATGTCAGGCAAAGAGATAAAGAGCGCATTTGATTATCTGTTCTCATTAAAGCCTGACGGTTCTGTCATGAACGGAACATTCCAGTACAGCAGGGGCTTTAAGGTCGTCGTAGATGCCGAAGACTGCTGGAACAGGGGATGTACGGTCGAGGAGCTGAGCTTTGAAGGCAGGCCGTTTGAAGATGATAAGACATACCGTGTGGGAATGACAAAGAACTGCGCGGAGAGCACATTCAGGTATTTCGGCTTTGTAATAGAGCCTCAGAGGCTTAAGACAGTATCCCTGTCTACATGCGGGGATCTTGCATATCACTTCCTTCAGAGTGACGAGATCATAACCGCTCCGCCCAAGGAACGATTCATATTCCACAATTTTGCCGGATAACGGGACATTCCGGGCCGGGAAGATAACGGTACGATATTTGGTACGAACAGGCTCTGTACAGACGATTCTTGTTGACATTGACCGGCGTATTGGGTATTATAAGTAAGTCTATGCAGTAACTGAGATAAGGAGAAGGTTAATGGAGAGTTTTTTACAGAATAATTCAGGATTGGTATTAGTCATATACATAGTCGTATTCGGCGCTATCATGTATTTTCTGATGATCAGACCTCAGAAGAACGAGCAGAAGAAGGCCGCAGCGATGCTTAATGCATTGGAGATAGGCGACTATGTTCTGACTACCAGCGGCTTTTACGGAACGGTCATTGATATTCAGGAGGATACAGTCATAGTGGAGTTCGGAAACAACAAGAACTGTCGTATTCCCATGCAGAAGGCCGCCATCAGTCAGGTTGAAAAGGCCGAATAGAGTTAAAAAGCAATGAAGTATGGGATATACTGATAAGGTATATCCCGTTTTTTTACGGAGAAAGAACATGGATATGAAGATAGCTGTCATAAGCGGAGACGGAATAGGCCCGGAGATCGTGGCCGAGGCCAAGAAGGTTTTAAACGCCGTATGCGATAAGTACGGACACAATATAGAATATAAGGATGTGCTCATGGGCGGAGCATCAATAGATGTGCATGGAATACCGCTTACACAGGAGACGATAGATGTGTGTAAGGCATCCGATGCAGTCCTGATGGGCTCGATAGGCGGCAATACACAGACATCACCCTGGTATAAGCTTCCGCCTGAGAAAAGACCGGAAGCCGGACTCTTAGGCATTCGTAAGGCGCTTAACCTCTTTGCGAACCTTCGTCCCGCATATCTGTATCCCGAGCTTAAGGAAGCATGTCCGTTAAAGGAGGCAGTCGCCGACAAGGGCTTTGATATGATGATCATGCGTGAACTTACGGGCGGCCTGTACTTCGGTGAGAGATATACAAAAGAGGTCGACGGGCTGATGACTGCTGTTGATACTCTTACATATAATGAAAACGAGATAAGACGTATCGCGATAAAAGGCTTTGATATCGCGCGCAAGAGAAGAAACAAGGTAACGCTTGTTGATAAGGCCAATGTGCTTGATTCTTCAAGACTCTGGAGAAAGATCACGGAAGAAGTTGCCACAGATTATCCGGATGTTGAGTTCGTTACGATGCTTGTCGATAATGCAGCCATGCAGCTGGTAAAGGATCCCGCACAGTTTGATGTTATGCTGACTGAGAATATGTTCGGTGACATCCTGTCGGATGAAGCATCGATGATCACGGGATCGATAGGAATGCTTCCTTCGGCTTCTCTTAACGAGACCAAGTTCGGACTCTATGAGCCCTCGGGCGGTTCGGCTCCCGATATCGCGGGACAGGGCATAGCCAATCCGATCGCTACGATCTTAAGTGCAGCAATGATGCTCCGTTATACCTTTGATCTTGATAAAGAAGCAGATGCCATAGAGAATGCGGTTAAGCAGGTTCTCAAGGAAGGATACAGGACAATAGACATAGCCAAGGACGGAGAGGATAAGATCGGAACCGACAAGATGGGAACACTCATCGCTGAAAGAGTATAAGGATAGAAATGAAACAAAATGACACATATGTCATAAACTGATAGAGCCACAGGAAAGGATGGATTGATCATGACAAGTGATAATATGAAATGCGGAATAGGGCAGGCACCGGCAAGGTCGCTTCTGAATGCGCTCGGATACACTCCCGAGGAGATATCAAAACCTATGGTCGGTATCGTATGCTCATACAATGAGATCGTGCCCGGTCATATGAATCTGGATAAGATAGCAGAGGCCGTTAAGCTTGGTGTTGCGGAAGCAGGCGGTACACCCGTGATGTTCCCTGCGATAGCTGTCTGTGACGGTATCGCGATGGGTCATATAGGCATGAAGTATTCACTTGTTACAAGAGATCTTATTGCGGATTCAACAGAGGCAATGGCAATAGCTCATCAGTTTGATGCGCTTGTGATGATCCCCAACTGTGACAAGAACGTACCCGGCCTGCTTATGGCTGCTGCAAGAGTAAATGTTCCGACCGTATTCGTATCGGGCGGTCCCATGCTTGCAGGTCATGTGGGCGGAAGAAAGAGAAGCTTATCTTCAATGTTTGAAGCAGTCGGTGAGCATGCTGCAGGTAAGCTTTCGGATGAAGGCGTACGTGAGTTTGAGGAAAATGTATGTCCCACATGCGGATCATGCTCAGGTATGTATACTGCCAATTCGATGAACTGTCTTACCGAGGCACTCGGTATGGGTCTTCCCGGAAACGGTACGATCCCTGCCGTATATTCAGAGAGATTAAGACTTGCCAAGCGTGCAGGTTATGCTGTTATGGATATGCTTAAGAAGAATATAAGACCGAGAGACATCATGACAAAGGATGCGATCTTAAATGCGCTTACCGTAGATATGGCACTCGGGTGTTCGACCAATTCGATGCTGCATCTGCCGGCTATAGCACACGAGATCGGATTCGATTTTGATATATCATTCGCTAATCCTATCAGTGAAAAGACACCGAACTTCTGTCATCTTGCTCCTGCAGGTCCGACATATATGGAAGATCTTAATGAAGCGGGCGGTGTATATGCTGTGATTAAGCAGTTATGCGAGCTTGGACTTATCAATAAGGACTGCATGACTGTTACAGGCAAGACCATAGGTGAGGCTGTTAAGAACTCAGTCAACAAGAATCCTGAAGTCATAAGACCTATAGACAATCCTTACTCAAAGACAGGCGGACTTGCAGTACTTAAGGGTAATCTTGCTCCCGACGGATCTGTTGTAAAGCGTTCTGCAGTTGTACCTGAGATGATGAAGCATACAGGTCCTGCAAGAGTATTTGACTGTGAAGAGGATGCGATCGAGGCTATCCTTGGCGGCAAGATCGTTGAGGGCGATGTGGTCGTTATCAGATATGAAGGGCCTAAGGGTGGTCCGGGAATGAGAGAGATGCTCAATCCCACATCAGCGATCGCAGGCATGGGCCTTGGCTCTACTGTCGCACTTATCACTGACGGAAGATTCTCCGGTGCAAGCCGTGGCGCTTCGATCGGTCATGTTTCTCCCGAAGCTGCAGTGGGCGGACCTATAGCTCTTGTACATGAAGGAGATCAGATCGAGATAGATATCAATAATTACAGCATCAAGCTTCTGGTATCCGATGAAGAACTCGAAAGCCGCAAGGCACAGTGGCAGCCCAGAGAGCCCAAGGTGACAACAGGATATCTTGCAAGATATGCATCGATGGTCACAAGCGGAAACAGAGGAGCAATATTGGAGATAAAGTAAGAGGATGATCAGGTGATCCTCAACTTAGAGAGATTGGAGAGAGAGTATGCAATTGACAGGTTCTGAGATCGTAGTTGAATGCTTAAAGGAACAGGGTGTTGATACCGTTTTCGGTTATCCGGGCGGTACGATCCTGAATATATATGATGCGCTTTACAAGCATCCGGAGATCAACCATATCCTTACATCACATGAGCAGGGTGCAAGCCACGCCGCTGACGGATATGCAAGATCCACAGGTAAGGTCGGTGTATGTATGGCTACATCAGGTCCCGGAGCGACCAATCTGGTGACCGGTATCGCGACGGCATATATGGACAGCATTCCCATGGTTGCTATCACCTGTAATGTAAATCTTCCTGCACTTGGAAAGGATTCGTTCCAGGAGGTGGATATAGTAGGTGTGACCACACCCGTGACCAAGCACGGTTTTATCGTTAAGGATGTCAAGGTGCTTGCCAAGACCATGCGCAGAGCTTTTAATATCGCAAGAAGCGGTAGACCCGGTCCTGTCATCGTCGATATAACAAAGGATGTAACGGCGGCTTTATGTGAGTACAAGGCAGAGAAGCCCAAGCCGGCTGAATATGAGAATAAGTATACTGAAAAGGATATAGAGAAGGCCGTTGAACTCATGAAGAGCGCTAAGAAGCCGCTTCTTTACGTGGGCGGCGGTGCGATCGCAGCAGATGCAACGGAAGAGGTGGCTAAGCTTGCTGAGGTACTGGATGCTCCCGTATGTGATACACTTATGGGCAAGGGCGCATTTGACGGAAAGAGCAAGAGATATACGGGCATGATCGGTATGCACGGAACAAAGGCATCGAACCTCGGTGCGACCGAATGTGACCTCCTGATAGCACTCGGTGCGAGATTCTCAGACCGTGTTATTGGTAATGCCAAAAAGTTCTGTAAGGGCGCCAAGATTGTTCATTTTGACGTGGATGCTGCAGAGATCAACAAGAACATCCATGCAAGCGTATCTGTTGTGGGCAATCTTAAGGACAGCCTTAAGGATGTATTAAAGGCGCTTCCGAAGCAGAAGCATCCCGAATGGATGGAGAGGATCGCTGAGCTTAAGAAGACATATCCTCTTACATACGATAAGAGAAAGCTTACTTGTCCTTATATGATAGAAGTCATCGATAAGGTTACAAAGGGTGATGCCATCATCACAACCGATGTGGGACAGCATCAGATGTGGGCTGCACAGTATTACAAGTATTCAAAGCCCCGTACATTCTTATCAAGCGGTGGCTTGGGAACAATGGGATACGGTCTCGGAGCCTGCATAGGTGCCAAGGTCGGCAATCCCGATAAGATCGTTATCAATATCGCAGGTGACGGATGCTTCAGAATGAACATGAATGAGCTTGCGACTGCATCAAGATACAACATACCTATCATTCAGGTTGTTAATAACAACCAGGTTCTGGGTATGGTGCGTCAGTGGCAGACACTTTTCTACGGCAAGAGATATTCTCAGACCGTACTGGAAGATAAGGTGGATTTCTGCGCCGTAGCCAAGGCGCTCGGCTGTGAAGCAATACTCGTGACCAAGAAGGAAGAGGCAGAACCTGCCATAAAGAAGGCAATAAAGATGAACAAGCCGGTGCTCATCAATGTAATGACGGGCAAGGATGATTCAGTATATCCGATGGTACCTGCCGGTGCACCTATATCAGAGGTGTTCGACGAAGAGGATCTTAAGAAGAAGTCGTGAAGAAGAAAGCAAAAATATCGCTTATCTTAATATTTCTGACAGTAATAATGCTGGGCTTATTATATATAGGCCTGGCATATTATTATACAGATGTTTTTCCCTATGGAACATTTATTAACGGCATATATGTGACAGGAATGAACGAAGAAGAGGCAGCGAAGGTGATGGATGAGAATTACCTTCCGGATGATATAACGATCACCATGCCCGCGCCTTATGATGATAAGGAATATAAGATATCTGCAGCTGATATATCGATGCATTATGACTATCTTACGCCGCTTAAGCAGTATAAATCGAGGCAGAATCCGTATCTCTGGATATTTAATCTTAGAAGTGACAGGCATGATGAGATCGTCGATCCGGACATCACTTTTGATAAGGAGACCTGTGAAAAGATAATAGACGGGTTTGAGTTCGGATTCCTTGGTGCACCTCATACCGTGACGCTTGTGGATGATGAGAACGGATATCACATATATAACGGCAAAGAAGATGCATACGATCCCGTAAGATGCAGAGAGTATATCATAGGCAGGATGTCGGCAGGGGAAAGCGAGATCGCGGTATCTGAGGACTGTAAGGTTACGCCTGCGTATTCCCGATATGAGCGTGAACTGATACAGGCCTATGAGAAGCTTGATGAGTTCCATAAAAAGAACATAGAACTAGTGCTTGATGACCAGACACTTAAACTGGATGACTATGAACTTGACAGTCTGTTATGTAAGGGCAATGATTCGCGCCCAATCCTTGATGAGTCAGGTGAACTCACTTTTACAAAGGAATCTGTCCGTGACGGGATATATGATATCTTAAGTCCCTACAACACATATAATAACCATGATTTTACGACTCATGACGGCAGAAAGGTCCATCTGACCAAGGGCACGCTCGGTAATTCGATCGATGTCGAGCCTGTGGCAGAAGCCGTATATGACGAGCTTGTGGCCGGTAATGACCGCATATCGCTCAAGCCCGAATACAAGCATAAGATGGATGATAAAGAGAAAAACTATGTTGCGGATATAGGAAATACCTATATCGAGATAAGTCTCGATGAGCAGCATATGTACTATTATGAGAACGGGGCACTTAAGCTCGATACCAATGTGGTGACAGGCAAGATGTCGACGGGCAGTGGTACGAAGGAAGGCGTGTATTATATCTATTACATGCAGCGTAACAGGACGCTTGTGGGCGAGACCTACAGGTCGTTTGTGAATTACTGGATGGCATTTAACCGGCATGTCGGGATACATGATGCCACATGGAGGACACAGTGGGGCGAGGATGCCTATCTGCGTGCCGGATCGCACGGATGCGTCAATACGCCCTTTGATGCCGCCAAGGAGCTCTATGACTACGCTTATGTGGGAATGCCTGTCATAGTGTATTCTTACGAGAAGTCGGAAGTGACTGAATAGTGTGGTGTTGCGCTGACTGATCCGGGGTGCTCGATGGGGAAGTCTTGGGGTGCTCGGGGGCATTACGAGTGTATAGTAGGACTGAATTGGCGGTTTTGCCGGTTTGGTCCTACTTTTTTTCTGCTTTTTTGCTGTCCTGTCAGACTAAAAGGTTGTTTTTGGTCATCTGGTCCTACCATATGTGGCGCAGGAGTCAGACCAAATTACCTGTTTTGTCATCTTAGTCCTACTTGCATCGTAATGAAATAGTCCGGATGTCAGACTAAAAGGCCTATATTGCCACTTCAGTCCTACTTGCATCGTGGTGAAATAGTCCTAATGTCAGACTAAAAAGCCTATATTACCACTTTAGTCCTACTTGCATCGTGATGAAATGGTCCTAATGTCAGACTAAACAGGCGTATATGGCGATTTAGTCCTATCGGGGTGCTGTGGGTGTCAGACTAATTGTTCTATTTGCTGTATTTGGTCCTATTTGTATTTCACTCTGCTGAGATATACTTGCGGTAAATATAAATGTCGAGAAAAATGGCTTATGTATTCAAATACCATCGTTTGGGGGTAGTGATAGCATTTTGACAATGTTATAATATATATCGTGCGATAGGTTGGAGTGATATCAGACAACGTATGACAGCCGGAATGCATATTCGAAAACCCAATATATTCACATATTCATATATTACATTATTTCATTTATTGATTCTTACAAATGGAGGAAGAACATGAAGAGGATTGTTGCATTGCTTATGACAATGATGCTATGCGTCAGCAGCATCGGTGCCATGCCCGTGATGGCTGCGGAAAATGTGGGCACTTCAGATGTGATCACATCGGAGGATCCGAG
>JAEEGL016378193.1_pt1 | contig 10641 bp, 5 predicted proteins | sample 9134231 | NCBI WGS metagenome assembly JAEEGL01 (sample SAMN16246548, study PRJNA631951) | gut metagenome | biome: gut microbiome; feature: rumen; material: fiber-attached | host: Bos | place: Iran: Karaj | collected 2018-10 | reverse complement strand
CGTATCTGTTTGCCGACTTCATTCCATATATATCTGTCGAGTTTGCGGATAAGCCCGTTCTCCTCAAAGATCGGAACAAACTCGTTCGGATCGATCATCCCGAATTCCGGATGCTTCCAGCGCGCAAGTGCCTCAGCCGAACAGAATATGGGCGAATCGCCGAGAATACTGTATTTGGGCTGATAGTATACTTCAAACTGATCATGTATGAGAGCCGATTCAAACTCATCCACGAGAGTGGCTTCTCTCATGAGTTTCTGATGCATTGAATCGTCAAAAAACGAATAACCTCCCCCTGCCTGCGAGCGCATCTTGTTGCATACCTGAAGCGCCCAGCTGAAATTATCCTCTACGCTGTTCTCTTTTGACACATCAGGATAAATGCCCATCCGGACTCTTAAGTCTGCATCCTTTAAGATATCGGCTATGCCCATCAGAACGGATTGATACAGTTCATTGTAATCATCGATATGTGGAATATACAGATAAAATGTATCAGCATCCTGCCTGCAAGCCATACCGCCCAGTATCAGGACCGCAAGATGAAGTCTCTTGGATACTGCCTTTAAAACATTGTCCCCATAGGTCCTGCCGTACATGGCATTGATCAGATGAAAGCGGTTGATGTTGATGACAATCGCATCCATCCGCGCATCGGGATGATGCCTTTTGTACTGCTCGCAGTATTCAAAGAAAAACTCACGGTTATAAAGTTCAGTAAGTGAATCGGTTTCGGTTGCATGAATGAGATTGGCATTCTCATACAGATCGATGGAATGTTTGACTCTGGCTAAGATAACTTCAGGCTGATCATAAGGCTTGGTCAAAAAATCAGCAGCACCGAGTTTAAGACTCTTGATCTCCGCTTCCTTGTCCGATGTGAGGACAACCACGGGAATCTTCTGAAGCTTGGGTTCCTCTGCTATCTCTTCAAGAACACGATACCCGTCTTTATGCGGCATCTTGATATCAAGGAGAACCAGACTCAGCATATCGTAGAAAGACCGGATCATCTCGAGAGCTTCGACCCCGTCTGAAGCATAAATAACTTCGTAAGTATCTCCGAGGATCCTGCCGAGCATCTCGCGGTTTACTTCCTCGTCATCTACTACTAGTACAAACTTGCTAAAATCTTTCTCGGCATTGCTTTTCATAAGTACAATTATACCAAAAAAGCATGTACATTGGTTAAATTTATTAAATTGTATTGCCTTTTTCAAAAAATGGTGTAGATTAGTCTTTAACTACTTAGTTAAATGTTAAACCTTATGAAAAAAGCAGAGTATAAAAACAGAAAAAAGCATAGTGAAAACAACGCATGGCCCTATCCTCTTACAAGGATGGAATGGCTGTGGTCCAACATGAAAGGATACCGTTTCATCTACGTCTTATCGATATTCGGTACCCTTGTGTATAATGCGCTCCAGCTTACGGTTCCGTTCTTCTCGGCTCGTATAGTAGACGGTTTTCTTTCCGGAGAAAAAGCCGCCGAGAATCTCGCGCTGCATAAAGACCGGTTCTACATGCTCATCGTGCTCATGATAGCGCTTACACTGATCCGTTGCGTTGTCGTATATCTTGACTGTTTAGGCTACGAGATCGTCTCACAGGGCGTTCTTTACAAAGTCAGGAATTTCCTCTATGACAAGATCCAGCGTCAGGACATGAAGTTTTATTCAACTTACAGAACGGGCGACCTGATGACCAGATTAACCGGTGACCTCGACGCTGTCAGACATATGATGGCATGGGTAATCCGCATGGTAGTCGAGGCATTTTCTTTATTGGGCGCCGTTGCTGTCTACTATGTATATATGAACTGGAAGCTTGCTCTGTGTCTGCTCGCAGTAGCGCCTTTCATCTTCCTGATCATATATCTGTTCAAGATAAGAGTCGCTCCGCAGCATGCTCTTTTGCGCGAAAAACTCGCAGTAATGAACACGATCGCCCAGGAAAACATATCGGGTAACCGCGTTGTCAAAGCATTTGCCAGGGAAGACTACGAAACCGACAAGTTCAACGCATGCAACGAGGATTACCGTGAGACCAACAAGCTGACTGCAAACACATGGCTGACCTTCTTCCCCTACGTTGAAACGCTTGCCAACATCCTGCCGGTCATCCTGCTTCTGGTCGGCGGCCTCTTCCTTATAAAAGGCTCACTCACCATGGGTGAATACGTTGCTTTTTCCGGACTTACATGGGCCATCGCAAACCCGATGAGGCAGCTCGGCAACATCATGAACGAGTTCCAGAGATTCTCGGCAGCATCACGCAAGGTCATGGATATCTTCTACTCGGAGCCTTCCATCAAGGATAAAGACGATGCCATCTCCCATCCCGAGAGATTCGAAGGTCTGGTTGAATTCAGGGACGTTACGTTTAAATACTCCGACGGAAATCTGCCGGTACTTAAGCACGTTTCGTTTACCGCCAATCCCGGTGAAACGGTTGCGATCATGGGCGAGACCGGATGCGGCAAGACTTCTCTCATACATCTGATACCGAGATTCTACGAGCCGCTTGAAGGGCGCGTGATGATAGACGGTCACGATGTGAGCGCATATAAGCTCAAGGATTTAAGAAGCAACATCGGTCTTGCGACACAGGATGTCCTTCTTTATTCAGATACGATCGACGGAAATATCGCTTACGGCGACACCAACATGCCCAAGGCAAATGTCATCAGATATGCCCGCACTTCCGCTGCCGATGACTTCATCGCCAAGATGCCCGAAGGATATGAAACTATCGTAGGCGAGCGCGGCGTAGGTCTGTCGGGCGGGCAGAAACAGCGTATATCACTGGCCCGTGCGCTTGCGGTTAAACCCTCAATCCTGATACTCGATGACACAACGAGCGCTGTCGATCTCGAGACGGAAAAAGAGATCCAGCACAACCTTGATGAGCTTCCTTTTACATGCACCAAGATCATAATCGCGCAGCGTATCTCTACAACCAAAAAAGCTGACAAGATACTGATCATGAACCACGGTGAGATAACGGAATCGGGAACTCACGAAGAACTGATACAAAAAGGCGGATACTATGCAGAACTCGTCAGACTGCAGACCGGCGAAGGATCTGCTGAGGTAGTATAAATGGCACGTAACACGTATAAAGAAGACGAGCTCCTTGAAGAGCCCTTTGACATCAAACACCTGCTCCGTGCATGGGTATATATCAAACAGTATTCAGGCCAGATGATCGTGGCATTGGTTTTGTCTGCCATCGGCGGCGCTACTGCGCTCGTATCGCCGATGCTCATTCAGCGCGCCCTTGACGAGGCGATCCCCGCAGGTGATAAGCGTATGCTCTATATGCTCGTTATCCTTCTTGTGGTCTTTTATACCCTCAGTATCATCTTTTTCACGATCAGGTCAAAGATCATGGTGGGCGTCAGCCAGGATATCATCTACAACATACGTAACGACGTATTCAAGCACCTGCAGAAACTGCCGTTCCAGTACTATGACGACAGGCCGCACGGCAAGATCCTGATCAGAGTCGTCAACTACGTAAACTCCGTTTCGGACATGCTCTCAAACGGTCTGATCAACGTGATCCTGGAGATACTGAACCTGATCTTCATAATCATCTTCATGTTCATCGTGGATGTGAAGCTTGCGCTTGTGGTTATGTTCGGCTTGCCCGTGCTCATGGTCTTCATGTTCTGGATCAAAAACAAGCAGAGGAAAGCATGGCAGCAGGTTTCAAACAAGAACTCAAACTTAAATGCCTATCTTCAGGAGAACATCGTTGGCGCCCGCATCACGCAGATATTTGCAAGGGAAGACGAAAACGCCGAGATATTTGAAAGAGTATCCGACTCCTGCCGCAAAACCTGGATGCGCGCGATCGAGTACAGTACTCTCGTATGGCCGGGGATCGATACCATCTCGGTTCTGGTACGCGCTGCGATCTTCATCACCGGTATAATCATCTTCGGTCAGGGCAATACTTCTCTGGGAGTAATTGTCGCTATATCGAGCTATGCTTCCAGATTCTGGCAGCCCATAATGAACCTCGGAAATATATTCAACAACTTCATCAACAATATTGCTTATCTCGAGAGGATATTTGAGACCATTGATGAGCCGGTTGAGATTGAGGACGCCGAAGATGCATATGAGCTTCCTCCGATAACGGGCAGGATCGAATTTAAGAACGTTACCTTCTCCTATGAAAAAGGAAAAGAGATACTTCACAATGTTTCATTTACGGCCGAGCCCGGTGAAAGCATAGCGCTCGTCGGACCTACAGGCGCAGGAAAAAGTACCATCGTAAGTCTTATATCCCGCTTCTATGACTTAGATGACGGATGCATACTCATAGACGGTCATGACATATCCAAGGTGACGCTTAAATCCCTGCGTTCACAGATGGGCATCATGCTTCAGGACAGTTTCATCTTCTCGGGAACCATCGAGGACAATATCAAATACGGCAGACTCGATGCGACTCATGAAGAAGTGGTCGAAGCAAGCAAGCTGGTATGCGCCGACAATTTCATCTCCCACATGCCTAACGGTTATGATTCGGAAGTAAAAGAAAGAGGATCTTTACTGTCGCAGGGGCAGAAACAGCTCATATCTTTTGCAAGGACGCTTCTCTCCGATCCCGCCGTACTTGTTTTGGACGAAGCCACGTCAAGTATAGACGTACAAACGGAAAGAGCTCTGCAGACAGGCTTAAATGCAATGTTGAAAGGCCGTACGAGCTTCGTTATAGCTCACCGTCTCTCAACCATCACGGGATGCGACAAGATCATGTATATAGATGAAGGCGGAATCGCGGAATGCGGAAGCCACGAAGAATTGATGAAACAGAAAGGCCTATACTACAATCTCTATACTGCACAGATAGAAGACACCGCCTGAGGCGGTGTCTTTTTTTCATATGTCGAAGCGGATCGTTTTTCACTCGAAACGAAATGAAGAAAAATCAAAATCGGATCCGGGAAGGAATATGAACGATACATCCCACTCGCCCGTCATATGCGGCATCGGGAAACTCATTTCGGTATATTCCTCTGCTTTCGGGAATTCGCAGACTTCCTTTACAGCCTCTTCTCCCCTGAAGAATCTCACATGTACGGGATTGCTGTCCTTGCGTGTCCGTCCACACAGCATTATCTTATCAATGCCCGTTTCTCCAAAGTCCATATGCTTAAACTCTATCGAAACATTGTTTCCGATCTTCTCAACCGCATCATCGGTCCGCACGAAATCATCACCGTAGATCGCATCGGCTTCTGCTGCCGAAAGTCTCATCCTTGCTTTGTCTGCGCGGCCGAATGTGAAGCCTTTTACATGTACTTTTGAATCAAATTCAAAGCTTATTGAATGTATGCCCGAAACTCTGTGCGCAAGCTTCCATGTGTCTTCTATGAACACGGACCACTGTCTGGGTTTTGAATATACGGTATCCAGAAGAAGCTTCGCGCCTTCCTGTCCGGGAATGCCTTCCCATACCTTTAAAGGTACGTCATCAGACTCTATTGCAAAGATAGGGATAGTGACCGAATCGGCACCTGATGCTCCAAAATCAAGATCATCAAATATAACAACCGTGCGCTTGCTTCTTGCAGTCGCAAATCCTTTTTCGTTTCCGCTTCCCACTTCTCCTATCGAGGATGAATATGTGCTTCCCGCAACAAATTCATAAGGATTTCTGTACGCAAGTCCGAGTCCCGAAGCATCAAACTCAAGATCTGATATGATACGTACTTTCTGCCCGTATGAGCCTGCCGTAGCGCGCATCCTGAAATGACCGTCGCCTTTCGCAGTGATCCTGACCGGTTCGAAAGGCTTATCAGGCGACTGTTCAACTTCTGCCGCTGCAAGATGTGAGGTGATACCCATATCATCAACTATACGGTATGTTATTCCGTGTTTCGATGCTTCTGCAGGTTCAATATACGCTTTTACATAAACCGACTTATAATCCGGATTAAGTTCACGGCTCTCATCGCACTTTAATGTTATGCGTCTGACATCATAGTCATCCGTATCCCTTGTGATCACAATGTTTACGCTCCCTGCCGCAGGCGCTTCACCGTCACAGCATACCGAGATCTCATCGTCTTTTATTCCCGGGGCATCTACACATATCAGTAGCTTTCCGCTAAACAGGCGTCTGGTATCCACTCTGTAGCCGTCAGGATCCGCGCTGTCACCGTTATCCATACCCACGAGCCTGCCTTTGCCCGAAACCTGCACATGTACCCTGTCGCATGCATTCTCAACAGGATATCCGTCCTTATCAACGGCGCTCACTTCATAGAAATGCAATGCCTGCGGTTCATCGGTCGATGTAAATTCATATTCTTTGCATATCAGATGATCGGTATCGCCGAAGCTGTGTCTTGAAGCGCGTGCTTTTATTTCAGATGATCCGCATGCTTCATATGCTGCAGCAGTAAGGTCTCCTTTTTCATAGGGAATACTGTAATCAGCGATCAGATGATGTCCGCTTCCGGGCTCATGATCGAGAGTCTGACGGCCGAGGCTTCTTCCGTTTAACCACAGTTCAACTTCGGGCAGATTGGATACTACTCTTACGTCCACGATCTGGCCTTCATTGAAATCCCAATATGGGAATATATGCACAAAAGGATCGGTTTCCGGATCTGTCCATACTGACTTCCAGAAATAATATGAATCCTTGGGGAATCCCGCGGTGTCTACCTGACCGAAATAACAGCTCCTCGTCTTATAAGGCGTGGGTTCACCGATATAATCAAATCCCGACCACAGAAACTGTCCCTGCGAGTATTCGGCATCACGGTCTATCGCAGCGCACAGCTCATAACTCTTGGCTGACCAGCTGGTAGTCGAGTTTCCGAGCGCCGAACACTGCTCATCTTCCTCGCCGAGGGAATTGGCGCTTAAAGGAAGGTGGTATACTCCCCTGCTCTGTGTGATCGAGGAAGTTTCGCTTCCGTATATGATCCAGTCGGGATGCGAGGCGTGATGCTCATCATAGCAGGCTTCACCGTAGTTATATCCTGCAACTTTGAGTATATCTGCGCACTTTTGGGCGTTGGGCCACGGCATGAAGTTTGAACCCTGTGTGATATATGCATTGCCGAGGTAATCATGCGATGCCGCCATCTCCATAAGTTCGCGTGTCATTGCCTGACCTTCAGCCTCGAAGTTATGGATGTCAGCTATCTCATTTCCAATGCTCCACATGATCACGCATGTATGGTTTCTGTCGCGTCTGACCCAGCTCGCAACATCTTTTTCATGCCACTCATCAAAGAAACGCGCATAATCATATTCCGTCTTCGGATGATTCCACATATCAAACGCTTCCGAGACAAAGAGAATGCCCATCTCATCGCACAGATCAAGAAGGCCGGGAGCCATCATGTTATGGGTTCCGCGGATCGCATTAACACCCATTCCTTTTAATATCTCGATCTTCCTGCGCATTGCGGTCTTATCAAATTCCGCGCCGAGCAGGCCCAGGTCATGATGCTCGCAGACACCGTTTAATTTCATATGGCATCCGTTTAGGAAAAAGCCTTTGTTAACGTCACAATAGAAGGTCTTAAAGCCTATCCGGTTTGTTACATTCTGGATGCCCGCCCCCTGTTCGGATGTATCGACGGGCTCTGTACAGTCACAGATGTTTTTGGGCTGAATTGATGTGGTCAGTGTGTAAAGATAAGGATCCTGTCCGGACCACTCATGCGGTGAATCCACATGATATACATCTATAACATGGAAGTCAGCGCCTATGCCCAGAGAATCGTTTATAACAAGATCCCTGTGTCCCATTGCGGTTTCTTCGCTGATGTAATGTATGTATTCCTCCGCCGACAGTATCCTGTGGGATGTCTGATCCATCCTCACAAAACCGCCTGACATATCACGCAGCACATGACGGATGTTGGGTTCTCCGCAGACCTGCGTATCTATATACAGATCATATCCCGGGGCTTTGTCTATCGAGCCATCGGCAGTTCCTGATACGGGCGTGTTGTCATCTGTCTTGGATCTCTGCACATGGATGTAAACACCGTTTTCGGGGATATATGATTCCGCTACCTCCATAAACCACACATCACGGTATATACCCGCGCCCGAATACCATCTGCTGTTAGGGGCTTTGAAGTTTACGCCGACCTTAAGTTCGTTTTCGCCGTCCTTAAGATGCCCCGTAAGCTCCAAAACATACTGCGAATAACCGTACTTCCACTCTCCGATCTTTTCACCGTTTAAGAAGTATTCGGAGTCCATATATACACCGTCGAATACCAGGAATACATGAGAGCCTGAAGCTTTGATCCGCTCAAGCTCCACATCAAAACTCTTGCGATAGATGCCGTATCCGTCGCGGTAGAGATCCGTAGTATCATATATGAGCCAGTCATGCGGAAGCGTAACGTTCTTCCACTGTCCGTCCGGCGCATCTTTCAGAGTAAATTCCCAGTCCTCATTCCAAAGAACCTTCATCCAAATACCTCTTTTCCAAAAAACTTAATACAAGAAGAACCCCACACAGACGTGTGAGGTCCTTCGGTATAAACCTTAAATTACAGGAATACGTACTTAAGTATGAACAGTACTGCCAGCACATACATAAGCGGGCTGATCTTCTTAGCCTTGCCGCAGCATGCGTTGATGATCACATAAGAGATAACACCAACAGCGATACCGTCGGAGATGCTGTAAAGGATCGGCATTGCAACCAGTGCAAGATATGCGGGAACCGCTTCTGTCAGATCGTTGAAGTCGATGTCAACAACAGCGGTGATCATCAGGAATCCAACGAAGATAAGAGCGGGGGCAGTTGCAAATCCGGGGATTGCAATGAAGATAGGTGATAAGAAGATGGCGATCAGGAACATAAGACCTGTAACAACAGCGGTCAGACCTGTACGTCCGCCTTCAGCTACACCTGCAGAGCTCTCTACAAATGTTGTGGTGGTTGAAGTACCGAGAACTGCGCCTGCGCTGGTAGCAACAGCGTCTGCGAGCAGAGCCTGCTTAATGCGGGGCAGCTTGCCATCTTTATCAAGCATGTCAGCCTTGTTTGCACATCCGATGAGTGTTCCGATGGTATCGAACACATCAACAAACAGGAATGAGAACATGATAACGATGAAATCAAGTACGCGGAAGTTTGCAAATGTCTCGCCTGAGAAGCACTGTCCGAATGTGAGTCCGAGTGCGCCCAGATCGAAGTTGCTCCAATGAGGAAGTACCGACATTCCGGTATACAGTCCGGTAAGTTCGCAGATGATACCGAGTATCCATGTAGCGAACACACCGATCAGGATGGAGCCTTTAACCTTCTTGTAGTGAAGGATGGCGATCAGCAGTGTTCCGATGATAGCTAACAGTGCGCAGATGCCTACGTTGGTGAAGTCTTCCTTGAAGCTTACAAGGGTTACCAGAGTAGCATCACTGTTAACAACGATGGAACCGTTCTGAAGTCCTATGAAAGCAACGAACAGACCGATGCCGACAGATACGCCCTTCTTAAGCGTAAGAGGTATAGCATTGAATATTGCCTCACGAACATTGGTGATCGAAAGAACAACGAAAATGATACCTTCTACGAATACTGCGAAAAGAGCAAACTGCCATGAGTATCCCATTGCACCGCAAACAGTGTATGCGAAGTATGCGTTCAGTCCGAGACCGGGTGCAAGCGCAAAAGGATAATTGGCCATGAAAGCCATGCACAGCGTACCTACAAAAGCGGCAAGTGCAGTAGCCATCAGAATGGCCTGAGGATCCATGCCTGACGCAGACAGGATCGAAGGATTGACAGCGAGAATATACGCCATCGTCATGAACGTGGTGAGACCGGCTACGACTTCTGTTTTGACGTCAGTGCCGTTCTCTTTGAGTTTGAAAAAGTTCTCCATCTCTTCCTCCTTATGATTTTGGATATTTTTTATGAACGCATACCCATGCGTTATTTACCTTCATAAGTGATAACTGATTCCACATCGTACTTAGACAGTTTATCACGGCCTTTTAAGCCGGCGAGCTCCATCAGGCAGATGATCTTGACCACCTCGCCTCCCAGACTCTCAACAAGCTTGGCGCTTGCTTCAAGAGTACCGCCGGTAGCGATCAGGTCATCGACTATGACTACCTTCTCTCCGGGCTTGAGCGCATCCTTGTGCATCTCAATGGTAGCCTGTCCGTACTCGAGATCGTAATCCTGGGATACGGTTTCACAAGGCAGTTTTCCTTTTTTGCGGACAAGGATAAAGGGTTTATGACGCTCGTATGCAAGAGGTGCACCTAAGATAAATCCTCTGGACTCCGCTCCCACTATCGCGTCGAACTCTATATCCGTCAAAAGACTATTGAGTTCATCGATCGCAAGATGAAATCCCTCGGCATCCTGAAGAACGGTAGTGATGTCTCTGAACATGATCCCGGGCTCGGGAAAGTCAGGAATCGTCCTGACGTAATCTTCAATCTTTTTCATGATTGTTCCTCAAACAAACACTCCCGCCTACATACGGCAGACGGGAACTTTATGGATTATCTGTCTGTGTGGAAAGCTTTCATCATAAAGACCGTCTTCAATAGAAATGATGGAATTTGGCGGCTTTCCGCAACATCAAAATTTTAGCACAATCACCTTAAAATATCAATAAGCGACATG
>JAEEGL016045674.1_pt1 | contig 10641 bp, 8 predicted proteins | sample 9134231 | NCBI WGS metagenome assembly JAEEGL01 (sample SAMN16246548, study PRJNA631951) | gut metagenome | biome: gut microbiome; feature: rumen; material: fiber-attached | host: Bos | place: Iran: Karaj | collected 2018-10 | reverse complement strand
CACGCCGGGGATAAACCGGCTCAGATCAACAAACCCGAATAGCGAATAGCGGGGGATACTGATAACCCCGAACAGGCCGAAATAAATGATGCTCAACTGCACAAGAAGCGGTGTAGAACGGAAAATAGCAATATATGCGCCGGACAGGCCTTTAATCAGTTTGTTCTTGCTAAGCCGCATCAGGGCCAGAAGCAGAGCGGGGATGACAGCCAGCAAAACCGAAAAGACCGCCAGAAGAAGAGTATAAGCGATACCGCGTGTAAAAAAGGCGGCATACTTCGGAAGAAATGAGAAATTAAAAAAACTTGCCGGGCTCATGTCTGTGAAAAGATCACTCCACCACATAGGCGCTTCCTCCCTTTCTTTGATTCACAATCCTTTATATGAACAAAAACCTGGTAACCTGAAAAGCGTAAAAAATAAGGCAAATGTGCAAAACCCGGAGGGGCTTTGCACATTCGGGTATTACAGAGAAAATCCTGTATCACTCAGCCTTCGGCTGAAACTTCCTGCCAGACGTCTTCCAGAGCATTGGCTGCTTCGGTAAACTCATCAACCTTTCCGTTGGACAGCATGTCTGCAATGGCTTCGTTAATGCCGGGAAGGAGGCCCTTCGGGTCACCCTTGGCTACCGCAACGCGATAAGGATAAGCCTCACCGAGGTCAACGGAGGCAATTGCAAGATCACTGTTGGTAGCAACAAAGTTCAGTGCAACCGCACCATCCAGAACAACGGCGTCAATCTTGTCGTTGACCAGCTGGTTGACCAGGTCATTCACATTATGCAGGGAAACCAGGCTTGCACCGGTCAGCTGTTCCGTGACAATGTTTTCCTTGGTCGTAGCTGTCTGTGCACCAACGGACTTACCGTCAAATGAATCAAGAGAATCGTATGCATCCTGATCGGCAGCCCTGACAAGAATCATCGGAGGATAGTCGGTGAAATAAGGATCAGAGAAGTCGGCGCTTGCAAGACGCTCTTCTGTCTCTTCAATAGCAGCAAGGACCATGTCAAAGTCTCCCTTGGTGAGACTGACCAGAAGATAGTCAAAGCCCATATTCTCAATCTTCAGTTCTTTACCGGTATAGTCCGCAATATATTGACCGACCGACACATCAATTCCGCCATAGACAAGATCACCGTTGTCATCCGGATACATGAACTCGAACGGAGCATAGTCCGCAGAGGTGCCCATGATCAGAACTTCTTTCGCTTCTTCAGCCTCGGCAGGTTCAGCGGATTCGGCAGGGGCGGAAGGAGCGGGAGCGCTTGAGGAGCTGCCGCAGGCGCACAATGCAAAAACCATAACGAAAGCCAGAAGCATTGCAAGTATCTTTTTCATTGTAGTTCTCCTTTTTCATTAAAAGATGATAGGAGTATACCCCCCGGGCAGCGGAATGTCAATATATAATAATGCATGAAAACATAATAATTATGCAATGCTGGCACCACAATATGCATGATTTCATCTTGCATATTGCCTTGAAGAGTACTATAATGCCTACTATAATCAGAAAACATCGTCCTGGGGAGAAAATATGGAATGAATCTGCCGGTATGCAAACAGGAGAAGAACTCTGTCTTACTTGTTAATCTGAATACGCTGAGGAACAATGTCCGGACGATCCTGGAGGAACTGGATGAGGGAGTTCAGCTGATTCCGGTCTTGAAGGGAAATGCCTATGGCATCGGTGCGGCTGCGGTCGCACGGGTTCTTGCGGAGTTTTCGGAAATAAGGATGATAGCAGTCTCTCATGCCAGCGAAGGTCTTCAGCTGCGCAGGGATGGAATCGGATGTGATATTCTTGTGATGGACGGGGTATTGCCGTTTCAGATCGAAGCCGCAGTACGGGAAGGACTGACGCTGAGCTGCGGAAGGCTTCATCTCGCCAGTGACATAGCGGAAATCGCGAAACATCAGAACACAAAGGCAAAGATTCATCTTAAAATCGATACTGGGCTGCACCGCATCGGCATTGAAGAAAAAGAACTGCCGGAATGGATCGCGGAGTATCGCAGATGGGAAGACCGGCTTTCCCTCGAAGGTGCATTTTCGCATTTCGCAGAACCGGAAGACCTGCGGCGCTGTGAGGAGCAGTATCAGTGCTTCCGGAGAGCTATTACCTGCCTTGAAGATGCAGGGATTCATGTGCCGATGCGGCACATTGCTGCTTCCGCAACCATTGAATCCACCGGGAAATATTCCCTGGATGCTGTACGATGCGGCCGAAGGCTATATATGGATCATCCGGGAAAAACAGATGGCAGCATACAGGAAGTGGCCAGTTGGAGAAGTTATATTACCAATCTCAAGCCACGTCAAAAAGGAGATCTGATCGGCTACGGAGAAAAAACAGAACTGGATCGTGACTGCCTGGTTGCAACGGTCGGCGCAGGGTATGGAGACGGTCTGAATCAGGATCTAATCCGTATAGGAGCGCCTGTGCTGGCGGGCGGGAAAAGGTGCAGGCTGCTGACTTGCTGCATGGACCAGTGCATGGTGGATGTGACGGAGACAAACTGCAAAGTCGGTGATGAGGTTACATTCTTTGGATATGATGCCGATGACAATTTCCTCTCTTCGCAGGAAGTTGCCTCAATGATCAACAACGATGAGGGATGCGGGCTGACGACTGCTCTCACTGACAGAGTAGGCCGAATCTATCTCGATTAGATCGAATTCACAGTTGAGTGGAATAAGCAAACCATGAATATTAGCACTCGAAGATTAAGAGTGCTAATATTCATGGTTTGTTCATATTATATAGAGGAATAGTTCATAATTGTATGCTAAATTATATACACGATGAAACGAAAGAAATGAATCGCTCATCAAATAAAAGTGTAAATATTTTAACGGAGGTATATATACAATGTTTGAACTGATTCCTTTTGACCGCAGAGGCAACCGGGTTAGCGCTTATGATCCTTTCCGGATCTTTGATGAAATGGAACGCAGCTTGTGGGGGAACACGCCGCGCCAGACGATCAGTGCGTTTCGCACGGATGTGATCGACACAGGCGATGCATTTGTCCTGGATGCGGAGCTGCCCGGTTTCAAGAAAGAAGACATCAGCATTGATGTGGAGAACGACTGCCTGACAATCTCCGCGGAGAGAAAGCTGAACGAGGAAGAAAAAGGCAAGAACTTTATTAAGCGTGAGCGCTTCTACGGTTCATTCAGCCGCAGCTTCGATGTGTCCGGCATTAACGTAGACGGAATCGAAGCCGCTTACGAAAACGGTGTTCTGAAGCTGACGATGCCCAAGAAGGTTGAAACTGTTCCGGCCAGCAGGAAGCTTGAGATCAAGTAAAACAAAACAGTCCGGCAGAATACAGAAAAAGCACCGAATCATTTAGGATTCGGTGCTTTTTCTGTACACGCAGATCAGAAAAAAGGTTATTCAACGACGGCGACGGTTTCCACCTCACAGAGAACCTGACGGGGTAGTTCCTTCACGGCGACGCAGGAGCGGGCTGGAAGACTGACAAAATAGCGTGCATAGACTTCGTTAAACGCAGCGAAATCTTTCATATCGGCAAGAAAACAGACGGTCTTCACAACCTTGTCGAAGCCGCTTCCGGCGGCTTCCAAAATAGCGCCGACGTTTTTGCAGACCTGTTCTGCCTGCGCTGTGATATCGGCTCCAATGACTTCTCCTGTTACGGGGTCAAGAGCGACTTGCCCGGAAGTGAACAGCAGCCCGTTTACGGTATAAGCCTGCGAATAGGGGCCGATCGCGGCAGGAGCGTTGGGAGTAGAAATAATCTTCATCATAATACACACCTTTCAATCAAATATAATGTATGTTTACAGAACGCTGAATCCTGGGATATATGAAAAAAGCAGAGTTATACATAGAGCCGGTATCCGCGGCTTGTAAGATCCTTTCGAATCTTCATTACGTGTTCTTCATTACGGGTTTCGAGCGTCATGGTGACGACGCAGGTACTGACGGAGGTCTCCGCATCTTCCCTGGCATGTTCGATATTGAGTACGTTGGCGCCGCTCTCCGCTACACAGGTCAGAAGCTGTGCGAGGATCCCGGCCTTGTCCGCAAGCTTTGTGGTGATCTGAACAATTCGACCGGTCTTCTGAAGGCCTTTTGTGATAATACGCGAGAGAGTGGTGATATCTACGTTTCCGCCTGAAACCAGCGATACCGTTTTCATAGTTGTATCGATCTTGTTAAACAGATAGGCGGCGACACTGGTTGCACCTGCGCCTTCGGCAACAGTCTTTGGACCTTCCAGAAGGGCAACGATCGCGGCGGCGATCTCATCCTCGCTGACCGTAACAATGTCATCCACATATTCCCGCACCAGCTGGAAAGTCAGATCACCGGGGGTCAGCACATGGATGCCGTCGGCAATTGTCGGGTTATCCTTTACTGTTGTGATTTCGCCGCTGCGGCAGGAAACGAACATCGACGGCACTGTAGAAGCCTGAACGCCGATTATCCGGACATTGGGCCGCATGAACTTCACGGCAGCGGCAACGCCGCTGATGAGGCCGCCGCCCCCGACGGGAACGATGATCTGCTCTACATCCGGAACCTGATCCAGTATCTCCAGACCGATCGTACCCTGACCGGCAATGACATAGGGATCATTAAAGGGATGGGCAAAGGTATATCCCTGTTCTCTTGAAAGCCGTTCTGCCTCGCGGGCCGCATCGTCATAGTTTCCCGGAACAAGAATCACCTCGGCACCATAACCCCGGGTTGCCTCGACCTTCAGAATGGGAGCGCCCTCCGGCATACAGATAACCGAGTGTATCCCGAGACGCGTGGCAGAAAGGGCGACACCCTGTGCATGGTTCCCGGCGGAACAGGCAATCACGCCGCATGCCGCTTCCTCCGGAGAAAGCATGCGGATTTTGTTGAAGGCGCCGCGGATCTTGAAGGAACCGGTTTTTTGCAGATTTTCCGATTTGATAAGCAGATTCTTCCCAAGCCGGGTTGAAGTGACGATCGGGGTAAGCTCGGCGGTGCCGGCAAGAGACGTCCGGGCATCCCGAATCATGTTCAAAGTAACGATATTTTGCATATACAGCCTCCCGTTACAATGCAGAATGAAAAAGAGCTTGTATTGTCGGCAAAGATGGGATATCATGAAAGCATTCAATACTGTTATGAATATACCACAACGCACAGGGATACGCAACGTGTTTTCGAGGAGAAGAGAATGGAACAGATGACAGTGGGAAAAGCGGCAATACTCTGCGGAGGAAGTGCGGACACCAGATGGGAAAACATTTCCATCTCCGGCTGGATTTGCATTGACAGCAGGGCAGTTCGCCCGGGGGATTTATTTGCCGCCTATCGCGGGGAACATACGGACGGACATCGGTTTATCAGAGCTGCCTTTGAAAAAGGCGCGGCCTGCTGTGTTGCCGAGGAAATCCCGGAAGGAGTGAATCAGCCTGTCATTCTGGTGGAGAATGTACAGCGCGCGTTGGAGAAGCTCGCGGCAGCATATCGCCGGGAGTTTGACATCCCTGTTGTAGGCATAACCGGAAGTGTTGGAAAGACTACGGCCAAAGAGATGATTGGAGCGGTTCTCTCTCAGCGGTATCGCACACTCAGGACAGAGGGTAACCTGAATAACCTGATCGGGGCTCCGATGATGCTGTCGCGGCTGGAGAAAGGACACCAGGCAGCGGTGATAGAGATGGGGATCTCCGAATTTGGAGAAATGCGGGAATTGAGCGAAGTTGTGCAGCCGACGATGGCAGTATACACAGTGATCGGGCATGCGCATCTGGAATTCCTGCACAATCTGGAAGGGGTGCTGCAGGCGAAAACGGAAATGCTGGAGTATCTTCCGGAGACGGCGCCGGTCTTTGTGAACGGAGATGACAAAATGCTGCGCGGTGTTCAGATACCGCAGAGAAAGATCCTGTACGGGCTGAACGAAGCCTGTGACGTTCACGCCGCGGAACTCTGCCTGACAGGGCGAGGAACGGACTGCACGATCCGCTGCGGACTCCGGGCCCTCCCGGTGCATGTTCCGGAGAGCGGACAGCAGTATGTAACCGCAGCGCTCGGCGCTGCAGCCGTGGGAATGGCGTTGGGACTGACGGATGAGGAAATTGCGCGCGGCATTGCAGATTTTCATAACGTAGGCCGCAGAGGGGACATTATCCGGACAGGTTATCTGACACTGATGGATGACAGCTATAACGCCAACCCAGACTCTGTCTGCTGCGCGATTGACTCTCTGCTGCAGTTAAGAGGAAAGCGGCATGTATGTGTTCTCGGGGATATGCTGGAGCTCGGAGATGAAAGTCCACGGCTGCACAGGGAGGTTGGAGAATATGCCCTCACACATGGGATCGATCTGGTGCTGAGTGCAGGGGCATTTGCCTCAGACACGGCGGAAGGCGCCGGGGAAAAGGGAATCGCATACAATACCCGTGAGGAACTGGCTGCAGAGCTTCACGAATTTCTGCAAAAGGACGACTGTGTGCTGGTAAAAGCCTCTAAGGGATCTCATTTTGAGAAAATCTCCGAAGCAATTCAGTCAATCCGGGAAGACGGCCGGCCGCAGATCCTGCTCGATCTGGACAATACCATTCTTGATTTTGACGAGGCAGAGGCGAGAGCTCTTTCAAAAAGTCTGAAGGAATTGGGAGAGGAGCCGAGGGAAGAAATCCTGCGGCGTTATCATACGGTAAATCTGGAATACTGGGAACGGTTGGAAAACGGGGAGATGACCAGAGAGGAGATCCTCGTTGGCCGCTTCCGTCAGCTGAAGGACGAATTTGGCCTTCATGTAGAGCCTGCTTCTCTGCGTGACCGCTATGAATATAATCTTTCACATGGGCATTATTATATCGAGGGTGCTGAAGAGCTTCTGAATGCGCTTCAAAAGAAATACCGACTGTTTCTGGTGTCGAACGGAACGGCGGTTGTACAGAAAGGACGCCTGGACAGTGCAGGCATCCGTCCGATGTTTGAGAAAATCTTTATTTCGGAAGACCTGGGGGTAAATAAGCCTGAAAAGCAGTTTTTCATGAAATGCTTTGCGGAAATCCCGAATTTTGACAGGAGCCGCTGTATCATGGTGGGAGACAGTCTCACTTCTGATATCCGCGGCGGACAGAATGCGGGAATCACGACCTGCTGGTTTCACAGGCAGGACAGGACTCCCCGTGAAGATATTGTTCCGGACTATGAGATCAACAGCCTTGCAGAGTTGCCAGGACTGCTGGAAAGGGTGTTCCCGGAAAAACAGTGCTGACTGGGAGCATTTTCATCGGAAACATGAGGAGTTTTTTTGATTTTTTAGTTGTGTTGTTCCGTAACTTGTGCTATATTGTTACAAGATATACTATATCTATGGGTTTTGACAGATCAGGCAATACGTCAAGTTTCAATAATCAGAGGGGAGAATTCTGCTATGGTCAGAGACGGTAAAATTTATCTTGCAAAGTCAGAGGAAAAGGAACTCTATCTGCTGCCTTCCATGGCGAACCGGCACGGTCTGATTGCCGGCGCAACAGGCACAGGAAAAACAGTTACCATGAAAGTTCTGGCGGAGTCTTTCTCTGCCATGGGAGTCCCGGTGTTTCTGTCGGACGTGAAGGGGGATCTCTCCGGTATGTGCGTAGCCGGAAAGGATTCGGAAAGCATGCAGGAGCGCATCGCGCGCTTCGGCATTGAAGAGGACTTCAGCTATCAAGGGTTTCCGACTCGCTTCTGGGATATTTTCGGTGAAACAGGACACCCGGTGCGCGTCACGGTTTCTTCGATGGGGCCGACACTCTTTGCCCGCCTGCTCGGGCTTACGGAAATTCAGACCGGTGTATTGAATATAGTGTTCCGCGTAGCGGATGACCACGGACTTCTGCTGCTCGATCTGAAGGATCTGCGGGCGATGCTGCAGTTTGTCGGAGACAACAGGGCTGAATTTACCACCATGTACGGGAATGTTTCTGCCGCCAGCGTCGGCGCTATTCAGCGTGCACTCCTCGCCTTTGAGGAAGAGGGAGGCGAGCTGTTCTTCGGCGAGCCGGAACTCGATATCCGCGACTGGATGCGAACAGGCAGGGAAGGCAAGGGCTATATCAACATCCTCTCCTCGAAGCGGCTGATTCAGAGCCCCACCGTGTATTCCACTTTCCTGCTTTGGATGATGACGGAGCTTTTCGAGAAGCTTCCGGAGGTTGGAGATCTTGAGAAACCGAGGATGATTTTCTTCTTTGACGAGGCGCATCTGCTCTTCACGGACTGCCCGAAGGCCTTGGTGCAGAAAATCGTACAGGTAGTGAAGCTGATCCGCTCAAAGGGTGTCGGAATTTACTTTGCGACGCAGAGTCCTTCGGATATTCCGAACGATGTCCTGGCGCAGCTTTCCAACCGTGTACAGCATGCACTTCGCGCATATACCCCGGCAGAGCAGAAGTCAATCCGCGCTGCAGCCAAGGGCTTCCGCGTGAATCCGGCTTTCAATACCGAAACGGCGCTCACAGAGCTTGGCGTCGGCGAAGCACTCGTAAGTTTCCTGGATGAAGAGGGCATCCCGACTGTTGTCGAGCGTGCGTTTATTCTTCCGCCTGAGAGCCAGATGGGCATTGCAGATGAGAATGTCATCAATACCTTCATTCTCAGTGACGAGTTTGAGCTGAAGTACAGAGACAGCTATGACAGAGAATCCGCTTATGAAGTGATCAAAAAAGCCACGGAAGAGCTGGAACAGCAGCGCGCGAAGGAAGCGGAAGAAGAGGAGGCACTGAAACAGCGCCTGAAGGAAGAAGCCGCAGCGCAGAAAGCGGCGGAAAAAGAAGCGCTTGCAGCCCAGAAGGCTGCTGAGAAAGAAGCATTGGCAGCACAAAAGGCAGCCGAAAGAGAAGCACTTGCAGCTCAGAAGGCCGCAGAGAAAGAAGCTGCGGCAGCCGAAAGAGAAGCACAGCGTGAGGCAGAAAAGAAAAAGAAAGCCGTCGAACGCGCAGCTGCGGCAGCAACGTCTTCCGTTATGCGCTCTGTTAGCACAAACCTCGTGAACACCGTGCTGGGCGGAAAGAAGACGGATGCCAAGACCATTGCCAAACGGGCGGCTACCAACGCACTCAGTTCCGCGATGCGCAACGGAAGCAGCTCCATCATCCGCGGTCTTTTCGGCAATATTAAGTAAAAGATCCTCGGACGCAGGCTGGCTGCCTGGCAGAATAGCCGTGTATTAACAGCAAAAAGGGCCCATGCTCTTCCAGATAACAGGGCATGGGTTCTTTTTGCCTTTGAAGAATAGAAGATTTTTCGTACTCGGATTTAAGCCAGCTGTAAACGGAATTCGATGCAGATATCAGAGAAGAGCGGGCATCTGGCAGTGCTGTCAGGCGGGTTCATAGCTCTTCCCGGTTTCGTTCCCGTCTGCATCGTAATCGATGTCTTCCATCAGAGAGGGATCGACTCGGCTGCGTTTTTTGATGGTCATTCCCTTTCCCTGCAGGTTGAACACCCAGATTTTATGGGTGGGAAAATCGGGATCCGGCTTGCGGAATACGCCGGTTTCATTCAGCCTGCAGAACTTGGCGCGGCCTTCTGCGGTATCCAGAAGATCCCCCGGACCGTTATAAAAAAGAGGATCGCGGGAAGCCTGCTTTTTAAACTCCTCCCAGTCTTCCTCTGCAGCTTTGAGAACATCATTGGGTTGAATCATGGTACTTCTCCTTTCAAAACGGACACAGAACCGCATACTTCGCTCGAGCTTATCCGCCCGCTTTTCTTTTTCTCATATTATGGGGGAAAAGAGGGGAAAAAGCAAGATTAACCTATGCTGAAAGAGAGTTTTTTACATATTCTTATCTGTGCACAATTTCTTGAATGTACGATAGTTTTATCATGGACAGAAGAATTATCCCGTGATATAATCATTTGACCGGCAACTATGGTTATCAGATAAATACGCAAGATTAATTCCGGAAGGAGCTGACGCTTGTGACGCCTGTCGTAATTACTGCCGATTCCACCTGTGACCTTACAGCTGATTTGCTGGAGAGGTTTCAGATCCATACTGTTCCGCTCACCATTACCCTTGGGGAGGATACATTCCTTGACGGGCACGGTTTTACTCCGCTGGATATGTATGCACGTTATCGGAAAGACGGTATTCTGCCGAAAACATCGGCGCCCGGTGTGCAGGAATTTGCAGATTTCTTTGAACAGTTTACGAGTCAGGGATCTCAAGTCGTACATCTGGATATCAGCTCGGAGCTGTCCAATTCCTATAATGCCGCATGCCTTGCAGCGGATGAGATGCCGGGTGTGCACGTGGTGGATACACGACAGCTCTCATCAGGAGTTGGTCTTCTTGCTATTGAAGCGGCGGAATGCCGCGATCGCGGAATGAATGCAGAGGAGATTGCTCGGCATCTTCGTGAGATGACGGATAAAGTACAGACAAGCTTTGTTCTGGATACACTGGAGTTTATGTGGAAAGGCGGACGATGCTCGGCTGTTGCAGCGCTGGGAGCAAATCTTCTGAAACTGAAGCCTGGGCTTGAGATGAAGGATGGCAAGCTCGGGATTTATAAAAAATACCGCGGCAATATAAACAATGTCTACAAGCAGTATGTCCGGGACAGGCTGGAAGGCAGAAGTGTTAGACCAGGACATGTCTTTATTACCGATTCCGGT
>JAEEGL014250844.1_pt1 | contig 10641 bp, 11 predicted proteins | sample 9134231 | NCBI WGS metagenome assembly JAEEGL01 (sample SAMN16246548, study PRJNA631951) | gut metagenome | biome: gut microbiome; feature: rumen; material: fiber-attached | host: Bos | place: Iran: Karaj | collected 2018-10 | reverse complement strand
TCGGCTGCCATATCCTCCACAAGGTCCGCAATCGGGTCGCCGGTGCATTGGATGTAGGCCGAGGTGAACGGGATGCCGTTCGGGTCGGCGGGGAAGATGCCGTGGTTGTGCAGAATGTAGTAGCCGTCCAGCCCGGCGGCGGTCAGCTCCTCCATCGACGCGCCTTTCATGCACTGGTGGATCATCGTTGCGATCATCTCCCAATGCGCCATCTCCTCGGTACCGATATCCGTCAGCGTCGCGCGGACACGATCATCGGGCATCGAGTAGCGCTGCGTGAGGTAGCGCAGCCCTGCGCCGAGCTCCGAATCCGGGCCGCCGTATTGGGCCATGAGCAGCTTTGCCATCCGCACGTCCGGGCGGGTGATCGAGATCGGGTATTCGAGCCGTTTTTCATAAATCCACATACGCGTTCCCTCCTTATTGCTGCCAGGGCCATTTCTGATCGACCCAGCTTCCCGCAACGTGCGGACATACGCCGAAGTTCATCAGCGGACCGTATTCATTGTGATATGTCGTCATCAGATCGTCGAGCCGCTCGGCATAGCAGTTATAGTCCGCGGTCGCAATCGCGTCCTCCGGGTGCGTGTCGAGATACAGCTGCAGCTCGATGCAGCAGAACTGTGCCTCCGCGATCCGGTTCAAAAGTGCCTGTTGACATTGTTCCATCGTTTTCTCCTCCGTTTATCGCCCGCAGTACCGGTCCACCAATTCCGGAAAAATCGTTCCGTTTTGCAGGGCGTCCTCCGGGCGGAAGCCTGCACGGTACACCTGTGACGGGAAATAGATCGTCGCAAGGCCGCAGCCGCCGCCCTCCGGCCGGCTCACGCCGCAGACATCGCCCGCCGCCACAACATTATCCACATCCGTCGGGTCGATCGCGGACGGCCGGCCCGTAAAGCAGCACGCTTCGCCGCTTGCAAAGTTCTGTTGCATGTTCTAACCTCCTGTTCTCTTTCGCACAAGACGTGCAAAGTCTTTGCTATATCGTATGCGCCGCGCGAAAAACGGTGCATAAGGCAAGAAAGGAGCGAATAGAATGGGGTAAGGCAGCGGGAACCGCCTGTGCGGCACAAAGCAGGCAAAGCGACCGCATAGCTGTTGATGGAGGGGATGTATGGACAATACCGTTTGCGGCTGTCCGCCGGGACAGCGGATCACGTTTTCGGAGCTGAAAACGCGCGAGGTCATCAATATCGCGGACGGGGCGCGGCTCGGATGCGTCTGCGACCTCGAGCTGGAGCTGCCCGGCGGGCGGGTGATCGGCCTGATCGTGCCCGGCGAATCGAAGTGGTTCGGGCTCGTCAAGGGCGACGGGCTGATGATTCCGGTACACAAGATAAAAAAATTCGGAGAAGATGTAATTTTGGTGGAGTTGTGCTGAAAATTGTGCTATACTGAAAAAACAGAGCGCGACGTGTCTGCGTCGCGCCCGGATCAGGAGGACAAGCCTATGAAATGTCGTTACTGCGGCAGCATTGACAGCCGCGTCGTCGATTCCCGCCCGAGCGAGGACGGCCTCTCCATTCGCCGCCGCCGCGAATGCAACGCGTGCGGACGCCGCTTCACCACGTTCGAGCGCATCGAGGAAAACCCGGTCATGGTCGTTAAGCGTGACGGCCGCCGCGAGCCGTTCGAGCGCGAAAAAGTGGCGGTCGGCATCCGCAAGGCGTGTGAAAAGCGCCCGATTTCCGCGGACACGCAGAACCGTATGCTCGACGAGATCTGCCGCGAGGTCAACAATTCCAACGAATCCGAAATCTCCACCAAGGCCATCGGCGAGCTTGTCATGAAGCAGCTGCGGAACGTGGACGAGGTTGCCTACGTGCGCTTCGCTTCGGTCTACCGCGAGTTCAAGGATACGCAGACCTTCATGGAGGAGCTGCAGCGGCTGTTGAACGAGAAATGACAAAGGATTCCTTCTTGGCGGCGTACCGCGCCGCTATGCGCGGGTATGCCTTTCATGAGGCCGGCGACGGTGTCGGCCTGTTTCGTTTGCCCTCTTTTTCCGCGCAGGACGATATCGCGCACGGCTTTACGGCACGCACCGGCGGGGTATCCAAGCCGCCCTTTGCCTCGCTGAACCTCAGCTTTACGCGGCCGGAGCAGCGCGAAAACGTCATGGAAAACTATCGCATCTTTGCCGCGCACGCCGGGATCGCGTGGGAAAGCATGGTCATGGATAACTATGAGCACGGCACGACCGTGCGCGCCGTCACCGAGGCCGATTGCGGCCGCGGCTATCTTTCCGATCCGTTGCCCCCCTGCGACGGGCTTGTGACTGACAGGGAGGGCGTCACGCTGATTACCGGCCACGCGGACTGTATGGCGTTTTACTTTTATGATCCCGTCCGCCGTGCGATCGGGCTTTGCCATGCAGGCTGGCGCGGCGCGCTCGGCCGGATCGGCAGCGAGGTCGTCCGGCAGATGGTGCTTCACTACGGCTGTGATCCGAAAAACATTCTGGCGGGCGTCGGTCCGTCGATCTGCCCGCGCTGCTTCGAGGTCGGGGACGATGTGGCGGCGCTGTTTGAGAACGCGTTTCCGGATTGCCCCTTACGCGGCGTGAACAAGCGCGGCAGGGCGACGGTCGATCTTTGGCAGGTTGCGATGCGGCAGTTCATGGAAAGCGGCATCGACCCTAAGCATATCGAGCTGATGCACGTCTGCACGGTCGAGGACGAACGCCTGTTTTCCTATCGCCGCGAGGGCCGCACGGGCGGCATGGCGGCATACCTTGTGATGATGAAGAAAGCGTGAAATCTGCGCCGAAACATTGACAAACAGGGACAAAGAGTGTAGAATTTATAGGATTCCGCTTTGACGGAATGTTCAACAATAAGGAGCTTTGGTACCATGAACAAAAAGACTGTACGCAACATTCTGATCGGCGTGGCTGTCGCGCTGGTCATTCTTCTGATCATCGTATTCTCGATCCTTCTGCGCAAGGATGCAAACGGTCTGAACGCGTTTGATCGCAACAAGGTCGTCGCTTCCGCGGCGGGGGAGAGCATCACGATGCGCGAATACGCGATGGCGATGAGCAACTCGCTGTCCTACTACACCTACTACGGCATGGAGTATACCGATGAGGAGCTGAAGACGCTGCAGGAGAACGTCGCTTCACAGCTGCTGCTGCATAAGGTGATGCTGAAGAAGGTGGACGAGCTTGGCCTCTCGCTGACGCCGGAGGAGTTGGCGCAGTGCAAAAAGACCGCCGAGGATCAGCTGACGCAGCTGGAGGAAAGCATCGGCAGCCAGATGGCGACGAGCGGCAATTATTCCAACGCGTCTGTCCAGTCGCAGATCAACGATTACTTCACCAACCGTCTCGGCATGACGAAGGCGCAGTATAAGTCCTTCATCGAAATGCAGGAGAAGGCGGAGATCGCCGAGGACAAGCTGACCGCTTATTACGAGGGCGAAATAAGCAATTTCACCGAGGAAGAGCTGCTGGCCTACTATGACAAGTTCGTTACCGAGAACTATGCGGACAATTACGAGCCGGGCACCTACTCGATGCAGATGTATATGTACATGATCGGCTATAACCAGGTTCCGTTCCTGTACGTTCCGGAAAACTACATCTACGTGGACGTGCTGAGCTATACCGCTGGCTCCGAGGAGGACGCCAAGGCGTTCGAGCAGCGGTTTAAGGACGGCGAGGATTTTGACACGCTGGCAGCAGCCGACGGCGTCACGACCGCGCACGACAAGCTGAAGGCGCCGTACGCCATCGGCGAAGCGGACTGGGGCTATGTGCTCGGTTCGGCCGATGTGTATACGCTGGCGCAGTCGCTCGAGGTCGGTCAGACCGACAGCACCGTGATCCAGAACACCACGACCGCCACGGACGGCACGGCAACGGAAAGCAGCAACTACACCGTGTATATCGTTAAGCGCGTGGACGGTACGTTCTGCGAGAACGGCGCGGCCTCCGGCATCGTCGATATCGACTACTATGACGGTGTGCGCGATCAGGTCAAGAGCTCTTATGAATCGACGCGCTTCAGCGATCTGGCGGAAAGCTGGCTGACCGACAAGCAGCTGTCCGACGCGATCTACACCTTCGCGGGATAACGCCATGAGCAAAACGTTTGTACGCGTTGTCTGCATCGCCATGGCGGCGATGATGGTGCTCGGCGTAGTCGCTACGCTGTTCTCAATCATCGGATACGCATGAGCAAAAAGCCGCCGTTTGGCGGCTTTTTCAGCTAAATCCGGGCAAATGACCGAAAGGATTACTATGAGCTACAAAGTCTTTCTGAAAAAGCATGAGGAGCGGCGCATTGCCGACGGGCATGCGTGGGTGTATGCGAACGAGGTCGATCATATCGACGGCAGCGGACGCAACGGCGATCTGGCGACCGTGTACGACGCGGCGGGCCGGTTCATCGGCAGAGGGTTTATCAACCACCTGTCCAAGATTTTGGTGCGCATCTTTTTGCGCAACGAGACCGAAACCGTGGACAAGGACTTTTTCGTGCGGCGCATCCGCGCGGCGAACGACGTGCGCGTGCGGCTCGGCTTTACGGACTGCTATCGGGCGGTGTTCGCGGAATCCGACGACCTGCCCGCGCTGATCGTCGATAAGTACCATGACCTGCTTTCGATCCAAGTGCTGTCGCTCGGCATGGAGCTGCATAAAAGCGAGATCGTCGAGGCGCTTGTGGAGGTATTTCATCCGCGCGGCATCTATGAACGCTCGGACGTGGAGGTGCGCAAAAAGGAGGGCCTGCCGATGGGCAAGGGCCCGCTGTACGGCACGTTTGAGCCGCGTGTAGAGATCGAGGAAAACGGACTAAAGATGCTCGCCGATCTTGAAAACGGGCAAAAGACCGGGTACTTCCTCGATCAAAAGGAGAACCGCTTTGCGATCCGGCGCTACTGCAAGGACGCGACCGTGCTGGACTGCTTCTGCAACGTCGGCGGGTTTTCGATCAATGCCGCGGCGGCGGGGGCGCGGGAGGTGACTGCACTCGATATTTCGCAAAAGGCGCTCGACGATGTGAACCGCAATGCCGCGATGAACGGCTTCGAGAACGTGATCCGCACCGAATGCGGCGACGTGTTTGAGCTTTTGCGCCGCTACCGCGCCGAGGGGCGCCGGTTCGACACCGTGATCTTGGACCCGCCCGCGTTTGCCAAGACCGCGAACGATGTGAAAAACGCCTACCGCGGCTATAAGGATATCAATATCCTCGGCATGAAGCTGACCGAACGGGGCGGCTTTCTCGTCACCGCGTCATGCTCGCATTACATGACTGCGCCGCTGTTCGAGAAGATGCTGAAGGAAGCCGCGCACGAAAGCGGTCGCCGCATTCGCGTGTTTGAGTCGCGCACGCAGGCGCCCGATCATCCGGCGTTGCTCGCCGCCGACGAAACGACCTATCTGAAATTCTATATCCTGCAGGTGCTGTGACCCTGCTGCTCCGCACGAAAAAAGACTGCCGCTGTTGCACGGCAGTCTTTTGCCTTTTGGAGGTTATTCACCCGGCATCTTCCACGCATGATGGTCGGTGTGGAGCAGGTGATGCGATTTTTCGCTCAGCGGCTTGCCGAGATAGTTTGCGTACACCGCAGTGATCGACGGGTTCTCATGCGAGAAGCGCAGCGTCATATTCGCGTCCTGATGATACAGCCAGTCGGCACGCTCGGCTTTCATTTCAATGCCGTCGTGGATCGGCTGACCGCCGCCGTTGACACAGCCGCCGGGGCAGGCCATGATCTCAACGAAATCATACTGCACCTCGCCCTTATCGAGCGCCTTTAAGAGCTTATCGGCATTGCCGAGGCCGTTGGCAACCGCCACGCGCAGCGTCTTGCCGGCAAGGTCGAACGTCGCTTCCTTCCAGCCGTCCATGCCGCGCACGGCCTTGAACGCGTCGGGCTCCGGGTTTTTGCCGACAACGAGCGCATACGCGGTGCGCAGAGCGGCCTCCATGACGCCGCCGGTCGCGCCGAAGATGTTGCCCGCGCCGCTGCCGATACCGAGCGGCATATCCAGCGGACGATCCGTAAGATCCTGCGGCACGATGTGCTCCATGCGGATCAGACGATCCACCTCACGCGTCGTCAGCACGGCGTCCACATCGGGATCGCCGCACGCGTCGTTCATCGCTGGGATCGCGCACTCATGCTTTTTCGCAAGACACGGCATGATCGAGACGCAGTAGATGCGTTTCGGGTCTACGCCGAGCAGCTCGGCATAGTAGCTCTTGGCGATGGCGCCGAACATCTGCTGCGGGGACTTTGCGCTCGAAAGCTGATCCACAAACTGCGGATAATGGCCCTTGATAAACCGCACCCAGCCGGGGCAGCAGGACGTGAACATCGGGAACTTGTGCTGCTCCGGATGCGCCAGCTTTTCCAAAAACTCGCTGCCCTCCTCCATGATCGTGAGGTCGGCGGAGAAGTTCGTGTCGAAGATGTAATCGAAGCCCATGATGTGCAGCGCGGCGGCAAGACGCTCGACCGTCGCTTCCTCCGGCTTCATGCCGAACGGCTCGCCCCATGCGGTGCGGATCGACGGTGCGATCTGCACGACGGTGATCTTGTCCGGATCCTGCAGGGCCTCCAGCACGCGGTCGGTATCGTCGCGCTCCTTCAGGGCGCCGACCGGGCAATGCGTGATGCACTGGCCGCACAGCGCGCACTTGGATTCCTCCAAATGATAGACCTTGGAAACGTCCACGGTCGTCATCGCGCCGGTGTTGATCACGTCCCACACGTTGGACGCCTGCACATGGTCGCAGACCTGAATGCAGCGCATGCACTTGATGCACTTGCTGTAATCGCGCACAAGCGGGAAGCCGGTGTTCGGCTTGTTCTTCGGAATCTTCTTTTCAAACGGCAGCTCGGTGATATTGAGATCGTTCGCAATCGACTGGAGCTTGCAGTTGCCGCTGCGGACGCAGGTCGCGCAGTTGGCGTTATGCTCGGAGAGGATCAGCTCCACGTTCGTCTTGCGGGCTTCGCGCGCCTTTTTGCTGTTGGTCTTGATGACCATGCCCTCGGAGACCGTGTTGTTGCAGGCCGTGAACAGGCGATTGAAGCCCTCGACCTCGACAACGCAGACACGGCACGCGCCGATCTCGTTCAGTTCCTTCCAGTAGCACAGCGTCGGGATATTGATGCCGGCCAAACGGGCGGCTTCCAGAATCGTGGTGCGTTCGGGTACCTGTACCTTCACGCCGTCAATCGTTACGTTTACCATTTTGCTTCTCTGCCTCCCTTGAAGATGCCGTAGCCGAAGTGGTCGCAATGCAGGCAGCGGGACGCCTCCTGGCAGGCTTCCTGCTCGGTCATGCAGTATTCCATCAGCTTGAAGTCCTTCACGCGCTCGCTGGCCGGACGCTCGGTCATGTTGATGCGGCCGATCGGCTCATGGTCGTCGAAGCGGATCGGCGGCAGCACAACGCTGCTTTCGATCTCGTGATGGAAGCCGAGGTATTCGTCAATGTTCGCCGCCGCAACCTTGCCGCCCGCGATGGCGCGGATCACGGTCGCCGGACCGGTCACGCAGTCGCCGCCGGAGAAGATGCCGCTCTGATCCTTGATGCTGCCGGAATCGAGCGCCATAATCGTGCCGCGCTTGACCGGAATGCCGTAATCACCGAACTTCTGCGAGTCGATACCCTGTCCGACCGCGACAAGCACCTTGTCACAGCGAAGCAGTTCCTCGGGCCGGTCGGAATTGACCGGCGCGGGGCGGCCCCACTGGATCGGACCGACGATCTGCGGCTTCACGACAAGCCCATTCACGCAGCCGTTTTCATCCTTTTCGATGCGAACCGGCGCGTTCAGCTCCAGCACCTCGCAGCCGTCCGCAATTGCGCCCTCGACCTCCTCCGGCAGCGCGGTCATATCGACCTTGCGGCGCCGATAGGCGATGCGCACGGTCTTGGCACCGAGACGGATCGCGCTTCTGGCCACGTCCATAGCGACGTTGCCGCCGCCGACCACGATGATATCCTGACCGGTATAGTCCGGCATATTGTTGTCGCCGATGGCGCGGAGCATTTCGACGGCGGAGATCACACCCTTGGCGTCCTCGCCCGGAATGCCGATCTTGCGGTCGTTGTGCGCGCCGATGGCGATATAGAGCGCGTCGTATTCTTTACGCAGCTCGTCGATCGAAATATCGGTGCCGATGGAAACCTCCGTCTTGACCGTAAAGCCCGCCTGCATCATGCCGGCGATCTCTTTGTCCAGCTCTTCACGCGGGAGACGGTAGCTCGGAATGCCGTAGCGCAGCATGCCGCCGAGCTTCTTGCGCTGCTCATAGACCGTTACGTCATGGCCCATGATCGAGAGATAGTAGGCGCAGGTCAGACCGCTCGGGCCGCCGCCGATCACGGCGACGCGCTTGCCGGTGCTTTCGGCACGCTTCGGCGCGGGGATCTCGCCCTCGTGCTCGACTGCAAACCGCTTGAGGCCGCGAATGTTGATCGGATCGTCCACCATCGTGCGGCGGCAGCGCACCTCGCACGGATGCTCGCAGATCAGGCCGCAGGTGGCGGGCAGCGGGTTGTCCTTGCGGATCAGCGCGACCGCGTCGGCATAGCGGCCGTCGTAGATCAGGGAAATATAGCCCGGAATATCGACGTGCGCGGGGCATTGCCATACGCACGGCACGGGCTGGTTCTGCAAGCCGGAGCAGCGGCCGTGCAGAATGTGTTCTTCGTAATCGTCGCGGAAGCCTTTGATGCCCTTTAGGACCATCTTGGCCGCCTCCGAACCGATTGCACAGTCGGCCGTGGCGTAGACGCTTTCGGCGGTGCGCTCGATCACGTCGAGCGTTTCAAGCGTCGCGTTTCCTTCCAGAACGTCGTTCAACAGGGACTCGAGCTGACCGAGACCTACACGGCACGGCACACACTTTCCGCAGGACTGCGAATGGCAGATGTGCAGGAACGACCGCGCGAGATCGACCGGGCAAAGCCCCGGCTGACTCGCCTGAATCCGGCGTTCCACGTCCTTGTAGAGCTCCTCAACCGTTTCCTGCGCCCGGTTCCGGGTCACAATACTGAGTCTGCTCATCGGTGTTTCTTCTCCTTTATCCTTTTGTTTGATGGGAAATTTCTGCATGCACAAACCGCCGGGCAGAGCCTTTTTGTTCTCCGTCCGACGGAATCTGACACGATGCTGTATTATACCATTAAAAGTCGAGGTTAGACAATGCTAACACAACACATTATAACACTTTTTTAACGAAATATATTATTTTTATATGAACGTGTTCATAATCGGGCGCGAGGTGCAAAACAGAAAAAGTGCGCGGAATGGCTCCGCGCACCTTTGTTGTCTGTTCTTATACGACGACTTCGTATTCGCCCTTGCTGCCGTCCGCGGCATAGTGCCACAGGTCGTAGGGGCAGAGAATGCCCTTGTCGGTCACGACGCCCGAAACGAGCGACGGCGGCGTGATATCGAACGCCGGGTAATAGCCCTTCACGCCGTCCCGCGCGGTTTTGACGCCCATCGCCTGTAAAACAAAATCCGGGTCACGGAACTCCAATCGGATCGTGTCCACGGTCGGGTGAACGAGATCCGGCGCGCCGGTCACAAAGTAGGGGATGCCCATGTATTTGGCCGCTATCGCAATCTGGAACGTGCCGACCTTGTTCACCACATGGCCGTCCATGCAGATCGCGTCCGCTGCCGACGTGAACACATCGACCTTTTCGCGCTGCATCACAAAGGCGGGCATGTTGTCGGTAATCACGGTCACGTCAAAGCCCATCTCATAGCAGACCGTGGCGGTCAGCCGCGCGCCCTGAAAATACGGGCGCGTTTCGGGACAGAAGAGGCGAAACGTCTTGCCCTTTGCCTTGGCTTCCTTCAGCATCATGCCGACGATGGTTTCCGCAAAGCATTGCGTCATCACCGTGCCGCCGTTTGGAATCTGCTCGACAAGGTAGGTTGCCATTTTGCCGATCTTGCTGTATCGGCTGTCATTGGCGAGGATCGCGCGCGCCTTGATCGCTTCGGCGGCGTTTGCACCGGCTGCCCACGCTTCTTCCGCCGCTTCGGTCATTGTCTTGCAGATCTGCGCCATGCGCTTTGCCGTTGTAGGCCGGGCGTTTGTGATGCAGGCCGCCGCTTCGGACAGATAGGCGCGCTGCTCGGCAACGGACTGATCCCGACATTCGTGCGCCGCAAGCGCCATGCCCATCGCCGCCGCGGTGTAGGGACCTGCGCTCTGCGTAACCATATCGGTGATGGCCTTGGCGACCTCGCCGTAGTGCGTGCAGGTTACAAACCGTACCTCGCGCGGGTAGCAGCGCCGATCCAAAATCCGAACCTTGCCGTCCTCAAACCATGCGATATTTTCATATTGCAGCATGAACGCGAGGTCTTTGTCCTGTCTCTCCATCGTCAATACAGCCTTTCCAACGCTTTTTTCACATCGAACAGAATCTTTTCTTTGTCGAGCGTTTTGTATTCGCCGTTCTCATACAGCACGCGCCCATCCGCCATCGTCATGCACACGTCGCTGCCCTGCGCGGTATACAGCAGCGTCGCAAGCGGATCGAACGAGGGGATAAGGTGCGGCGCATCCATATTGACCGCGACGATATCGGCCTTTTTGCCGACTGCGAGCGAGCCGGTATCGGTTCGGCCCTGCAAAGCCGCGCC
>JAEEGL012421164.1_pt1 | contig 10641 bp, 11 predicted proteins | sample 9134231 | NCBI WGS metagenome assembly JAEEGL01 (sample SAMN16246548, study PRJNA631951) | gut metagenome | biome: gut microbiome; feature: rumen; material: fiber-attached | host: Bos | place: Iran: Karaj | collected 2018-10 | reverse complement strand
TTTTAGGAAATTTTGTACTACCTTTGTCCCTAATATTTATACATGCAACTATCAATCTTTCAATCATAAACACGAAACTATGAAGATGAAAGTACTTTTCACACTCATTACCCTCTGGCTCTGCTTGGGGGGAGTAAAGGTGTATGCACAGACTTATATTGGAACAGAGGCCGAACTACGTGCGTTTGCCACAGCTGTGAATAACGGAACATTTGGTACAGGTACAGCTTATTTGATAGCAGACATAAACCTGACAGGATCATGGACGCCAATAGGCAATGCTACCAATCAATTCAAAGGACAATTTGAAGGATGGGGACATACCATTAGCAATCTCAATGTCACTGGTAGTAATGATTATGCTGGTTTGTTTGGCTATATTGATGGTGGCAGTGTGCGTGATGTTGGAATTGCTTCTGGAGGCGTTTCGGGAAAATCATGTGTGGGTGGAATCTGTGGATATTTAAAGGCTGGCGAAATAAGTAGTTGCTACAATAAGACAACGGTAAGCGGCGAAGATTATGTGGGTGGCCTCTGTGGCAAATCGAAGGGTACGATAAAAAACTGTTGGCATACGGGAAATGTTACTGCGACTGCAGAAACTTCCGTTTGTGCTGGTGGATTGGTGGGCTGTTGTGAATCTGGTGCAGATTTGCTTCGTTGTTATGTGATTGTTACGAGCATTTCTGTACCTGATGCTACAGGTGAAAACTCGTTGTTTGGCCAAGTTGTAGGTGAATGGAAAGGACCAATTAATGTGGACAAACTAAATTCTTGTGTTTTTAATAAAACTGATGTAATTGTTGTGGGTTTTGAGGCTACTGATGTTGTTTTTGGTTCATATAATGGCAGTGCTTCTGTTAAGCCAGAAGCTGTATCTGTAAAAGGTGCTACCGAACAAGAGATGCTAAGTAAGACTTTTTGGTCAACAAGACTCAATGTGGGGATAGAAAGTGTTATGGAGGAAACGCTTTTTAATCAGATTTGGGTTCTCCCTTTGCAGTATGGTTCAAATGATCTCCTAGAAGTTTATCCTCAACTCAATTCTTTTGAGAATCAGTATGGTGACAAGAAGTATGGTAGCAAGAATAAGACTATTACTTTCAATTTCACAGAAAGTAAGCAATGGCTCACGATAGTTCCTAATGGCAACTATAATGTGCCTAACGATGTTGAAGCTTACAAAGTGACGAGAATAGAAGGTTCAACTACTGATGGTGGTACAGTATATCTCAGTTCTGTTGGTAAACTCTATGAAGGGTGCCCTACTATAGTTTATAGTGCGGCTGGAACACCCAAAGAAACTGTTGGCACCATTTCCGGCCTGAATAGCGAAGGCTATTCCGCTTGGCAGGGAAATAATTTATTGCAAGGTTCGCCTACTAGTCCAGACCATATTGCAAGTGCCGACGATTATACCGCTTACCAAAGTGGTAAAGATGTGCCAGATGATACCTATTATGTTTTGTCTAATGGTGCGTTTGTTATAGCAGGTCCTGGTACTATAGCACGTGGTAAGGCCTATCTAAAAATCCGCACAGAATATACTTATGGTGGTAGTAGCAGTGGTGGTAAGTTCCGTTTGGTCTTCCAAAATGAGGAAGAAAAACCTACGAACATTTTGTCAGTTGACAATAGTCAGTTGTCAGATGATAACTGGTACACCTTGGACGGCAGAAAGCTGGAAGGAGAACACACTGAGAAGGGGGTGTATATCGTAAATGGAAAGAAAGTGATGGTTCAATAAAGCTTGCACAAAAATATACGACTATGAATAAGAAAGCATATAATAAGCCAGAAATGAGAGAAAGAAAGCGAGTCATTGTAACCACGATGATTTGTCAATCTAGAGGCCTCGAAATGCAAAAGAGGAACCATAAAAAAGATGGGACTAAAATTGATGGCGGTCAACAAACATTATTTAATCCTTGGGATGCTGATTAACTTCTTTTCCCACCGATAATTGTATTGCGCAACCCACCTTGGGCATAACCAAGGTTATGTGGAAAAACAAAAAAATAACAAAATAACAAATAACAAAATAACCTTTTTGGTGGCTCGGAATGGAGATCGTTAAACAAGCAGGAGTGTAAAGTGGAGATGGCAAAATGGGGACTATCTTGTTTTTTGTGTTATTTTTTGAAATAAATCGCATTTTTTGGACTTCATCGTCTGGCGGAGAGGACTCCTGAAACATAAGGATTTCTCTTGTCCTCAGTGCTTGGATCAGGGTCGTTTTTTGGGGTGTAACCCCTCAAATTCACTATCAGAGGGTGTGTTTTGGCTGTCTAAAGGCACAAAAAAGAGGGGGTGAAGAGGGGTTTGAGCACCTTCCTTGCTGTTTCTGTCAAGTTGAAGTGGTTTTATAACTTGTTGATATACTATAAAATAAGCCTCATGGTTTCTGAGAATGTTATTTTGTTATTTTGTTATTTTTTCAATTTTCAATTGGGGGAAGTAGGGGGTTCTGTCCTATTAGGTATATATTATATATATAATATATAATATATACCTAATATATAATATATATATAATAAGGTACACGCACGGCTCAAAAACAAAAAAATAACAAAATAACAAAATAACAAAATAACACTTTGGGTCGTGAGGTTCGCCTGACTATAGTCAATCAGTGGGACTTTGTCTGCTGACTGAGCGGGGTGATGTCTGCTGACATTGCGAGCCTTTGTGGGCATCGGAAGCTCATCCGTTTCCAAAAAACAAGAAAAATTGGAAACGGTTTCCAAAAAAGAGGATTGTTTGGAAACAAATTTGCGGGTACACGATATAGTCCGTAACTTTGCAGCGTGAAAAAAAGGATATTTGAGGGGAAATTGATGAATAATTGATGAATAATTCCCTGATAATTCATATCTTTGCAACGATAAATGACGAAGACCTATAGAATGAAGACAAAACTGATCTTTGGATTGCTGTTCCTGTTGACGGTGCTGGGTGTGCAGGCACAGGAGAATGCCAACACCCGTCAGGCACGCAAGATGTTTGATGAGGTATATGAGAAAGTGTTTGGTGCACAGGGTGCTTCCCTGCACTATAAGGTGAATGTGGCTAACATCTACAAGACGGAGGGCACCATCTGGTACAAGGGCAAGAAGAGCAAGTACGCATCGAGTTCCAGCAAGTCGTGGAACGATGGTGTGACGGCATATGTGGTGAAGGAGGACAAGAAGCGTGTGGAGATCTATCGTGGCGATGACCCGAAGCAGAGCCGCTTTGGTGATGACTTCAAGTTCGAGCCAGAGAACTACACCTACCACATCGCATCCGACCCGCGTGGCTACCTGATCACGCTCCGTGTGAAGAAGGGCAAGAAGGGTATGAAGGAGATTCGTGCCTTGCTCGACAAGAAGACACGCGACCCGCTCCAGCTGCGCATCAAGGTGGCTTTCATCTGGGCGAATGTGGATATCTCCGACTTCAAGGCAGGGGGCATTACCGACGCCACCTTTACCTTCCCTCGCAGCCAGTACAAGGATTACGAATTTATAGATAAACGGAAAGATTGAGAAACCAGACGATGAAGAAGAATGGGTTTTGGCACAGGGCATTTGACCTCTATTATGATGGGTTCCGCAGCATGACGCTGGGGAAGGTGCTCTGGACGGTCATTCTCATCAAGCTCTTCATTATCTTTGTGGTGCTGAAGGTGTTCTTCTTCCCGAACTTCCTGAAAGAGAATGCAGAAGAGGGTGCTGAAAGCGAGTATGTGGCAACTGAACTGATACAACGGAGTACTAACTTAAATACCTATTAACACTATGGAATTCCTGTACAATCTTGATGACAGCATGATTGAGTGGTCGAGAGCCCAGTTTGCCTTGACTGCCATCTATCACTGGCTGTTTGTGCCGCTGACCTTGGGTTTGGCGGTCATCATGGGCATTGCGGAGACGTGCTACTACCGCACGAAGAAGCCCTTCTGGAAGGATGTCGCCAAGTTCTGGCAGAAGCTCTTTGGCGTGAACTTCGCCATGGGTGTGGCGACAGGCATCATTCTGGAGTTTGAGTTTGGCACGAACTGGTCTAACTATTCGTGGTTCGTTGGCGACATCTTTGGAGCGCCATTGGCTGTGGAGGGCATTGTCGCTTTCTTCATGGAGAGCACGTTTGTGGCAGTCATGTTCTTCGGCTGGAAGAAGGTGTCGGCAGGTTTCCACCTGGCTGCAACGTGGTTGACTGGCTTAGGAGCTACGATTTCCGCCTGGTGGATTCTGGTGGCGAATGCGTGGATGCAGTGTCCTGTGGGTTGTGCGTTCAACCCAGACACGATGCGCAACGAGATGGTCTCTTTTGCTGAGGTGGCGCTGTCGCCTTTCGCTATTGACAAGTTCTGCCACACGGTCATCTCGGCCTGGATTATCGGAGCTGTGTTTGTTGTGGCGGTATGTTGCTGGTACCTGCTGAAAGGTCGTGAACAGAAGTTGGCGGTGGAGAGCCTGAAGATTGCAGCCATCGTGGGTCTGGTGGCATCGGTAGGTGCTGCCCTCACAGGACATCAGTCGGCAGCACGTGTGGCTGAGGTGCAACCCATGAAGTTGGCGGCGATGGAAGCCCTCTACAATGGTGGCACAGACCAGAGCCTGACGGGTATCGCCCTCATCAATCCCTTTGCACAACCTGATTATGAGAACGAAGCGGAGGCTCCGCTGAAGATTGCTGTGCCTTACGCCTTGTCCATCCTGGCCACGAATGATCCTCATGGTTATGTGGCAGGCATCAACGACATCCTGAACGGCTACACCAAGCCAGACGGTACAGTGGAATTGTCTGTCGATGAGAAGATTGAACGAGGTAAGAAGGCGATAGCGGCTTTGGCGGCCTATCGTCAGGCGAAATTCGCTTCGAGTGATGATGGTTCGACGGCTGCTGCCCAATTGCAGGTGTTGCAGGAGAACATGCCGTACTTCGGTTATGGCTACATCCGTGACAAGAGCGAGGTAGTGCCTTTCGTGCCGATCAACTTCTATGCTTTTCGTGTGATGGTGGGAGTGGGCTGTCTGCTCATCCTCTTCTTCATGGTGGTGCTTTTCTTCCTTTACAAAAAGGACATCACAGCGGCTCCGAAGTGGCTACATTGGACGGCCATCGTGATGGTGCCATTGGCTTATGTCGCATCAGAATGCGGTTGGTTGGTGGCCGAGTTCGGTCGCCAGCCTTGGACCATTCAGGACATGCTGCCCACATGGGCATCCGTGAGCAACCTGCAGTCGGCAAGCGTCATCGTCACGTTCTTCATTTTTCTTGTGCTCTTCACGACGATGCTGGCGGTGGAAATCAACATTTTACTGAAACAGATAAAGAAAGGACCAGAGTCATGACATACGAATTTTTGCAGCAATATTGGTGGTTCCTCGTTTCGTTGTTAGGAGCCTTGTTGGTATTCCTCTTGTTTGTGCAGGGTGCCAATTCCTTGGTTGGTTCTTTGGGTGGTGATGCCGAAGGCCGCCGACTGGTCATCAACTCGACAGGTCGCAAGTGGGAATTCACGTTCACCACGCTCGTGACGTTTGGTGGCGCCTTCTTTGCCTCCTTCCCCTTGTTCTACTCCACCAGCTTTGGTGGTGCGTACTGGCTGTGGATGATTATCCTGTTCTCGTTTGTGTTGCAGGCTGTCAGTTATGAGTTCCAGAACAAACTCGGCAATCTGTTGGGTGCCAGGACATTCCAGTTCTTCTTGGTGCTGAACGGCATCGTAGGTCCTGTGCTCTTGGGTGGTGCTGTGGCAACCTTCTTCGAAGGCAGCAACTTCATCGTGGCCAAGGAAAACCTCGTGGATGCTAACTCTCAACTGTCAACTGTCGGTTCTCCCATCATCAGTCAGTGGGCAAATGCTTCCCATGGCTTGGACGCTCTGCTCAATCCTTGGGTGCTGGTGTTTGGCTTTGCTGTGTTCTTCTTGGCACGTATCTTGGGCATCCTGTATATTATGAACAATGTGAACGATGCTGATATCCGTGCTCGTGCTTCTGTGCGACTGATGGGCAGCACCATCGCCTTCCTGGTGCTCTTCGTGAGCTATCTGGTGCACCTGCTGCTGAAGGACGGCTATGCCTACGATCCCGTCACAGGCATCATCTCGATGGCACCCTACAAGTACCTCAATAACTTCTTGGAGATGTGGTACTTGCTCGTGCTCCTGCTTGTGGGTGTGGTGCTGGTGCTGTATGGAATTGTCAAGGAAATCATCAGTGGACAGAAGAAGGCTCCTGACGCTAACCTCTTGCCTCTCACTTCCTCCAACATCTGGCCAGTCGGCATTGGTGTGGTCTTGACCGTTCTGTCTCTCCTCCTTTGTGCAGGTTGGAACAATACGGCCTACTATCCATCGACCGCAGACCTCCAGTCTTCCCTGACCATTGCCAACTCCTGCTCCAGCGAATTCACGCTGACAACGATGTTCTATGTCAGCCTCCTGATACCTTTCGTCCTTGCTTATATCGTTGTCGCTTGGCGCAAGATAGACGGCAAGAAATTGGATAAGGAAGAAATCAGGACAGACGAAGCGTATTGAGAAAAAGAAAGCCCGCAAATGATTGTCATTCGCGGGCTTTCCTTTAATTCATTTTCTGAATGATTTGCATGCCTCTTCGGATGGCTTCTTCATTCATGGGGATGAGCTTGTGGTGGCGTTCAGGCAGTGCCTTGTGCAGTCCCTTCACCACGTCTTCCACTGTTGCGATGGGGCGCACCTTGAGGAATCCGCCAAGGACGAGCATGTTGAACACCTTCGAGTTGCCTGTACGTGCAGCCTCTTCCATGGCGTCAATGCGATAGACATTGATGTCGTCGCGCTTGGGTGGCTGAATGATGGAGTGTCCATCGTAGATGATGGTGCCGCCTGGCTTCACCTGTGGCTCGAACTTCTCCAAAGAGGGTTGGTTGAGCACAATGGCTGTGTCGTAGGCGCTGACGATAGGGGAGCTGACCACCTCGTCACTCACAATGACAGTCACATTGGCTGTACCGCCACGCTGTTCAGGGCCGTAGGCAGGCATCCAACTCACGTGCTTGTCTTCCATAATGCCGGCATAGGCAAGAATCTTACCCATTGAGAGGACACCCTGTCCTCCAAAGCCTGATATGATGATTTCTTCAGTCATAGTCTTATTCCTTTACTACAGTGTTCTTTAAGTCTCCCAGTGGATAGTATGGGAACATGTTGTCCACCATCCATTGGTTGGCTTGTTCTGGTGTCATCTTCCATCCTGATGCACAAGTAGATACAATCTCGACGAGGGAAGTGCCCTTCTTGTTCAGAGAGTTCTCGAATGCCTGACGAATGGCCTTCTTTGCCTTGCGGATGTTCGCCACATTGTTGACTGCCTGACGTGTCACGTAGCAGGTGCCTTCGAGGTTGACAGCGAGGTCAGTGATGTGGAGTGGGTATCCGTGCAGGTCTGCCTGACGACCATAAGGGCAGGTCGCAGTCTTCATGCCCATCAGGGTAGTAGGTGCCATCTGACCGCCAGTCATGCCGTAAATGGCGTTGTTGATGAAGATCATGGCGATGTTCTCACCACGATTGAGGGCGTGAATGGTCTCGCCTGTACCAATACAAGCCATATCGCCATCGCCCTGGTAGGTGAAGACGAGCTTGTTGGGCCACAGACGCTTGATGGCAGAAGCACAAGCAGGAGCACGTCCGTGACTGGCTTCAATCCAATCGACATCCACATAACGGTAGGCAAACACGGCACAACCTACGGGGCAGATGGCGATGGTGTCTTCCTCCATGCCCATCTCCTCGATGATTTCAGCCACCAACTTATGCACCACACCATGACTACAGCCAGGGCAGTAGTGCATTGGCGTCTCGTTCATCAGCGTTGGCTTGCCATAAATCCTATTCTCAGGTACTATTAATTGTTCTTTTGTCAACATATTGCTTTCTTTTTTCAATTGAAAATTGAAGATTGAAAATGAGAAACGCCAGCGGGCTGGTTATTTCATCCAGTAGCCCTTTGGCCAGTTGTTACTCATTCTTTCGCGTGCCATACTCTTGAAGTCCTCCACCACTTCCATTGGAGAGGAAACCATACCACCTGAACGTCCAGAGTGGAACACGGTTGCTTGACCTTCAGTGGCAAGACGTACATCGTTAATCATCTGACCTTCACACTGTTCCACGCAGAGGATGCTCTTGATGCGCTCTGAGAGTTGGCTGATGATCTTGTTGGGGAAAGGCCACAACGTCTTAGGACGCAACATGCCAATCTTGATGCCTGTCTCTTGCAGCAGGTCGATAGCCTTCATGCTGATGCGTGAGGAGATACCGTATGCCACGATGAGGTATTCTGTATCGTCATCCACGCGATAAAGCTCGTAATCCACCTCTTCGGCCTCCACCTGACGGTACTTGGCAGCCATCTTCTGGTTGCGATCTTCCATCACCTGTGGGTCGAACTCCAAAGTGGACATGAAGTTGTACTTTCTGTTCTTCAAGCCAATACCGTTGGTGGCCCAAGGACATTGCTTGCCAATCTCTTCTTCTGTGCGACGTGGACGATAGGGTGGGAGTTCCACTGTCTCCATCATCTGACCAAGCATACCGTCTGACAGCACAATCACAGGCATACGCCACTTGAACGTCAGTTCAGCAGCCTTACCCATGCAGTCGCTCATCTCCTGTACGCTGTTGGGAGCCAGCACGATGGTGTGGTAGTCACCATTACCACCGCCATACACAGCCTGATAGTAGTCGGCCTGACCAGGTTGGATGGTTCCCAAACCAGGACCACCACGACCCACGCTGACAATCACGCCAGGCAGCTCATTACCTGCCATATAGCTGATACCTTCCTGCATCAGCGCGATACCAGGCGATGAGCTGGATGTGAACACCAGCTTGCCCGTACAGCCTGCGCCATACAGCATATTGATAGAAGCCAGCTCGCTCTCAGCCTGAAGCACCACCATACCTGTGGTTTCCCAAGGCTTATCAACAGCGAGTGTCTCCAACACTTCACTCTGTGGGGTGATAGGGTAGCCAAAGAAACCGTCGTAACCATAGCGGATGGCGGCCTTGGCAATCACCTCATTACCTTTCAACAATACTAAATCTTTCTGTCCGTTATCCATCGTTTTCCTCCTTTTTACGATAAACTGTGATACAGCCGTCAGGGCATACAATCGCACAACTGGTACAACCATTGCACTTTTCCCAATCGGTCTGTTCTGCATAGTTGTAACCCTTGTGGTTGACGGTGCTGCTCAGTGTGACAAGATGTAACGGACAAGCTATCGTGCAGAGGTTGCATCCCTTGCAACGCTCGATGTCCACAACGATAGCGCCTCTCATTTTTGCCATATTATTATTTACTTTTACTTTACTTTAATTCTTAACTCTAACCACTAATCTCTCACCCCTCACCTCTAATCTCTCACCTCTTATGGATTAAATCTGTCCTTGCAGTAGAACTCCACAATGTTCATCGTCATCTTCCTCAACTCCACCGCTTCTGATGCAGGATTCAGCTTGGTGGCCTCAGCATAAGCATCCAGACAGGTCTTCCAGTCCTGCCTTGCATACGCTTCCTTGCCTTTCGCAATCCACTCTTGTTCCGTCATCTCTAACCTCTAACCCCTAACCTCTAATCTCTAACCTCTAATTTCACACCTCTAACTTCTCAACTCTGAGTTTTCTTCGCGTCGTTCTGCCTAATCTCAATTCTCCTGATCTTTCCAGAGTGTGTCTTGGGCAGTTCATCCACGAACTCAATGATACGTGGGTACTTATAGGGAGCAGTTGTCTTCTTCACATGATCCTGCAGCTCTTTCACCAAGTCTTCATTCGCCTTGTCTTTCCATTCCTTGCCCAACACAATCGTCGCCTTCACCACCATACCTCGGATGTCGTCTGGCACACCTGTGATGGCGCATTCCACAACGGATGGGTGGGTCATCAGCGCACTTTCCACCTCGAAAGGACCGATACGATAACCTGACGACTTGATGACATCGTCAGCACGTCCCACAAACCAGAAATAGCCGTCCTCGTCCTTGTAGGCCAAGTCGCCAGTGAAGTAGAAGCCGTCGTGCCAGCCCTTCTTCGTCTCGCCAGAATTGTGGTAATACTCGCAGCACAATCCGATGGGCTTCGCTCTGTCTGTACGGATGGCAATCTGTCCCTCTTCGCCTACTTTTGCTTCCTTCCCCTCGTGTGTCAACAGGTGAATGTCGTATTGTGGCATTGGCTTACCCATCGAACCTGGCTTGGTCTTCATCCAAGGAGTCGTGGCAATCAGACAGGTTGTCTCACTCTGTCCAAAGCCTTCTTTAATCTCCAATCCTGTGATTTCTAGGAATTTATCATAAACGGCTGAGTTCAATGCCTCGCCTGCAGTTGTCACGTGTTCCAACGAACTGAGATCGAAACGGCTCAGGTCTTCACGAATCATGAAGCGGTAAATCGTTGGAGGCGCACAGAAACTGGTAATCTTGTACTGTCCCACCTTCTCCAAGATGTCGGCTGCGTGGAACTTCTCGTGGTCATACACAAACAGCGTTGCACCAGCAATCCATTGCCCATACATCTTTCCCCACGTTGCCTTTGCCCAACCTGTGTCAGCTACCGTCAAGTGCAGGCTGCCCATGTGCAGGTTGTGCCAGAAAGCGCCTGTG
>JAEEGL012191020.1_pt1 | contig 10641 bp, 10 predicted proteins | sample 9134231 | NCBI WGS metagenome assembly JAEEGL01 (sample SAMN16246548, study PRJNA631951) | gut metagenome | biome: gut microbiome; feature: rumen; material: fiber-attached | host: Bos | place: Iran: Karaj | collected 2018-10 | reverse complement strand
TAGTATATAAATCATTATCAGTAAACCAACCTATGAATTCATATCCTTCGCGTTCATTTGGTGTTGGAAGACTACCAATTGCTTGACCCGAATATCTAGTAACAACAAGATTAGGAGTAGTATTATCTTCAAAATGATATGTTACTCTATATTGTGTTTTTACTTGATATCCCTCTAAATATTCAACAGGGATTTCTATTACAGGACGAACAGCATTTTCACTATTTGCTCCATTCTCAGGAGTCTCAACTTTCATTTGTCCAGTATGCATTCTATAATAACTATTATTATATGGTTGAACCCATATTCCAGATCTTCCTAAAGTTGATGATTGGAATCTTGAATTTTCCATTAAAAATTGACATGATGATAAATATCCATCAGCAGAACCAATAGGTGAAGCACCACAGGCTGCTTCTAAATCTTCTATAGATGGGAATCTCGATACTTTACCATCAAATGATTGTAATGCATCTTGCGCCCATAATGATGATGTAGGAAGTACATCAGGTGCAGGTGTTCCGACAGTATCAACATATTTATATACTGATCCATCCACATCACTTAATAAATTATCACCATTTGCATCAATATTTGAATAATATATAAGTACAGCGTTATTAGAATTATTATTTTCTCTTATAAAATAAAATCTTTCATATGTACCATTACCTTGAACATCACAATCATATGCATCCCCTGGAAGTGGACTATTTGCTCCTGGATAAGTACCATATGTAATAGTACCATTTAAACTATATCCAGCACTAAGACAAGCGCCACCAGTTGAACAAGTTTCTGTATGAAGAGGATTTGCTGATGTGGCTTTCTTACAAACTATTGGTGCCCAATGAGCATGATATGTTACATCATCAGTAACTGGAGTATCTGCAGTTATAAGATTACCATTTGGATAATTATCATACCAGCCTATAAAGTTATATCCTTCTTGAGTAGTATCTGTAGGAAGTGCTCCTGCAGTTTCATTTAATCCTCTCGTTTGAGATGCTACTGCACTACCACCATGAGTATTAAAGGTAATAGTGTGAGTGGTATTTGGATCTAATATAGTTAAGTATACTTTAGTATTTAATGTATCTCTAAAGATTCCATAGGTATTACCACCACTTGTTAAAAAGAAAAGTGAAATTAAAAACATAATTAAGAATACAAACATTAAAATTTTGTCTTTTGTTTTCATAATCACACCTCTCTTTCTTTCAATTTATTTTGTTTTTATATATTTTGTCTTGCTATAACATCAACACTTATTTGTTGATCAGTAACTGTTTGAGTACCAATATCTGCCTTAAATGTTAATGTATGAGTCTTTGTAACAGCAGAACCAGTATAATTTATTGACCCAGCACTTGGGAAAATAATTTCATGACTTGCCGATTGTTCAGTAAAGTTAGCGGCATTATCGAGTTTAACACTAACTCCTTCTGGGATATTACTTATTACAATTGAGTAAATAACATCAACACTTGAGTTACTTACAATCTTTAAATCATAGGTAGCAGTTCCACCATTAGCTACAACGGATAGGTAATTATTAACACCAGTTTGATTTAATGTAACATTCCAATCAGCTGAGGAAATAATTCCACTGATATGACCGTTACCGGTATAAATTGCATAGGAATAAGAACTTACTAAAAGTACAGTTAAAACTATAAATATAATTACGTATATAATAGTTCTTTGCTTTTTCATAATTCCTCATCCTTTCATTTTTTATTTGTCTTTTTTGTTTGACTAGTAGTTTTCTTCTTGCTTGAAGTAGTCTTACTAGTAGTTTTCTTTTCTTTGGTTTCTTCTTTTTTTGCACTAGTATTAGTTTTCTTGGTAGTAGTTTTAGTATTTTGTTTTTCTTTTACATTTGTTTTCTTAGTTGATGTGGTCTTAGTAGTTTTCTTTTCGGTTACTTTATTATTAGTTGTTTCTTTCTTAACAGTTGTTTTCTTAGCTGGAGCCTTCTTAGCCGGTTTCTTTTCTTCTATATCAGAAACAGCTTTAGTTTCTTCAATTTTCTGTTCAATAGGTTGTTTAATCTCTTCTTCTTTTTTGATTTCATCAGGTGTATTTTCTTCTTTCTTTGGTTCTTCATCTCCAAGAAGATAACAGCTTAATAAATAAAGTGAAATGAATATGCTTGCTAACATGTATTTGTATCTAATAATGGCATTTAAAAAACCACCAATTATTATTACTTTACCTACAATCTGCTCATATTTTATAGGTCCATCTTCTTCGTTGTTTGCATCTCCTTTGGTAATGATTAAACCATTTGCCTTTTTTATAATTCTATGTGTTACAAGATAGTTATCCCTTTTAAAGGTAATTACATCGCCAATTTCATAATTGTTTTTTCTTAGTATTAGAACATAATCACCAACATGGATGTTATCTTCCATAGAACCTGTTTTGACATTATATACTTCAACTATTTTATAAGCTCTTAAGATAAAGTAACTTGCCAAAACCAATATAATTAATATAAATATTACATCAAATATTCTCTTTATTATCTTATTCATCGATACTTTCTGCCTCAACATTGATAGTAAGTCCATAATAAGCATCAGGTGTTTTTCCTATTGCTGTATCATTACTACTACTTATCCATTTCCACTCTAAGTAATATGTATCGTTTTCTTTAACATTTAATAACATATCAGAAATATTTAATTCACTCGCAGACACATATTCATCGATTATGTATGTATCATTTTTCTTTAATTTAAACTTCATATTTACGTTATATGGGTTTTCTTCAACAAAATCGATTTTATATTTAAGATTATATTCAGTAGCATTCTTAACAATAAATTGGTAAGTGTTGCTGCTTTCCGGTGCTATTACATCTTTGAATTTATACATAGAGTTAGTGAATATTTTTGCTTGTGTTTCACCTTTCCATGTAATTTGTTTATCCTTTACGATTAAGCCTGTTTCTGGTTCTTCAACATCGCCACTAACAGGTTTGGTATTATCATTATTTTGTTTTTCTGGATCTTTTTTGCATACATCATCCTTGTTGCATGTAATTTCAATTATATCCACATTGCCGGTAGGCTCTTGCTTTAATCTTCTATTTTTTATAAGTGCACAATTGTGTATTAACAAAATAATAATTATTATAATCAGGATAATTTTTACTATCCAATCGATGATTTTATTTTTTTCCTTCTTGTCATTGTTCATAAAACTTTCTCCGTTATACTTTCCTTTAAAGCCTATAATTACTTATAAGCTTTAAACGAAAGAATAATTATTCATTATTCTTAAATCGTTTTTATTAGGCAATATCTTGTCTAACTGTAATATCTATTGGAATTACAATGTTAGAAGCCTTAATTGATAGGTCATTTGTATCTTTTGTTGTATTGTCAGTAGAAGCTCCTTGCCAAGTAATGTTGACAACAACAGTTTTTGTCATGCCACTGGTTGCATAGGCAATATGACCATCACTAGCAGTAGTGCCATCATAATAAGCAGGACTTCCTACTGTAATTCCAGTTGGAACAGATGCGCTTGCTCCAAGACCGGCTTCAACAACTACGTCAACTTCAGAACCAGTAGCATCAACTGTAAATTTAAGTTGGCAACTATCGCCAGGGGCAACAGTATTGTTCTTACCATAACGAGTTGAACCGCAATCTAGGTCACTACCAGTAAAAGTTATAGTTTCGGTTGAAATAGGATGAGTGGCAGATACGCCCTTGTCTAATTTAACAACCCAGTTAGCAGTTTTAATTGTACCTTCTGCGTGAGCAGTTTCTCTATATATAGCGTAAGTAGTAAAACTTACAGAAATTAATAGTAATAATACTGCAATAATCAATAACTTTTTGTCTCCTTTCATTTCACACCTCCTTACTATTTTATATATAAATAATTGTATCATTTTTTGGCCCAAATTTAAAGACTTTTTTCGACATTTTTTGCATTTTTTGTTGCACGAAAAAATGATTTTTGTTGATAACTTTTTTAGAAAAATTTGTTAACATTTTTTGACTATAAAAATATGAAATTTTAGCTGTTAATATTTGTAAATAAATTGGTTAATATTAACAACAAATGACAAATATTTTGTTGCACGATATTATTTACTAGTTAAAAATATTTATTTGTGCTACAATGGAGTAGAATAAGGAGTGATAGTAATGCCGAATGTTTTCGATGATTCTAAAATTCAATTAATTCAGCAAAAATGGCAATTATTTGGTTCCAAATTATTTAGTGAACTAAGTGAACTTACTGCTAAACAAAAAGAATTAAATGTTGAAATAAAGAGAATAGAATCTATTGAAAAAGTAATTAAACAGTCAGTTGGAAATGCTGATATGATTTTGAAGTACAAGAAAGTTTTTTTAGAAGTTGATCCTGATTTATCTATGATAATTGCAGCATTGGAACAGTTTAAATCTATTAACATTAACAATAGCGCTGTTCCCGCACTATTAAAAAAGATAACTGATTCCGAAAAAATAAAAGCATTAACTTCTAGAATGGATGAATTAATTCTACAAAGTACTGCTATAACTGGTCAAATAGAACAATTATCTGATATGCGACTTGGAATTTCGTTTGATGATGAGTTAATTAAGGCTCTTGCTACCAAATACGGATTTAGTAACTATGATACTAGATTAATTAGATTTTATCCTGTTATAAAAAGTGGAAAAAAGGTTGAAAAAAGGGTTAATGTTGAATTAAGAACTAATGTCCAACCTACTGAAGAACCTTTAGAAGTAGTTGAAGAACCACAAGTAAGTAATGCCTCTGAACTAGAAGAATTAAAAGCATTAAAGGAAAGATATCAAGCATTAAAGGAAAAATATAAAGAATTATTTGGTAAGTATTATGTGGAATATGCAGCATTACCTGCAATTAGTAGAGATCATTATGATTATTATGCTAGTCTACCTTCGCTTGATGAACATAAAGTTAAGCCAGATACTGTAACTTTTGCTAGCCCAGAGTATAAAGCAAAAGTAGTTACTAAGCAAATAATGCTTGCTAAAGAAGAAGTTGATAGTTTATTTAAGGAACTACAAGATCCAGATTTTATGGATGTTTCATTTGTTGAACTATTAAGAGAACAATTAATAAATATGAAACTTGCAATTGATAAATATGAAGAAAAACTTCAATTATTAGCTCAATGTGATGAAAAAATTAGAATTAATAAAGAAACACCAGTAGAAAACCCAATTGATGTTTATTTCTTGTTAGATAATATTGGCAATCCTTTTGAATTTAGTGATGAAGAAATAAGTATTTTATCTAAGATATCTGCGAGTGGATTAGTTGCAAAAAAACCAGTAAGAGATCCAGATAATATTCCTGATACAATTGGAAGAAAAGTATACTTTAGAAGAACTACTAATAATTTGGTTGTATCATTTGTAAGAGTGGGAGCACCTGATAGTAGAGATTATAATCTTTTAATACTTGCAGCGTCATCAATTAAAAAGAATGGTTTAGAAGAACTTATTAATAAAACAAATAAGTTATTAAATATTCATGGTTCTATGATTAGAGAGCAAATTGATAGTATTGAGGCTAGATCGCCACAATATATGGAATATCAAGTAAGGGCTATTGATGAGGCAAAGAAGTCAACTTCTGGAAGGGGTGAGCACTAATGAATGATTTGGACGAAGCATTTGAAAAAATTAGAAAGGATTTATTCCTTTTGGTAAAAGAAAAAGATATTGATATACGTTGTTTAGCATTTGATTTAGGTGTTAACACTGATGAATTTATGAATAATTTTGACCACAGAATTGATGATTTTTACTTTTATATAGCTGCTTTAGATTTAGCAGAGAATTGGGAGGGTTAAAATGACTTTATTAGATTTAATTAGTAATGAATTAAGTAAATTAACTGAACAACAAGAAGTCTTTGAAGAATATGAAGGCGTTATTCAAAGCTATACATCTCAATTAGCTGAATTAAGCAATATTGAAAATATACTAAATGTAGAAGAATCTATCGGAGATTATGACTTTTCAAAGTATTATAAAATACTAAATGAAAATGAAATTGATCATGAAGAAGATGATAAATATTTATTAGAAATAAAGCAAGTTATTGCTGTTAGAAGACAATGTGGTATAGATATACCTCTTTCTGATGAACAAAAAAATGTTATTAGTATTATAAGAAGCAATATTAATTACTTAAAAGAAGTACTTAATAACAAGATAGTAATAATTAATCAAGAAATTGAAGAAGTTAGAAGGAGAATTGAAGAAAACAGTAAGAAAAAAGCACTAGAAGAATTAAAGGAAGTATTAGAGGGTAATCGTCGAAGAAAGTACTATACGGAAGATATGATTACAGCTTTAGCTAGTGTTATTGATTTAGAAAACTTATCAGATGAAGATTTTGAAAATATCATGAAAGATTTCTATGAAACTAAAAATCTTCAGAATAGGAATAATAGAGAAAAAGAAGATATAAATAATGTCATTTCTCTATACAAAGAATATTTGCCTGAATCAGAATTTGTTCCTATAGAGGACAAAAAGCAGCCTTGTAAATTAATTGACATGATTCGTGAATATGAGGATGAAATATCTGTTCATATTGATTTGAATAATACAAGAGAAATATTAGAATTTTTCAAAGAAAAAGGTATTCTTGATAGATTTAGAAGACCAGCTTTATTAAAAGTAAGTATTTTTGCTAAGGCTTCTTATGTAAAAGAATTATATCAAAATATTATGGAAAAACACCCAGATGAGTTAGACATCTATTTTGAGGATGTTGCTTGTACATTATGGGTTTGTGATACTGAACGTTCTAAAATAAATCCATTTAGAGTGTCAAGAAAGAGAACTGATAAAAAGAATAAAGAATCTTTATTTAGCCAATGTCATTCAATAACAGAAAAAGAATTTAGAAATAATATCAAGTATTTAGTGGATCATTCTGATATATTTGAGCGCAGTGAATTTGAAGAAATTGGCGCTCATTTAAAGGCAAAGACATTAAATACTGAAATACTAAAAAATAATGAAGTTTTCTTCCGTGATTTATTTAAAAAATCATGGGTAATTAGAAATAGTATAAATATGTTTGATACTTTTGAAATTGGCCAAAATTATAGTATACCAGTTAGTATATTAAGTCATGGAGAACTTGATGCTAAAATTCATTTTGCTATTGAACTTGGGCTATTAAACCCTCCGATGGATAAACTTGCAAGAGAGCAGGAAAAAGATATAGCAAATAGTGAACAATTCTTAAATGTAAAAACGCATAAAGCTATTCATAATAATTCAATTAGAAATTATTTTCAAAGAAATCTATCAGTATTGGGTTCACTTACGGGAAATGACTATGTATTCTTAAAATATATGCTAGATAATTTAGGACCAATTGATTTCTATAATTTCTTCTTTAATAGTGAAAGAACCGGAAGAAGAAACAAAACAGAAATTGAGGGGGAAATGCTAAGCGCATACGAAAAAGTTGCTCCAGGATTACCTATAGATGAACAAGCTGATAAATTTGCATCTACTTATTTCATTAATGATTTGTATAATGTTGAAATTAATGGATATGATGAGTATGATTATGTAATTTCACAATATGATAAAGAATATAAAACTTCTATGGATAGAGTAGATTACTATGATGAAAATATTCTAAATGACCCATTAGTTAAATACTTAGAGGATAATTTCTCCATAAATGATGAACTTACCCAAATGGATAGTATGGTAGAACAACAAAATAGATATGCTTATAGAATTGGACATATATTGATATCAAGGTTAAAAGTTTTACATAATGCTTCAATATTAAAAGAACAATATGGTATTTTAACTGAGGATATGTTGTTAACTGCTGTAATTAGAAATTCTTATCTAAATGAACAAGATTTCAACTTTATAAAAACGTCCGTTACCGAAAGGAGAATGAGATAATGTTGGATTATTTAAAGGACTATGGCCTTAATGATGAACAAATACAAAGAGTAATTGATGCTGTAAATAGTGAAGATGTTAATATAGATATTTTTAAATATGATTCAGAAAAAGTTATAGAAATATTAAATTTATTTAAAAGTATAGGCGTTATTAATTATTATGAGATAATTGTAGCTAATCCAACAATGTTCTGCGATACTATAAAAAGTATAAAGGCAAGATTAGATAGTTATCCTGATAAAGTTGAACTTGCTAGACTTATTAATGAAAATGTTAATAATCTTAGTTTAGTAGATTTATTATAAAAAGCACATATGTGCTTTTTTTAATTCAATCTTTATCTAAAAAAAATAATATGATAGAATACTATATAGATTGTTAAGGTGGATATGAAAAAGATTATATATATTTTATTATTTTTATTGTTATTAACTGGTTGTGAAGATAAACCTATAGAAAATATAATTCCTGAAGCTACAATGAGTGTTAATAGTGAATTATTCGTGGAAATAAATACTGAACATACTATTAGTGAATATGTAACAGTAGAAAATGGAGAACTTCTTAATGGTGATGATATTATAGATTCAAGTGTAATAGGAACTATTGAACTTGAAGCTAAAATATTAGATTTAAATAATGAAACCATTAGTAAAACATTTAGTTTAAATGTAGACGATACAATACCACCAGTAGTAGAAAATGTTAAAGATATAACTGTTAAAAGTAACGAAAAGGTAGAGTTTTATAAAAACTTAAAAATATCTGATAACTCTAACGGAGAAGTAACAAAAGAAATTAAAGGTAATTATGATTTTACTAAAGCTGGAACATATAAATTACAATATGTAATTAAAGATCAAAGCGGAAATGAAACCATAAAAGATTTTAAACTAATAGTAAAACAAGATACTATTAATACTAAAAATAAATATTATGTAAGAGTTAACAAAACAATGAATGTAGTAATGGTATATGAAAAAGATGATAATGGAGAGTTTACTAAATTAGTTAAAACATTTGTGGCATCAGCTGGTGATGGAACTCCAGTTGGCGTATTTACTAGTGATGCAAGATATGAAACTTTGTCTTTAGTTGGCGGTGTATGGGGACATTATACTGTTCAAATAAAAGGACCATATTGGTTCCATTCTGTTCCATACTTTAGCAAACCTGGTAAAGATGGTAATTGGGATGATTTAGAATATGAAGAATATAATAAACTTGGAACCCTTGCTTCTAAAGGATGTATACGACTTGCAGTAAAAGATTCTAAATGGATATATGATAATATTGCTAAGGGTACAACTATTGAAATCTATGAAAGTGATACTTTACCAGAGGGAGTTGTAAAACCGACTGCAATAAAAATAGATGTTAATGATGAAGAAAAGAGAGGATGGGATCCAACCGATACCAATCCAAATAGCCCTTGGAATAAATAAAAGCACGATTACTCGTGCTTTTTTATTCATTATTTAATACTAGCATTTTATTTTTTTGTTCTTCAATAGTTATATCTAATAGCCTATCTATATCGCCTTTAATATAAAACTCTGGAAGGCCAATGTAGTTTCCTATAATATTACCAGAATCATCTTTTATATCCTCATATTCATTTACTAAATAAATATTATAGTCTCTTCCTAAAATGCTTTTAAGAATATATAAACTTAATATCTTATCGTTTCCCATATCATCTTGATATGTTCCAAGTACATCAGCGTACCAATCCTTGTTTCCATTATTTAATCCAGTAGCGGACGTTAGATGTATAGAAGCATATCTACTATTAATAATATCTATATTATCAACAAGATTACTTATATAATCATATGAACCTGAACATATCTCAGTTGATAAAGTTTTTCCTACAAAATTATCCACAAATTTTTCCCTTATTTTTTGAGCATCACTATTATTATCTGATATGTAATGATAATAAGATTTTAGATAATCTCGATAGTAAGTAGGATCATAGAAAATATATGATCTTTCTCTAAAATAAGATTCTACGATTGTTTTAAGAATACGGTCATCATAGTAATAATAATTTGCATCTCGATGAAAGTCCATTTCGCGATTTATTTCAAATAAATGCGCAAATTCACAATTATCTTTATTAATATCATTTTCATCAACTATATAGCATTTAGCATTTAATAGATAATTTGGTTTTAATCCGTTTTTTAATGGATAATGGTATTGATAATCTTGAATAGTGATAAATAGTTCCCTATAGTTTAAGATTTCACTATCTATTAATTCGTTATTATTTTCATCATCGAAAAAAGGTAAAGTTATCTTAGAGTCTTTGTTTGTAACCAATATTTCATGGTCTTTGTTTGTAACTAGCAAATAGACTCTATTAATAACTTTAGATACCATTCTAGTATTAATTAATGCATCATTAAATGTTATGTTCATATCACGATTCTTCCTTTGATGATAGTATGTTACCATATTTAAATGAATAATGCAAAAATGTTTTTTTTGTAAGTGTAAAGGGACTCTCAATCACTTTTTTTTGTTATAAAAAGATGATATATTTATTTTAATAATAGGTTGATAGTATGAATAGTAAAATAATTGAATTAAAAAATCTATCGTATTCATATAACGGCAAGGTAATTGCTGATAATTTAACTTGGGAATTAAGCGATTCTTCCTTTGTTACTTTTTTAATGCC
>JAEEGL011894192.1_pt1 | contig 10641 bp, 7 predicted proteins | sample 9134231 | NCBI WGS metagenome assembly JAEEGL01 (sample SAMN16246548, study PRJNA631951) | gut metagenome | biome: gut microbiome; feature: rumen; material: fiber-attached | host: Bos | place: Iran: Karaj | collected 2018-10 | reverse complement strand
TATTTTATATAAAAGAGAAATTTTTAAAAAATATGAAAAATAATAAAATATATTTAAACTCTAAAATTTAAAAAATTAATAATAATAAAATTTATCAGTTTAATATTTATTTCTTTTTCTTTCTTCCTTTTCCTTTATTATTTTTAACTTCTTCAACAACTTCTTCTTTTTTTTCTTCTTCTACTTTAGGTTCAACTTTAACAGTTTCTTTAACAACATTATTACTATTCTCTTTATTAATATTAGCATTATTAGTATTATTATTATTATCATTATTATTATTTTCAAGTTTAGATTTTTCTAAATTTTTTTCACCATCTTTTCTATAAGATTCTAATTCATTATCTAAATAATCTTTATAATTTTCACCTTTATTTTTTTTAAAATAATTATCTAAATCATTATCTAATTTTTCAGTAGTTAATTTTCCTTGTCTTCTTCTTCCTAATCTTCTTCTAAATTGAAGGCGCCTTCTATTATTATTATTATTAAAGTTATTTCTTCTTCGATTATTATTATTTCTATTATTATTACCATAATTTCTTCTAAATCTATTATTTCTTTTTAAATCTCTTCTATTTCTATTTCTCCCTCTAAAGTTTCTTCTTCTATTTGATATTTGCCTATTTGGTCCTCTCATTTTTTCTTTTTTATTTTATTTAATTTTATTTGGGATTTATATATTTTATTTTTTATTTGTTTTATCAATTAAAATTATATTTTTTCTGAAGATTTATTTATAGGACAAATTTTAGGATTAAATTAATTTATTTTATATATTTCATATAATAAGTTAAAAAATTTTTTATTTCATTAAATTAAAAATTACCATTATTATCATTAGGAATATCATTAGAATTTTCAATCATATTTTCATTTTCAATTTTATTAATATCATCTTTTAAAAAGCCTTTTTCATTATTATTATTTTTTCTTTCCTCAAAATTATGTTCATTATTGCTATTATTATTATAATTATTCTCATTAACATTAATATTACCATTATTATCACTAATATGATTATTAATATTATCATTATTAACATTATTAACATTATCAACATTGTCATTTCCATTATCAATAGTAACATCATTAATATTAGTTTTATTCAAATTATTATTAATATATAAATTCTTCATATCCTTATCATCATCATCAACATCAAACTTGAGAATATTATCAGAAACCCAAAAATATAATCCATTTAAAATCACCGGAAAAATAATCATAACAACAACCAATTTAATATTTCCATTAGTAAATGGAGTAAGAATAAAATTCCCAAAATTTTCCCAGAATTTTTTAGCAATTTTAACAAAAGCCAAAAGAAGACATTTATTAATAACAGTAACAATTAACCATACAAATAATTGTGAAAAATACATTTTTTTAATCAATCTAAATTTCCTTTTACCATCTTTAACATATTCTTCAAAGTACAATCCACTTTTTAAATATTTCCAATTACCAACAAAAGCAATACCATCAATAACCCACATTAAAATATATGATAGAAAAGCTCCTAAAGTACAATCTAAAAATAATGTAATAAAATACCAAACGCATGCATCAGAAATATCTTCCTCATTAGTTAACCAAGAAGATAATAATAAATTTATTATATGAATTAATATTGCTGCAATTGCTTGTTTTGATACATCAAACCACCATACTTTCCAAGGACGTTTTGTTTTTTCTAAACAACGTTTAAGTATTAAAGTTAAAAATGCTGCTATGGCTAATATTGCTTGTACTATATATCCAAATATTCCAAATAATTCACATTTGTCTTTTTGAAGGTGACGAATAGGCATTTTTTTTATTTTATTTTATTTTAGGGTTTATTAATTTAATTTATATTTTTATAGGTTTATATTTTAAATGTTTTTTTTATTTTATTTAGTTTTTTTATTTTCTTTATTAGTTAGTAAAAATTGTACCATACTTTGTTTAACAAGATAATTTTTTCTTCATGTTCGATTAAAAGATTTTCTTTAACATTTAACTTATAAGATTTATAAATAATTTGATATCTTTAAATCAATCATTTTCATTTGTAACTGTTTTATCTTTTTGATTGGAAGTTTCTTGTGTTGTTCCAAAATCAGAAATATTTTTGAATTCATTTATATTAATTGCCTTGCTTTTAGAAATAGTTTTTCCTTTCAAATTTTCATTTTTTTTATGTTGAATATCAGTATTATCTTTTTTCTTTTTTTTTCTTTTTTGTCCAAGATAAATATTCTCAAACTTTTCGTATAAAGATGAACTAATTGTTTCTTGTTTTTTTATATTACAATCAGTCAAATTTTTTTTTGAATGCAATTCAATGCCCTGAAAAATTGTTGAGTCTTCATTTAAACATGGAAATTCATTTACCAAATTCAAAGTATCATTGTCATCAAAAGCATCAGAATTAATGAATCCTTGAGGGGATTCATTTAATTCACTATCCCCCGTGTTATTAATAACATTTGACATTTTTTTTATTTTTTATATATGTAATATATAATATATATCTTTATTTTAATTGAATTAGATTATTTTTTTTTTGTTAACTTATTTTATTAATGTTTTTAACTTTTTTTGGTTTTTTTTTTTTTTTCATTTATTTTTTTTATAATTTTATTTTAATTTTGTCAATTAAATCCTTGAGAAAAATTGATTTTCTTCTATAATATCTTAAAGAATCTTCTTATTTTATTAAATTAAAGTGATTTAATAAAATTTAAGAAAAAAATTTTACCAATTTTTTTATAGAATTCTTTTTATGAATTTATTTACATTATTTATATAAGTTTTGATGATAGATTTAAACTTTTTTAAAAATAGAATTTATTCGTTCAAAAGATATCAATTTATTTTTTTCTAATAAATTCTTCTTGATAAACAATTTTAATTGTTTAATAATTAATTAATTTTATGGTGAAACAATTATTTATTTTTTCCTATTTTTAATTTTTTTCATATTTATTTATATTTTATTAATAAATAATAAATATTTTTATAAACATTTAAGAAAAAATTTGATTATTTAAAAGGGGTTCAGCTTTATCATAAAATTCTTTAAAAGTCATATTATCTTGATTAGATTGTAATTCTTCTAAAAGAGGAGTAATTAAAACTAAAATTTTTTGATTTAAATTAGATAACTTAATTTTATCACTAGAAATAAAACCATCATTGTCAGAATCAAGTAAATTAAAAATTTGTTTAATTTTTTCCATTTTAGTTTTCATAATTATTTCCATTGATTTTTTTAAATAAATATTTTTTTTTGTCATTCCATTTGAAACTTCTTTATTAACTAAATCTTTATTTTCTTGACATATTTTTTTATTATAATCACTTTTAACATTAACTGAAAATTCCCTTTGATTTGGGTTTTTAGGTCCTCTTGTAATTGTAGGATGAAATAGTTTTTCTTTTTCTTCTATATTTTTATTTTTTTTGTCTATTAAAACCTTAAGTTCACCTATTTGATTCTTATTCATTGCTAATCTATTTATAAATTCTTCCTTTGTTTCTTTTTTATTATTTTTATTAATGTTTTTATTTGATATATTTGGTTTAAAAGGGTAATTTTTTTTCATATTTTCTTCTATTTTTTTTTCCTTTTTATCATGAATTATCTTTGATTCTAAATATAAATAATCAAATAAATTTGTTTCAGGCTTTAATTCTATTTGTTTTATTTTATTATGAAAAATAAAAGAAGTTTTATCATTTTCAGTATTATATCTAAAAATACTATTATCAGGAGTTTTTGATCTTTCATAAAATTGGCTTTTTCTTTCAGAAATAGAATAAGAATTTTTCAATTCATTTTTATTAATATTACTATTATTTAATGAAATACTATTTTCATTAGAATTATTATCATAAATATAAGAAGAATTATTATCATTATAACCTTCGGTTTTTCTAATTTGATTATCAGTACTTTTATTTCTTTTCAATTTAATATATGAAGGATTTATTCCTGAAAGATTTAAAGGAATTTCATCTAATCTTATTTTTTTTTTCATTAAAGCTAATTTTTGAGAAGATAAAGGAATTGTTGGTTGAAAAGTATTTCTTTCTTCTTCTTTTTTATTTTTATAATATTGTTCTTTTAAATTTTTTTCTTTTTGTTGATTTCCTAATTTTAATAATCTATCTTCAATTGGTTCTTCTAAATTATATGCTAATTTTTTAGATATTTCATTTATTTTTGGATGGAATATTAATTCTTGTTCTTCTTCATACATTAAATCTTCTTTTATTTTTTTTCTCGCTTTTTCTTTTTTTTCAAGACGTCTAAAATGATCATTATATAATCTTTCACCTCCAAAATTAGGATTATTTGAAGCCCATTTATTTTTTTTTTTTTGAATATATGGTTGTTTATATATATAACTGTTGTTATTGTTTGAATTTATTAATTCTGAATTTGAAGGATTAATCAAATTAGATTTATTTACTTTTGATTCGTTGTTATTTGAGATATAATTTTCTTGATTTTCTATTATATCATTGTTTAATAATTCATTATTGTCATTTGAATTATAATTATTTTCATTATAGTTATTCATATAATTTTCATTTATATTAGTATTTTCATTATTATTAGGATAATTATCATATATACAATTATTATCTAAATTATCGTTAATATTATAATAATTTTTATTTTCTTCATATTCATTATTATTATTTTTAACATTGTTTGGTACTATAAAAATAAATATAAATTATATTACATTCTGTAAATTGTTCTTCTAATTGATTCATAACTTGTTGAGTTATTATTCCTTGTGCTGAATCAGGTAAATTATGTTCTAAGCAAAATTCTTTTATTTTTTCTTCAATAACATCTTCTTCCATTATTATTAAATTTGCTATATCATCATCTGAAATTTGAATTTTTATATTTAATAAAGGAGAATTGTTTTTTGTGTTTTCATTCATTTTTTTTTCTCAAATTTTTATGAATATATTATATTTATTTTTATAAATTAATAATTAAATTTAAATTAACCTTTTTTTAAATTACTGATTTTCTTTTTTTTGAAAAAAAGATTTATGTCTTTTTCTAAGTAAATAAAATTTTTTCTAATTTCTTCAAATTTTATCTGTTTGTTTTCTATAATATATTTTTATTATTTAATAAATCATTTAAAAAATAATTATTCTTTCTCTTCACAAATTATTTTACTTTCTTTCGGAATGGTTTTTTCTTCTTCATTTAATATTTTATTTTTATTTTCTAACTCAATTAAATGTTCAGACATTTTACCATAATTTTTATCAACAAAATTATAATTCAATCTTTTTTTATTTATTGAATTTTTATTTTTTATTTCTTCTATATTTTCTTTTAAAAAATTATGTTCTAATTTAGGTAAAATAATATAAGAATTAAAAGAAATTTCTTTTTTATTTTCATTTATATTTTTCTTTTCTAGAGAATTACTTCTAAAATTTTTAATTTGAATATCATTATTATTTAAATTATTATCTTTATTAATAAGTAATTTATTCGGATTTTTTATCATAAAAGATTGTGATTTACATTTATTTAATTTTTTTCTTTTTTTTATTTTATTATAATATTTGTCAAACAAAGAAACATTTTTATCATTTAAAAAAAATCCATCTGGATCATAATAAGGAATTTTTATATTTTTATTATTATAATTTATATAATTATAATTTAAATTTGGTCTTCTTATTTTAATTTCTTTTTCAATCCATTCTTTTGTTTGTTTTTCATATTTAGAAGGAATATTTTCAAAGCATTTTAATTTATATAATTTTTCTTCTTTTTTCAATTCTTTTTCTTTTTTTATCATTTCTTTATTTTCTTTATTTTTTTCTTGAACTTTTTTCAAAAGAGATAAATATTCTTTATGATGAATAAAATTCATTTTGCTTGAAAATTTAGGATAGAGTATATTTTGAATTGTTGATCTTTGTATTCTGGGAATATAATTTTGATACATATTAGAATTCATTTTTAAAAATTTTTTATTTTTTTTCTTAAAAAATATAAAATAATATATTTTATAATATTTTAATAATATATTTAAATTTAAAGAATTTTTTCATTACATCCTTTCAAAACATGTTAATTTCTATTAACTATATTTCAATCAACCAATCAATAATCATTTTCCTTTCATTAATATTTTACTTTTTTTCAATAATAAAAAGAAATATTTTTTATTTTACTAAACATTGAAAAAAATCAATAATTTCTTCTTCTTATTAATATTTTTTCAATAATTATTTATAAAATAATTTGTAACAATAATATATTCATCAATATCATTTAATTCCCTTATAATAAAACCTCCTTTCAATACACTAAAAAAAATTCAATTTAAATATTTATTAACAAAATATCATAAAAAGTAAAAAAAAATAATAAAACTACTAAATATAAAAAAAATGAGTACAAGTAATTCAAGTAACAATCAAAATGATTATTTAGAAAACAACATTAACAACGAAGAAGAAGATTCCGTAGATGAAGAATATATAGACCCAATTGATTTATCAATAATAGAAGATGAAAATTGGAAACCAACAGAAGCTCAATTAAATGGATATATAAACCAATTAAAATTTGAATTAGATTATAAACCTGAAGAAGTTAAAAAAATAGCATATGATTATTTAACAAAAGAATTACCTTCAGGTTGGAGAAGAGCTTTTTTTAAAGTGAATCATAATGTTTTATACATTGAAGGAGAAACCAATGAAATTCATTTAGTTACTGACATTGAAGAAAAAGCAAAAGAAGAATACGATAAATTAAGAGCTATGAAAACAAGTAATCTTTTTTATCCTCAAAATTTAATTCAAAGCCAAAATAGTAATATTGTTAAAAGTGACATCCATATTGATAATAATAAAGAAGATATTAAAAAAATTGATGATTTGGTTAAAAAGAAAAAAGATAATTATAATAAAAATGATAGTGATGATTATTCTTTTGATATTGATGATATTCCAGATTATAAAAAAGATGAAATTGATATTGATTTATTAAATATTAATAAAAATGAAAATAATGAAGATATTGATTTAAATAATTTAAAAAAATTTTATATTGATAGAGCTAAAAGTGAATTGAGAATATATAAAGAAGTTCTTAAAAAAAAATATTTAAAAGAAAAAAAAGAATTTTATATTACTTTAGAAGAATTATATGAAAAAAAAAATATTCTTGAAAAAAGAAAATTACAAGATAATATAATTAATTTAAATAAAGAATTAATAGAAAGATATGAAGAAGATTTATTTGATAAAAATGAAATTGAATTAAATGAATATGAAAAAAAAATAAAATCTGAATTTGAAAATAATTTTAAAAACAATGACAATAATGAAAACAATTATGAAGTTAATGTTCTTGAAATTAAAAAACAATCTTTACTTTCTCAAATTAAACTTCAAAAGCAAAAAAATGAAAATTTAAAAGAACAAAAAAAAAATGATTTAAAAAAATTAAATGAAAATAAGAATACTTTATTAAATGATAAAAAAAAAATTATTAAAAAAAATCATCAACTTCAATTAGAAAAAATTGAAAATGATTATAAAAAAACTTTTGAAAATTATAAAAAAGAAATTGAAAATTCGATTAAAAATGAAAATTTAAAAAAAAAAAATGAAGAATATAATAATCAAGAATATAATATTAAAGATCTTTTAAAAGATTATCAATTAATTTTAGATGATAATTTTGAAATAAAAAAAAATTTATTAAAAAAAGAATTAGAAGAAAAAAAAAATATTGAATTAGAAGATTTTAAATTAAAACAAGAAAAAGATTTTCAATCACAAAAAAATTTAATTCAAAATCAACAATCAAATTTAGAAAAAGAATATTATGAAGAAATAAATGAATTAAGAAATAAAAATAAAAAAGATTTAGATTTAAATAATAATTTGTTTTATAATAAATTTAATAATAGTGAATTTACTTTTGATTCAGTTAAAAAAAAAATTTCTGAAAGTTTAAAAAAAACTTTAGATGATATAATAGAAAATATTAATCAATTATTAAGAAATGAAAATGTTGAAAATGAAGAAAATTTAAAAAAATTAGAAAAAAAAATAGAATCTTTTTTATTTGAATATTTAGGAAAAGAAAAAATTCAATTAAATAATAAAAAATTCGTTTATGATATATGTGAGCAAGATTATAAATTAAATAAATTAAAAACTAATTATTTCTTAGATTTATCAAATTATATAATAAAAACAATAATAGATAATCCTTTAAATAATATTGAATTAGGAGATAAAAATGAACAATTAAAAATAAATAATATACTTCAATTTGGTAAAGATAAAATAAATGATTATAGAACAAAATATTTAAATGAAATGTCTCAAAAATTATTTCCTCAATTAGAATTATCAATAATGAAATTAGATGGTATTATAAATGATAAAAAAATAATTGAAGATACAACTATATTAAAAAATAATAATATGAATTTATATAATCAAACAAATTTAAATTCAGTGAGTGAAAGTCAAAATATGTTTAATTCAAATTATAATATGCAAATTAATCAACCTAGTTTTATATTACCTAAAAATAATAATAATATGGAATCAACTTTAAGAACAAATAAACAAATTAATAATTCTGAAACAAATATAAAAAAAGAATTTAAACTTAATCCCCAAAATTATAATAATAAACAAGAAGATTTAAGATATTATAATAATAGGAATTATATGAATAACACTAATACTATTAATAATAATACTTATAATAATTTAAATGTTTTTAACAATTCGAATAGTGATGATTATGAAAATAAAACTTTAAATAATAACTTGTTAGAAACAAAGCAAAATATAATATATAATAATTATATTCAACAATTACCTGATTTACCTCAAGATATAGTTAAAAATTTATCTGAAAACGATTTTAAATTATACAGTCAAATTATGGATTTTTTACATGATGAATTTACTTATTTATATAAAGAATTAAATATTTTGCAAAGTGAAAAAAATGCTCATGAACAAATATCACAAATAAATGAAAAAGGTCATTTCCTTCATTTAACTAAAATATTTGATAATGAAAAATTAAAAACAAATCAAAATGAATTATATTTAAATAATAAATTAAATACATTTACTTTAATAAAAAATCATACTCAAGAAATATTCAATTTTATAACAAATAATTCAACAAGAGTAAGTGTAATTAATAATAAATTAAAATTAATAATTAAACATATAAATGATTATAATCAAATGTTTAACAAAACTAAATATAATCCAAACAATGAAAATACATATATGAATTTATATCCAAATAATCCTTTAAATGATAATTATAAACAATTAAAAATAGAAACTGATTCATTAACTTATAGAAATGAGAAAAGTAGAACTAATAGAAATAATAATTTTAATAATTATTTACCAAATCCTACAGACAATCTTATTACTAATAATCGATTTAATGATTTCTATAGATTATATACTCCTAATATTTTAGATAATAAAATTAATTCGGATTTTTCTCATACTTTTTTTAATTCAAAAAAAAATACTGATTTTTTATCTTATAGATTTAATACTAGAATTAATCCTAAAAATCATTCTGATAAAATTAATTTATTTGGTAATAATTATTCAAATTATTAAATATTTATTTTATTTTTATTTTTAAATTGTAAAATTTTGATAAATTATTTAATTATCTTTATTATTTAATATATAATAATTATATTCAGAAATTGAATATTTACTTTTATTTTTATATAATAAATAAAAAATATTATTAGATTCAAATATAAGATAAATTATTTATAATATGTATTAAATTGTCATTTATTTTTTTTATTATAAATTGCTTTTAAAAAATATCTTTTTTTTAACATATCAGGAGTAAAAGATAATAGTTTTTTGTTTTTTTTAACTATTTTAATATCTATATGATGTATCATTTTATCAATTTTATTTCTATTTTCTTTTAATTGATTTTTAAATCTAACATATTTATCACTTGCTTTTATAGGATTAGCATAATCAATAAAATCTTCAAATATTTCTTCAGGATTATTTATTTTTAACATATATTTATCTAATAAAGAAAATCTTTTTACTTTTTTTATTTTTTTTAAAGAATTAATATCTTTTAGATTATTTTTATTATAATTATAATTATTTATATCATTATAATTATTAATATTATTTTTATTATTTCTTCCTAAAGTTTTTATTAATGATATATGAGAATCATTATTTTTTTTTAAATTTTTAATATTTATTTTTCTTTTAATTTTATTTGTAGAATTTGTTGATTTAAAAGAAGTATTAGTTTCATAATCTTTTTTATTAATGAAATTATTTGAATAACAATCAAAAAAATTTCCAGAATTTTCTTGTGAAAATATTGAATGTAAAGTGTCACTATTTAAATTTTTAAAGTGAATATTTTTAAAACATTTAATTGATGATGGATTAACATATATGTTATTATTTCTACTTCTTTTAGATAATGAAATTTGATTAATTTGAAATCCTGAATTTAATTTTTGTTTTGATTCTCTTTTGAGCAAAGATATTTTATATATATTATCAGTTGATAAATAAGAATTAATTTGATTTTTTTTT